>ENA-OQAS01000223-OQAS01000223.1-human-gut-metagenome-genome-assembly--contig:-NODE-223-length-30063-cov-3.828868_pt1 | contig 30063 bp, 31 predicted proteins | sample MGYA00242733_ERZ504523 | MGnify/ENA primary metagenome ERZ504523 (study PRJEB26092, sample SAMD00036239) | human gut metagenome | host: Homo sapiens | study: EMG produced TPA metagenomics assembly of...
TTCACCATAAAATCAGCGTCAGTACTACTAATGGCAGTCATTAATTCCACTTCTATAGGGCCGGCCAGTGTCAATGTATCACATAGCGGCTCCGTCATGAAAGTAATGACATCGGGACGTGAAGTAGCAAAGCGTTGGTCATCTACCATGAATTCTTTTGTCCGGTAAGTGGTAGGGTTTGCCGTATAGGGTACCGGACGTGACATATCTGAAATATATTCAGAATAAGACTCTTGTTCTGCCGGTGCTTGTGTGGATACTGATCCGTTTTTATGTATATAATAAGGTGTACCGGCAGTCTTTTGTACAGGCCATTCGTCGTATGTTTTCCATTCGTTTTCACCTGTATGGAATATATTTACTTTATGCTTGGGCTTTTCTCCCTTTCCTTCCAGGAAATATCGGAAAAAAGGATATTCTATTTTGTCCATGTAATAAGCTGAAGTGCTTTTACCGAAATACAGATTACCGAAACCTTGGAACCCGCGTACTGTCCATGCTCCATGCCACCAAGGACCGAATGTCAGATATAAATCTGTGTCCGGTGATTGCTCTTTGATGGCTTTATAAAGATTCCAGGCTCCGTAACAGTCTTCGGAGTCATACAGTCCACCTACCACCAATATGGCTGGCTTCAAGTTATAACAGGAGGTGCGTGCATCGCGCTCTTTCCAGAAATCATCGAAATCAGGATGGTTTTTGATATCATTCCACAATGTCTGTGTGGTATCACGTACCAGGTCGTCTACATTCTTAAAGGTACCGAGTGCCAGAAAATCTGTGTAAACATCATTCTTTACAATTTGGTTCATCACTCCTTTTCCCATGTGGCGTCCTTCCAGTCTGGGAAGGAAATTAGTGGTTTGCAGCAGGGTGAAGGCTCCGTTGTGATGACGGTCATCTCCACGGAACCAGTCGGTGACGGGAGCTTGCGGAGAAACAGCTTTCAAAGCCGGATGATTGGAGGAGGCTGTCATAGTGGCATAGAAACCATCATAACTGATTCCCCATGTTCCTACATTTCCGTTATTATATGTGTTGTGAATCAACCATTCTATGGTATCGTATGTGTCCGTTGCTTCGTCTATATTCTTTTTATCTTTCTTACCCTTTTTGTTTTTGTTGAGAGGGCGTACTTGGATAAATATTCCTTCACTCTTATGCCGTCCACGTACATCTTGGAAGACGATAATATATCGGTGCTCTATATAGTTTTTCAGATTAGTTCTGAAATGACGGTCAAATCCTTCTCCGTATGGGGAACAAGAGTAAGGGCTGCGGTGCATCAGGATAGGATGCTGCCTGCTGTTGTCTTTCGGTTCGTAGACAGCGGTGTAAAGCTTGATTCCGTCACGCATGGGAATCATGACTTCCCGTTTCGTGTAGATTTCCTTCAGTTTGAGTTCGATACTGTCCGGTTGGTTTTTTGCTTGGGTTTGTGTCCATCCTCGAGGGATGAGAAAGCATAACAGTAATGAAGTAATAAATAAGAATTTGCCTAATCTTTTCATGTATAATGTGATGTTATTTTAATGAGTTGGCAAAGGTAAGTACATTCCTTGAAAGTTTTCACGCTAATTAAGGAAAAATTTCGATAATAGTTACTACCTTTGTCACACTAATAACTTTTAACTAAAATAAGTATCAATATGGCAACACCTCCGTTCCATTATCAGCACATGTTCCGTTGGGACCTGATAAAACCGAGTATTATTTGCTGACTAAAGATTATGTGTCAGTAAGTGAGTTTGAAGGAAAACCTATCTTGAAGATTGAAAAAGAAGGTCTGACTGCTATGGCTAACGCTGCTTTCCGTGATGTTTCTTTCTTGCTTCGCCGTTCACACAATGAACAGGTTGCTAAGATTCTGAGTGATCCCGAAGCCAGTGATAACGATAAGTATGTAGCATTGACTTTCTTGCGTAATGCGGAAGTTTCAGCTAAAGGCAAATTACCTCTTTGTCAAGATACGGGTACTGCTATTATCCATGGTGAGAAAGGTCAGCAGGTATGGACCGGCTATTGTGATGAAGAAGCCCTTTCCTTGGGAGTTTATAAGACTTATACGGAAGAAAATCTTCGTTATTCTCAGAATGCTCCTTTGACTATGTACGATGAGGTGAACACCAAATGTAACCTGCCTGCACAAATTGATTTGGAAGCTACTGAAGGTATGGAATACAAGTTCCTTTGTGTGACTAAAGGTGGTGGTTCGGCGAACAAGACCTATTTATATCAGGAAACGAAAGCTGTATTGAATCCGGCTACATTGGTTCCTTTCCTTGTTGAAAAAATGAAGACTTTGGGTACGGCTGCTTGTCCTCCTTATCATATTGCATTTGTAATCGGTGGTACATCGGCAGAGAAGAACTTGCTGACTGTTAAGCTAGCTTCTACTCACTATTATGACGAGTTGCCTACTACCGGTAATGAATACGGGCGTGCTTTCCGCGATGTGGAACTGGAAAAACAAGTATTGGAAGAAGCTTATAAGATTGGCTTGGGTGCACAGTTTGGTGGTAAGTATATGGCTCACGATGTTCGCATCATCCGCTTGCCTCGTCACGGTGCTTCTTGTCCTATCGGTCTGGGCGTTTCCTGTTCTGCTGACCGTAATATAAAATGTAAGATCAATAAAGATGGTATCTGGATTGAAAAGATGGATGATAAACCGGGTGAGCTGATTCCGGCAGAACTCCGTGAAGCCGGTGAAGGCGATGTGGTTAAGATTGATTTGAACCAACCGATGGCGGATATCCTGAAAGAATTGACCAAGTATCCGGTAGCTACCCGTCTGTCATTGAACGGAACCATTATTGTAGGTCGCGATATCGCTCATGCTAAATTGAAAGAGCGTTTGGATCGTGGCGAAGATTTGCCGCAGTATATCAAAGATCATCCTATCTATTATGCCGGTCCGGCAAAGACTCCGGAAGGTATGGCTTGTGGTTCTATGGGCCCCACTACAGCAGGACGTATGGACCCGTATGTGGATTTGTTCCAGTCACATGGCGGTAGCATGATAATGTTGGCAAAAGGTAATCGTAGCCAGCAGGTAACGGATGCTTGTAAGAAGTATGGCGGTTTCTATCTGGGCTCTATTGGTGGTCCGGCTGCTATCCTTGCTCAGAATAATATCAAGAGCATTGAGTGTGTGGAATATCCGGAATTGGGTATGGAAGCTATCTGGAAAATTGAAGTGGAAGATTTCCCGGCATTCATCTTGGTGGACGATAAAGGTAATGACTTCTTCAAGCAGTTGAAGCCGCGTTGCCTTGGAAATTGTAAATAATTAAATAATTCCGTAATAATACTAATACAGCCTTCCTCCCTTTAAAGGCGAGGGGGCTGTTCTGTTTTTTATTTAATTGGTGTTATCCGTTACCTTAATAATATGATGAAAAAACTACGATTGTTGTTTGTGCTGTTATGGATGACAAGCAACTTATTTTCTTCTCCTGTTACAGGATTATTAGAGCGCATCGACAAAGGAGCTTCCTCCAAATTTATTATTGAACGTCAGAAATCGGAAACCGATTTTTTGAACTCGATCAGAAAGGTGATAAAGTAATTATCCGGGGTAATGACTATGTAAATATTGCTACCGGATTGAATTGGTATTTGAAATATTATGCAGGCATACATCTTTCTTGGAATGGAATGACTGCAAAACTGCCTGCTGTTTTGCCTCCTGTGACTAAAAAGGAACGGCATGAAACGGATCTGCCTATCGTTATGATCTGAATTATTGTACTTTCTCTTATTCCATGGCTTTTTGGGACTGGGAGCGTTGGGAAAAGGAGATAGATTGGATGGCGCTTCACGGTATCAATCTTTCCCTGGCATTGACAGGGACTGAGTCGGTTTGGAGAAATGTACTTCTAAAACTGGGATATACTAAGGATGAAATTAATGAATTTGTAGCCGGACCGGGTTTTACAGCTTGGTGGTTGATGAATAATCTGGAAGGGTGGGGAGGACCTAATCCTGAAAGTTGGTATACCCGTCAGGAAAAACTTCAGAAGAAGATTGTAAAAAGAATGCGTGAATATGGCATCGAACCTGTGTTGCCGGGATATTGTGGCATGGTTCCTCATAATGCAAAGGAGAAATTAGGATTGAATGTTGCTGATCCCGGATTTTGGTGCAGCTATCATCGTCCTGCCTTTTTACAGCCGGAGGATGAACGCTTTGAAGAAATCTCTGCTTTGTATTATAGAGAACTGACAAAACTGTATGGAAAAACTGGTTTTTACGCTATTGATCCGTTTCATGAAGGGGGAAGTACTCAAGGAGTAAATTTGGATGCAGCCGGTAAAGCCATCATGAAAGCCATGAAAAAAACAAATCCGGATGCTGTGTGGGTGGCTCAGGCATGGCAGGACAATCCTCGTACTCCGATGATAGAGCATCTGGAAGCAGGAGACCTGTTAGTCTTGGACTTGCATAGCGAATGCCGTCCGCAATGGGGAGACCCGGCGTCAGAGTGGTGTCGCAAAGGAGGATACGGGCAGCATGGGTGGGTGTACTGCATGTTGTTGAATTTTGGTGGTAACATTGGGCTTCATGGTAAAATGGATGCGCTGATTGATGGCTTTTATGACGCGAAAGCAGATGTTCATGCCGGAAGGACATTGCGTGGAGTAGGGATGACTCCGGAAGGTATTGAGAACAATCCGGTTATGTATGAGCTGGTGATGGAATTGCCGTGGCGTGAACATCGGTTTACTCGTGATGAGTGGTTGAAAGGATACGTATATGCTCGTTATGGGGTAGAGGATGAGGCTTTGCAACAAGTTTGGGATTTATTGGGTAACGGTATTTATAATAGTCCCAAGGAGAAAATACAACAGGGAACGCATGAGTCTGTATTCTGCGCTCGTCCGGGGTTGGATGTATATCAGGTATCCAGTTGGTCGGAGATGAAAGAATACTATAATCCGCAGGATGTGATAGAGGCTGCCCGACTGATGGTTTCTGTGGCTGATAAATATCAGGGTAATAATAATTTTGAGTTCGATTTGGTGGATGTGCTCCGGCAGGCATTGGCAGAAAAGGGGCGTTTGATGCAAAAAGTGGTAACGGCTGCGTTTCGGGCAGGAGACAAGCAAGTATTTGAGTTGGCTTCACAGCATTTTCTGCATCTTATTCTATTGCAAGACCAGTTGTTGGGTACCCGGAAAGAATTCAAGGTTGGAACTTGGATTGAAGCGGCACGTTCAGCAGGACAGACCCAGGAAGAAAAAGCATTATACGAATGGAATGCACGTGTTCAGATTACTACATGGGGAAATCGTGTAGCGGCAGATCAAGGCGGACTTCGTGATTATGCTCATAAAGAATGGAATGGCATTTTGAAAGATTTCTATTTTATGAGATGGAAGGCTTATTTTGATTATTTAGCTTGTGTCCTGGATGGAAAGCAACCGGAGGAACTTGATTTTTATACCTTGGAAGAAGCATGGACTAAAGAAACAGGATTCTATTCCTCAATTCCTGAAGGAAATACTGTGGTAGTAGCTAAAAACATTTTTGAAGAAGTTTTTTAAATGTTCTTTCTACTATGGATAACTTAAGACTTTCATAGGTTATAAGGCTTGATTATGGGTTCAGAACCGATGGGTATGAAACTATGATAACTTTATTCACGGTAGGGGGTGGATTGAATTTACCCCCTTACGGTGAATGAAAGTTATGGAAACAGATAGCGTGTGGAAAACGCTTACTTCTTCTTCTCGGATGTCTGTTTCCAGATACGTACCATATAGAATGCGCAATGTGTGAACGCAAAGACGAACGAAATAGCGAGCAATGTCTTGTCTTCTTCCCAGCCTACTGTCTGTTGATGCCACAATCCTGTAATAACTGAAAGTACAGACAGGGCGATTCCTGTCATATTCAATATGGTGAGTCCTTTGCGTCGTTTTACGTTATGTTCCAGTTTGCTGTGTTTTACTCCATAGCAGGCATAAACATCCAGACCTATCAGCATCCATAATACCAATCGGATCCAAGTGTCAGCCGGAAGAAACAACATCATACAAAGGCAGGTAAGGATGCCCAGAATCGGTACCGTGGGAACAAAAGGAGTTTTAAAGGCACGATGTACGTCAGGCATACTTTTACGCACGATCAATACTGCCGCGCAAACCAATGTGAAGGCGAATAAGGTACCTATACTGGTCATTTCTCCGGCTACACGTGCCGGAACAAATGCTGCCAGCCCTCCTACAATGACCATGAATAACAAATTACTGTGTGCCGGTGTCCGGTATTTCTCGTGAATCTTTGAAAAGAAAGGAGGCAACAGTCCGTCGCGGCTCATACTTAGAAATACACGGCTTTGTCCTAGCAAAGTTACCATAATAACCGAGCAGTAACCAAACAGGATAGCCAGTACGATGGCCCGGTTCAACCACGGATAATCCGGATGAATTACTCCTGTGGCATCTGCATGTCCCATGTGGTCAATCGCTACGGCAACAGGTGCGATACCTTGTTGTCCTGCAAAGTCAGAATAATGGGCAACTCCCGTCATTACGTAAGCAAACACCATATAAAGAATGGTGCAAATCAGCAGGGAACCTAGAATGCCGACGGGCATATCCCGTTTCGGATTTTTTGTTTCCTGAGCGGCTGTACTTACGGCATCAAAACCAAGAAAGGCGAAAAATACAATCGCTGCTCCACGCAATACACCCGAGAATCCGAACTCGCCTAAAGTACCAGTATTGGCAGGGATATAAGGAACATAATTCTCTGCATTAATGTATTTCCATCCTAATACAACGAAAATAAGAATCACTGCCACTTTCAGGAACACAATGAAGCCGTTAAAGATAGAACTTCCTTCTGTTCCACGAATCAGAAAAATACTCATCAGCACTACAATCAGTGCGGCTGGTATATTCACAATACCTCCGTCCCAGGGACAAGCAGCAAGTGCATGGGGGATATTTATCCCCACTCCTTCCAGAAAAACAACGAGATATCTGCTCCAGCTGATACTGACGGTAGTAGCGGCAACAGTATATTCCAATACTAGATCCCAGCCGATAATCCATGCTATAAGTTCGCCCATTGTAGCATATGAGTATGTATAAGCACTACCTGCTACAGGTATCATGGAAGCAAACTCGGCATAACATAAACCGGCAAAGCAACAACCTATTGCCGCTATGGCGAAAGATAAAGTAATGGCAGGCCCTGTGTATCCTGCGGCTACTGTTCCGGTGATGGAGAATAATCCGGCACCGATGATAACACCTACTCCTAATGCGATCAAGCTCCATGGTCCCAAGACTCTTTTCAGGGTCTTGTTTCCAGATTCATTGGCTTCGGCTTGTAATGCAGCAAAAGGCTTCTTGATAAATAATCCCATATCTTTTTACAACATATTTAGTGATAATTGTGTGCAAAGGTACGGATAACTGCCCTGAATTACAAGCTATAAGTAAAGGCTATAACGATTATTCGAGATATTTCGTTATTCTTCCACTTAGTTGGAGCAGGGAAATTTCACAGACTTTGGTGTTATATTCAGCAGACAAAATACGTTCTTCCGCATCAAGCAGGCTCTTTTGGGCTTCACGCATCTCGATGCCGGAGAGATCTCCCAGCAGATAACGTTCTTTGGCTATTTCATGGTTTTCACGGGCGGCAACCAGATTCTGGCGTTCCAAATTTAATAAACGTAAATTATTGCGATAGGCCTGCCACAGATTGCTTAAATCCGCTTTCAAGCCCAATTCCAGCTGTTCTCTTTCCAGTTGCGAGTTACGTATTTGCAGGCTGGCATTGCGCTTTTCACGGCGACGGTTACCATCCCATAGGTTAATGCCTACGGTAATTCCTCCGTTTAGTCCCCAATTGCTTCTCCGGCTGGTGGCGTTTGTTTCATATTTGTTGAATGTATAGCCATAACCGGCGTTCAATTTTACATAGGGATAATTACGGGATAGAACCTGACGGTAATCCAATTGGGCAATTGTTGTATTTTGATCAGCTTTCAGCAGGTTGGCATTCGTCTTGAGGGTGGATTCCCATAATTCATCGTAATTCAGCGCATCATTCACTGTTATAATGGAGTCATTGACACGTAGCGGTCGGTTGACTTCCTGTACGGCCATTAACTCGTTCAGGTTGATACGTGAGGTAACCACCAGTTCCTGTTGTTTCATATATTGTGCACTGTCTGCATTGAAGTCCACTTTGGCTTGTTGATAATCCAGCCGGGAAAAATTACCGATATGGTATCGTTCTTCTACAATGCGCAGGCGTTCTTTGGATAAAGACACAGCGTAAAGGAAGTTCTTCAGACGTATTTCCTGTTGTACATAATTATAGTATTCGGCAGTGAGTCCCGCTATGAAGTCTTCAAGGGTAATACGCGTGTTGGTTTCTCCCTGGCGTTCCAGTTCCTTCAGTTTTTTGTAGGTGGTGCTGATATTGAATCCGTCGAACAGAGTCCAGTTTACATCCAGTCCGGCCTTTAAGGTTTGGTCGTAGATGTTTCGTTCACTGGCTGTAGTGCCTGTACTTCTACTCTTGGTATCCGTATTGTCCAACGTTCCTGTATATCCGGCAGACAAATCAACAGTCGGCAGATAACCGGCATTTGCTAATGTGGCATTGTTATGGCTGATCTGTTCTTCATTACGGGTGATACGTATGGAATAATTGTTTGCAAGTCCTTCCTCCAGACATTTTTTCAGCGTATAAGGATATTGCGCATAGGTGGAAGCCACCCATGCAGTACAGATACATAAAGTTATAATGATTCGTTTCATACAGTTTCTGTTTTAACGTTTCGGTTGGTAGATATATAACTATAAATAGCCGGTACGATATACATGGTCAGGAAAGTAGATACTAACATTCCTCCCACAACAGCCGTACCCATGGCGATACGTTGGTTGGCGCCTTCTCCTGTTGCGAATGCCAGCGGGATCAAGCCTAATACGGTAGAGGCACTTGTCATGAGAATAGGGCGCAAGCGTTGCAAAGCGGCATCCCGTATGGCCTGCATCTTGTTTTCACCGGATTCTTGTTTCTGATTGGCAAATTCCACAATCAAGATACCATTCTTTGCTACCAGACCAATCAGCATAATAATACCGATCTGGCTGAATATGTTCATGGTAATGCCACCGGCATACATGAAAATCAGTGCTCCTGCAATGGCCAGAGGAACGGTAAGCATGATGATGAAAGGGTCCTTGAAACTTTCGAACTGTGCCGCCAGAATAAGATAGATAAGTATCAATGCCAGAATGAAAGCAAACATCAGGCTGGATGAACTTTCCCGATAGTCTTTGGAGTCTCCCGACAAGGCGGTACGGAAGGTTTCGTCCAAAGTCTGGGCGGCGATTTTATCCATTTCTTCCAAGCCTTGTCCGATGGTCTTTCCATCTGCCAGTCCGGCAGATACGGTAGCGGAAATAAAACGGTTGTAGTGGTACAATTTAGGAGGAGCTACGGATTCTACAAATTCTACCAGATTGTCCAATTGAATCATTTCCCCTTTGTCGCTTCGTATGTAAATAGATTTGATATTGGCCGGTGTATTACGTTGTTGGCGGTTTATCTGACCCAAAATCTCATATTGTTTTCCATTCATATAAAAATAGCCCATACGTTGTCCGCTGAAACCGTATTGCAGTGTTTCGGCTATATCACGCACGGTGGCTCCCATTGTACCTGCCTTATCACGGTTAATATTCACTCTCATTTCCGGGCTGCTGAACTTCAGGTCCACGTCCGCCATCTGGAAAGTAGGGTTGTCATATACTTTGCTTAAAAAAGCCGGTAATACTTTCTCCAGTTTTTCTATACTGACAGCTTGTAGTACATATTGTACGGGCATACTTCCTCTCCGTCCGCCGAAAGAAGACTGTTGTTGCACAAAGCACGTGCTTTCGTCTTGTTGCGGATGGCCTGTGAGATACGTTCGGCAACTTCCATCTGGGTGTAATCACGATCTTTGATATCTTTCAATGTGATACGTATATTTCCACTGCCACTGGAAACACGTGCGGTTACAGATTCGGCATCGGGTATAATAGAATCTACCAGATTGTTGATATCTTCCGTATAATCACGGATGTATTCATAGCTGGCGCCTTCGGCTGCACGGGTATTGATACTTATTTGCGACCGGTCTTCCATCGGAGCCATTTCAGCGGGTATCTGGACCCAAAGTACTCCGATGGCTATCAACATAATCACTGTAACAGGTATTGCCCATATGCGTCTTTTAAGAAAAGCGTTCAGTGAACGGGCATATATGCGGTTCATACCTTCAAAGAAAGGCTCTGTCTTTTGGTAGAACCATCCCTGTTTTTCCCGTTTTATCAATAGCTTGGTTGCCAGCATAGGGGTGAACGTTAATGCGGCAAAGGAAGAAATGATGACCGAACCTGCCACAACGAAACTGAACTCACGGAACAGACGTCCGCTGGTTCCTTCCATAAATACGATGGGCAGGAACACTGCCACCAAGGTGATAGTGGTGGAGATAACAGCGAAGAAAATTTCTTTTGCCCCTTCTATTCCTGCTTCGAACGGACGCATGCCTCGTTCTATGCGGATATAGATATTCTCTGTCATAACGATGGCGTCATCCACTACCAAACCTACGGACAATACCACCGCCAGCATGGTCAGCACATTGATGGAGAAACCTGCTATGTACATCACAAAGAAAGCTCCGATCAATGAAACCGGAATAACGATGCAGGGAATCAGTGTCACGCGCCAGTCGCGCAAGAACAGGAAAATGATGATGATAACCAGTACGAACGCTTCATACACCGTACTTTTTACTTCATCAATGGAAGCGCGGATAAACTTAGTGTTGTCAAAGCCATAGCTGTATTTCACATCGTCGGGCAAGTCCTTCTTCATCTGCTCCATACGCTGGTATACGGCATCGGCGATTTCGATATGGTTGGCACCGGGTTGTGGAATGACAACGACACCTACCATCGGCACTCCGTTCATTTTCATGTAACTCTTGATATCTGCCGGACCTAGTTCGGCGTAACCGATATCGCTGAAACGGACCACTCTTCCGCCTACTTCTTTTAATATGATGTTATTGAATTCTTTAGCGGTGTGCATTTGTCCCATGGTGCGTAAGGTCAATTCTACGGTATTACCTTCAATGCTGCCCGAGGGGAGTTCTATATTTTCATTGGTTATCGCGTTCTTTACATCTACCGGAGTAATGCCATACCCTGCCATCTTGGTGGGGTCGAGCCATAGGCGCATGGAGTAACGTTTTTCTCCCCAATAGATACGCTGCTTACATCCGAAATGGTTTGCAGTTGTTCTTTTACGGTCAAGTCTGCTATTTCACTCAGTTCCAACAGAGAGCGGCTGTCACTTTGGATAGCTACCATCAGGATAGGCGTTGCATCGGCATCAGCCTTGGATACAGTAGGAGGGTCACAGTCGCGTGGCAGGTAACGTTGTGCGCGGGACACTTTGTCACGTACGTCATTGGCGGCAGTTTCCAAATCGACGGATAATTCAAATTCCACTGTGATACGGCATTGCCCTTGTTGGCTGACACTGGACAAAGAACGGATTCCCGGAATACCGTTGATGTTTTGTTCCAAAGGCTCGGTTATCTGATTCTCGATTACATCGGCATTGGCACCCGAGTAACTACAGGTAACAGAGATGATCGGATTATCTACCGAAGGATATTCGCGGACTCCCAATGTATTGTAACCGATCAGTCCGAAAAGTAATATGATGATGGTAAGCACGGTGGCAAGCACAGGCCTACGGATACTAAGTTCGGAAATATTCATAAAAGTATTTTTTTAGTTGTTAGTTAATGGCCTGAAGTTCCACAGGCATTCCCTTACGTAATTGCAGTGTACCCGATGTCAGGATGGTATCACCCACAGACAATCCTCGTACAATCTGTACTTCGGCTTCGGTACGGAGTCCTATAATAACATCTACAGGGTCTGCAACTCCGCTACGATAAACAAATACTTTATTTTTACCCATTTCGGGGACAATCGCTTCGGATGGAATCGCTATCGCATCTTCTATTTCTTTTTGTTTTAATTGAATATCTGCATATCTGCCTGCCAGCAGTTCGCCGTTGCGGTTGGGGTAGATGGCACGGATGTTCAATGAATGGGTTTCCATATCTATACTGGATTCGGTTGCATAAACCTGTGCATGATAGGTATCCAGTTTTCCTTCTACTTTGAATTCCAGATTAGTCCCTTTTTTTATTTCCCGGGCATAACGTTCCGGTACAGCGAACTCTACTTTCAATGGAGTCACTTTGGTCAGTCTGGCTACTACAGTGGTGGGGGAGGCGTATGCTCCCGTACTGACCTGCCTCAATCCGATGATACCGTCGAATGGTGCGCGGAGTTCGGTCATGTCAATGTTGGCTTTGATATTTTCGATATCAGCGTTAAGGGTGGCAAGTTCGGTTTTTACCTGTTCGTATGCTTCTTTACTGACCGCATCTCGTTTTAACAGGGCGTTTTGGCGGAACACACGGTCTTCGGCTAAAGGTATTTGTGCTTCCAGACGTTTTAACTGAGCCTGTAACTGCCGGTCGTTTACTTTGGCAAGTAATTCTCCTCGTTTTACCAATGTGCCTTCTGTGAAAAAAATATCGGTGATCTTTCCGGAGGTTTCAAAAGACAGACTCACTTCTTCGTCAGGAACCAGGCGTCCGGTCACCAATATTTCATCTGTCAGCAAGTGTGGTTTTATGACTTGTGCATTGACTTTCAATGTGCGTTGCTTGTTTTCTTTAGGCAACGCGTCGGCGGCTGTCAGTTCTTCATTTTCGTGAGGGGTAAATTGATAGATGCCTAGTCCGGCCAAGCCGGCTCCGATTAATATAATGATGCCCCATTTGATTCGTTTGTTCATGTGCCTTTCTATATGGGTTTAATAAATACGTTAATGTAAGATTAGATAAAAACGTGGCGTTCAGTTTAAACGCCACGTTCTTTTTTAATATTTTTTTTCGTTTGCCAGTTTCCACATCGCAAGGAAAGAGGCTTTGGTTATATCGACTATCTTCAGCCAATTGATTTTCTGTGTTTCATCTCCCGGAAGGTGATAATCGGGATGGGCATCAGTGTGATACCATATAATAGGTATTCCCAGTTTGGCGAACGTGCCGTTGTCGCTGCCTCCCACCGGATTGTCCCAAGCCCGGTAGTCAGGGGATAACTGCAAGCGGTAATCCTCAATATCTTTTTTCAGCCAGTCACCGAAGGCCTGATGGCTGCGGTATAGAAGTAAACGAAATAATCGGGCTGGTCCTCCCGGCTGTTACGTCCTATCATGTCATAGTTCAAATAGGCTTTTACCTTTTTAATATCCGGATAGTTCATGGCGAAATAACGGGAGCCCAGCAATCCCTTTTCCTCACCATCCCAAAAGGCGAAGATAACGGTACGTTCCGGCTGCTCGCCGGTAGCAAGAAAAGCACGGGCTACCTGTAATACGGCTTGAACGCCTGATGCATTATCATCTGCACCGTTATAAATCTGATCTCCTTCCAGCATCGGATCGTAGCCTATGTGGTCGTAATGTGCACCGATAATGACAATTTCATTTGGATTCTTTCCTTCTATTTACCTAAGATATTACGTAATGCCAATTTTGATGTACCACTTTTTCAGTTCCGCAATAGAATCGGGATGTACTTGCCAGCGTTTCCCTTTCACTTGCCGTTCAGCATGATACACGTCAAAGGGCTGTATATAGTCTCCGTCCAGTGGCTTTATTCCCATCTGTTTCAGGCAGGAAATGATATAATTGCCTGCAATGCGTCCACCTTTCCATCCGGCTTCGCGTCCTTCCAGTTCGTCACAGGCCAAAAAGCGATATGTGCTTCGGCTGTGGCACGGTTAATGGTTTCTACTCCTTTTTTTTCAGGAGCTACTTTTTTAGGAGAAGCGGCATTCAGCCCGGTGGTGCATAATGCAAACAGTGCAATAGCTAAGAGGTGTTTTTTCATAAAGTTGTGGTTTTTAGTAAGCGGCGCGATACTTGCCTTCTTCCTTGTCTTCCAACATATTCAGGTAAGAAGCATAGCGTGACTCGCTGATTAGATGTTTCTCCACTGCATCGCGTACGGCGCATCCGGGCTCGTGCCTATGGGTGCAGTTTCCATACTTGCAATGAGCGGAATATTCAAATATTTCTTTAAAGTAATGTCCTACTTCCTCTTCTTCCATATCGAATGTTCCGAAACCTTTGATACCCGGAGTGTCGATGATGTATCCGCCGCCGTCTACCGGGAACATTTCGGAAAAGGTTGTGGTATGCATTCCCTTGTTATGGTAATCGGATATTTCACCTGTTTTCAAAGTTTGTTCAGGTAAAATGGCGTTGATTAATGTTGATTTCCCTACTCCTGAGTTGCCGGAAAGCAAAGTGACTTTCCCTTCCAGGTCTTTTTTCACTTCATCTGTACCTATGTTGTTCAGTGCGGAAACTTTGAAGCAAGGGTAACCGATGTATGTGTACAGGTTTATCAGAGCATCCATATAGCGTGTATCATCCTCATTATACCTGTCTGTCTTATTGAATATCAGTTTGACGGGTACACGGTATGCTTCCGCGGTGGCTAGAAAACGGTCAATGAATATAGTTGAGGTTTCGGGATAATTAATTGTAACAATCAGCATACATTGATCCAGATTGGCTGCCAGTATGTGCGATTGTTTGGAAAGGTTGGAGCGCGCCGGATGATATAGTTCTTGCGGTCTTCTATCTCACTGATGAAGGCGGTTCCTTCATTGTTGATAATGATTTGTACATAATCTCCTACAGCAATGGGATTGGTACTCCGAATACCCTTTAAACGGAATTTCCTTTGATCTTGCATTCGATGGTACGTCCGTCTTCTGTTTTGACAAGATACCAGCTGCCTGTGTTTTTTATTACTAGTCCTTTCATAAATTAAAATGAAGAATGAAAAATGAAGAAAGAGGAATTGGACCGCACGGACAAAAGCAAGGCTGTGCAGGACAATTCTTCCTTCTTCATTATTATTGCTTCATTATTTTAAGTTCTTCATTAAACCGTCATAATTTCTTTATCTTTCTCTGCCAGAAGTTCTTCAATCTTCGCGATATATTTATCGTGTACTTTCTGAAGTTTGGCTTCCGCATTCTTTTGCTCGTCTTCGGGCATACCCTCTTTAACGGCCTTTTTCAGTGTGTCTATAGCGTCACGGCGTGCGTTGCGTATACTTACTTTTGCGGTTTCGCCTTCGCCTTTACATTGTTTGGCCAGTTGCTTGCGGCGTTCCTCTGTCAATGGCGGAATACCCAAAACGGATAATTTTCACCGTTGTTTTCGGGAGTGATGCCAGATCAGAGTCCATGATAGCTTTTTCGATGATACGGAACATACTTTTGTCCCATGGCTTGATGGCGATACTGCGTGCATCGGGAGTAGTCACGGCAGCTACATTACTGATGGGAACCATGCTTCCATAAGAGTCAACACGAATGCCGTCCAGCAACCGGGTACTGGCTTTTCCTGCACGAATGTGCGCTAAGGCTTCTTCCAAATACATAACGGCCATGTCCATTTTCTCTTGTGCGTCGTTGATGCAAGTTTTTGCGTCTATCATACTGTTCTGTTATTTAAGTTGTTTATTGATTCGTTTTAAGTGAAACAAAAGTAATTTATTTTTTGATTATCTGCAATAAAAGAGAGATGATTTTATATTTCTAACGGCTCTTTACCTTATCATCACCAGTTTAAGTTGTTGGGGCTTTATTAAAAACAAATGAAAAGTTTTTGTGTTTTATCGGATAACAGCTATCTTTGTTTCTATCCCATAAGCAGAATTAGAAAACAATGAGAATATGGAAGAAAATTACAGACGATACCCCATAGGTATACAGAATTTTGAGCAGTTGCGTAACCGGAATTGTGTATATGTAGACAAGACCGAACTGGTTTACCGATTGGCTAACACGGACAGTGTGTATTTTCTGAGCCGTCCGCGGAGGTTTGGGAAAAGCTTGTTGGTGTCCACTCTTGAGGCTTACTTTCAAGGGAAAAAAGATTTGTTTAAGGGGCTGGCCATGGAGCGTCTGGAAAAGGACTGGAACGTGTATCCGGTATTCCATATTGATTTCAGTCTGACTAAATATACTACCCTGTTCGATTTGCAGGAACAGTTGAATCTGTTTTTACTTCGTTGTGAAAAGGTTTATGGGGCGGAAAAGGAGGAAAAGACTCCTGCTGCTCGTCTGCAAGGTATGATCCGTCGTGCGTATGAACAGACCGGTCTGCCGGTCGTTGTCCTGATTGACGAATACGACGCTCCTCTTTTGGACAGTAATTCCAACATCCCCTTGCAGCAGGAGCTTCGGAATGAACTGCGTAAGTTTTTCAGTCCTCTCAAGGGATTGGGGCAATACCTTCGTTTCCTCTTTATCACGGGAATCAGCAAGTTCAGCCAGATGAGCATCTTCAGTGAGCTGAATAATTTGAAGAACATCAGTATGCGGGATACTTCAGCGCGATATGCGGCATCACCGAGCGGGAGTTGCTGGACGAGCTTCGTCCGGACATTGAGCGGATGGCTTTGGCGAACGGCGAGACGTATGAAGCTGCCTGTGCGCATCTGAAGCGGCAGTATGACGGGTATCATTTCAGCAAGCATTGTGAGGATATTTACAATCCTTTCAGTCTGTTCAATGCCTTTGATGCAAAGGAGTACAAGAATTTCTGGTTCTCTACCGGCACTCCTACTTTCTTGATTGATTTGTTGCAGGAAACGGATTTTGACGTGCGCCAGCTGGAGGGGGTGGAGGCTACAGACGAGCAGTTTGATGCCCCGACGGAACGTGTAACTAGTCCTATCCCCGTTTTATATCAAAGTGGTTACCTGACGATCAAGGATATGATCCCGAGTTCCAGGTGTACCGGCTGGCTATCCCAACGGGGAGGTGCGTAAAGGTTTCATCGAGTCCCTGTTGCCCGCTTACCTTGAGTTGCCGGGTCAGAGCAGTACTTTTTATGTCGTTTCCTTCATTCGCGATCTTCGTAAGGGAGATATAGAGAGCTGCTTGGAACGTACGCGTTCTTTCTTTGCTTCCATTCCCAATGATTTGGAGAACAAGACGGAGAAGCATTACCAGACCATCTTTTATTTGTTGTTCCGTCTGATGGGGATGTATGTGGACAGCGAGGTGAAAAGTGCGGTGGGGCGTGCGGATGTGGTCATAAAGATGCAGGATGCTATTTATGTGCTGGAATTTAAATATGACGGTACGGCCGGGAGGCATTGGCGCAGATAAACAGCAGGCTGTATGCTGTTCCTTATCGCAAGGATGGCAGGCGCATCGTGAAGGTGGGGATTAATTTCGACAGTGCCACCCGTACTATCGGGGACTGGGTGATAGAAGTGGAAGATACGGTGGATAATTTGTAGCTTGCAGGCGGAGTGACATTTCGAAGGTGGCTGTCTGCTTTTGATGAATACTTAAGCCTTTTTCCCCTGTATACTAAGTCTTTTCTACTGCATGATTAAGCTTTTTCATACGGTAACCTACTACAGACTCCGATAATGGACTGTATAAACTATTGTAGTGGACCGTACGGTCTGATGTAACAGACTGTACAGTCTACTGACGGAGTCTGTAGTAGGTTACCGCATGAAAGGCCTTAACTGTACGGAAGAAACCCCTTAATCTACGGGGAGAATACTTTTATAGGCAAGATTGTTATTTTTTTATCATCTGTCTGAAGATTGCTTTTCTTTGGAAAGGAGAATAAGAAGGTTGCCCTTTTGAAGTAAATCTGGCCGGTAAGCATTATCTTTGCATTAAAAAAGATGATAACTTTATATTTAGCCCGTCACGGGCAGACAGAAGAGAATATCGCCCGTATTTTCCAAGGACATATGCCGGGCACGCTGACTGTTGAAGGAATAGCACAGGCTGAAGCGTTGCGTGATACTTTGCGGAACATCTCTTTGGATGCAGTGGTCAGTAGTGATTTGAAACGGTGTGTGGATACGGCCCGTATCGCGGTGGAAGGTCGGAACCTGCCTTGGGAGAAAACAGTCTTGCTGCGTGAAATCGATTGGGGGAGTTGGACAGGTCTTGCCATTAAAGAAGTTGATTTGCAACATTTTCCGGCAGATGTGGAAACGGAGGCGATGCTCTATGAACGTGCGGGGCGTTTTGTGGACTACTTGAAAGAGCGATATGATGGAAAACAGGTGTTGGCCGTCGGGCATGGACTGATAAACAGGGCGGTACAGGCACACATTCAAGGAGTGACTTTGGAACATTTGCGTAGTGTGCCAAAGATGAATAATGCGGAACTACGCCGGTTCAAGTTAACGTAATTCCGCATTGAATAACACGTGGTTATTGCAAAGTGATTCCCATTATTCCTATCACCACATCATTGGACAGGGTTTCCAGGGTCAGCCCTTTTAGTTCCTTGGAATCATCCAAAGGAATATCGAGCAATATGCCTGCACCACCCTCTATCTCACGTCCATATACACCGGTGATGTTGAGTTCCTTACCCAGGTCACGGCTTACTTTACCGCTTTTCAAGTGCAGACAGTACGGCCGGGGAGCAGTTGCTTGGAATGCTTTGCCGTCCACATAGAAATCTTGTTCTATAGGACACCAGTTGTCCGGATTGGTCAACTCCGTTGCTTGGGAAGTTCCGTCTGCATAGTGTATGCGTATTATTCCATTGGCAATGTGGCACTGCATGTGGTTGGTACTTCCCGCCATCAGCAGATAAGCATGTGAGGCAGTGCCGGATAGTGAGATGGTGGAACTGTCCGGGTAATTATCCCATAGGGAGGTGAAAAGAATGTTGTTTCCTTTTTCTTTCAGACGGAAGGGGATGCCTAAAGACGTTTGGAAAGTATCATGATGTACAAGACTGCGTAATTCCGAGTCGTCTATGGTAGCACTCAGCAGCGGATGACACCATTCTCCTATTCCCTGTGTGGGAAGTTGCAACGTAGTGTATGGAGACCGGGGAGACAGGTATTCATTTTGATATATATCGGTGACGGAAGCATTCAGTTGCCGGTCAAAATCAACCATCCGGCATTTTTCGGGACGGATATCTGCAAAGTCTGTATAGGAGGGGGATTCCCGGACGTTCTCTATATAGATATTAACAGGTTGCCACCAATCCATTTCTCCCTGATGGGTGTAAACAAAGAAAGTGTGGTGTCCCGGTTCACCTTTTATCTGTGCGTTGAAAGCGGTGGCTTCTACAGTGTGATTTGCTAAAACGCTCTGAGGATCATATACTTGGGAGATGGATGCTCCCGAAGGTATTTGCAAAGCCAACTTCCCGTTTGAAGTGATGACTGGTTCCTGGACTGCAACGTGTGAAGTGGTGCTCCTTCCCATTCGATGGTAATGGTGGTTGAAGATGTTCCTTCCGCCTGGATTGAAAGAAGAGGATAGCCATGGGCCGATTCGATGGATTGCCATGTGGCAGGGACACCGTTCACTTTTACTGAACGGATCTTCTCTTTTCTGGCATTGACGTGCAATACCGGATGGAGAGGAGTCTGGAACCGTTGTGTGATATGATAGGTATCCGTATCTTCTTTCCGGGTAAAGCGATAGCTATATCGGGAGTGCTGACGGAAGCCTTGTCCCAGTCGTCCGGGAAGCCCGGCCGGAGGATGATTTGCTGGTTCAGGGCATCCGGCAGGATACCGAACAGACCTTGGATCAGTACTCGTGAAGCGACTCCGATGGGATCACCGAAATCGCGGTAGCATTCTCCGCGTGCGGCATCATAGAAGCTGATCTGGCCGAAGTTACCCGGACTGTCTCCTAGATACATGCCGTCCAGAACAGAGCTTTTCAAAAGTTTGTATCCGGCGTCGGCACGTCCGGCCTGGAAGTATGACAATGCGGTATGCATCACTTCGGCAAAGGCGACATTATTGATGCTCCATGAGTAGGGCAGCCAGTTGGTGGTGGCGATAGTGGCATAGCCATTCTCTTTTAATCCATGGGCTGTGACGGGAATATGAGGAATGGCTGTGTCTACATAACGGGTAGCCTGATAGGCTTGGAACGGATTGGCTGTTTCGCTGTCTATAGCATGATAAATGGTCCATACAGCGGCACTTTCGTGTACTCGCTTGTGACCCATAAAATCTTGATATTCCGCCAATGTCCTTTGTCGGGAAGCCATAGCCTCTCGTTCATGGCTTTCAGAATCTTTTCGGCTTCGTTGCGGTAAGGAGTGGGATCCTCGCCTATCTTTCTGCCAATTGGGCCGCTGTCTTGTTGGCACGGTAGTTATAAGCCGATGAATGGGTGACTGCTCCGCTATTGTAATAAAGGGCGTCACTGGCCCAAATACAGGCGTATGCGTCATACAGCCCGTCGTTATCCGGGTCGTAGTTCAGCTTTTCCCATGCGAGGTGACGGGTGATGACAGGCCACATTTGGCGGACATAATCCAAGTCCCCCGTCCACTTGAAATGCCATAACAATTCGTCTATGTAGCAAAGGTTCATGTCGTAGTGGTGCATCTGATTATTGCGGTGCGGATTACGGCAGATGTATCCGTTACTGTATTGGGGTGTACCCCATTTCTTGACGGAACGTGCCAGATGCAGGGCGGAATCTTGTGCCGGATGGGGGAGGGTGTTGGGCACTTCGGTGACCTGACTTGCCGCGTATGCGTTGAAATGGGTCCGGGCACGGTCATGCCATCCCAAACATCGCCGGTATAGGCGGCTCGCCAGCCACTGAGGGGCATTCGCCAGCCTATGGCACCGTGTAGCCACACTTCGCCGTCCCAGATTCCATCGGCAGCCATAGCCAGCGTGCCTCCTAAGGTGTTGAAATAAGGGTCGGGTGTTTCAATGCGGATGCGTGAGGCTGTTTCGGAGCGGGCGGCTTCTGCCTTTTTAAACAGGTTTTCGCCTTCGGCAGTCGTCAGTGTGCGTAGTTCCTGGTTTTCCAATAGCATATAAAGTGTTCCGTCTATCTGTACCGGGAAGGATTGTAACTGTTGAGGCTGGAGAGGAGCTTCGAAACTGTCGGCTGGGTCGGCTCCCATGTCTCCGTTACGGTTTAGTTTGGAATTACGTATCTCTGAAATGGATGCCAGTAGAACGGGATGGAATTCCTTGAAATTCCGGGCGTTGAATTGCCAGATGGCCCCTTCTTTATCGGGAAGTGCCCATGTGGTAATGGATAAGCTTCCGCCTCCGAAAGCCGGATCAGATAAACTGTAGCTGCGGCGTCCCGCTGTATAACGGGACTCGCAGTGTTCGGTAGAGTCAAGGGCTACCGTGCCTCCGGAGGTTTGCAGTTTAAAGCAGATGTGCTTCGGATTCTCCTTGGTATAAGCAGCGAATACGGGCCGGTCGCTTGTTTCCAGCCGGAATGCTGTGTGGCTGCCGTATAAGGCACGGGTAAAGCGATTCTTACCGTTGATGCAGACAAAATCGTCTCCGTCAGGGGTATATTGCAGGCTTCGGGTGGCATTCCGGCGATGTTCGTTGTACGAAGTGGATTCTATGAAATCACCTATCTTTTGTGGCTGTTTGGTTTGTCCTGCGCCGGAAACGCTACCGATGCCCAACAGGCATAGAAGTAAATATGTCGTTTTCATGATAATAACTGCTAACTCCTGTTCTTACGGTAACGGCTGTAACCCTTCCCAGCGTACATTCCATTTGCCATCTTTCGGAAATCCGGGATTGTTTCCTTCCGATCCGTCCCATCCGGCGCACATCATGGCGACTGTGGTCAGTAATCCACCGTTGCCGGGCAGGTAAATACGCAGACGCCCGTCCTGGTAATTGTGACCGTTTACCAGATAGGTGTTGGTACGTTTGTCCATCAATAATGCGCTGACTGCCTTCTCGGGCTCACCCATTCGGGCGGCATTCATGGCTGTCATCGGATAATCCCAGCCCCAGGTCTTGTCCCAGTTCCAGTTATCCCAAATCCAGTGCAGGGTGTTTTTCATATATCCGGCATGAATCAGCTGATTCATGGGCAGGATGCCGACAGCGCCCAGCACTGCCATGTGGTCTGAGGTAAAACGGATATCTTTATAGGTATCCACCGCGGTCTCGGCTGCCAGATACAGCTGTTCGTCGTTGTATGCCAGCGGAGATAATTTCTCTATCAGCACATCCCATTCGGGTACACGTTCCATCCCTGTACGTTCACGCCATGTTTGGGCAACTTGCATGGCGAAATGCCAGTACGAAGTTCAAAAGGCGGATTGACAGTTTCGGCGGCGCGCAACGTTTCCTGTGCGGGAATAGCGCCTTTCAAGACATAACGGTCGTGCTCTTCCTCGTATGTGGCAAATGAATACATGAATTCGGCGGTTTCCTGTATCAGGCTATTGTATTTTTTCAGTAGTTCTTCCGATGGATTAGCCCGATAGAGCAATTCTGCCAGGTAGATGAGATGAGGCTGTTGCCAGATCAGGAAGCTGCCTACTTTAGAGGGGGCTTCCGTACCGCTGGGATCAGTCATTTTCATCCATCGTATGCCTTTGAAACCTTGTCTTTCCGCTATCTGGCGGGCTATGGGTTCCACGGTTTCATACCAGGATAAAGTGTGGTCCAGTAATTCGGGATGTCCCCATAAGGCGAATTGTGCCTGATGCCACCAGATCATTCCAAATGGAATTTCCCGAACCAGGAGTTGTAAGTCAGTCCGGTTTCCTGTGGCGGGGTTGATCCGGCACATTGGATGGCGAGCAGATATTGGCTTAATACGACCCGGCGTTCCAATTCTTTGGCACGGACATCCGTACATTGTGAGAAGTCGGCGACAGCTCCCTGTGTCCAGTAATTTTGCCAATGTCCGGAAGAGGCTTGTTGTACTTCCGCAAAAGTCAGGATGGGAGAAGCGGACGCTTGCGGTGTGAATTGGCAGGTGAATGTAAATACACTGTCCGTTGGCGTGAGTACGAAATAGTTTGCACTTTTTTCACTTAGCTTCGCAGTGCCTTCCCAACTGATTGTTACATAATAGGTGGTTGCGTCGAGTGTTCTTTTTAACACGGCCGATTGTGCGTCTTCACTGACCAGGGTCGTGCTATGTTTATCATTCGCTTCCCAATTACAAGCATCGTCACAGTGACCGCCCGTGGGATAGGGGAAGTGGAACTTGATGCCGGCAGGTTGTCGGGCCGACAGGCGTGCGGCAATCATATCACGCTCCGGATGGCAGACTGTCTGAATGTGGTAGGGAGTTTCTTTGAGAGTGAACCGGCTGTTGATGATACCGTTCCACATATCCAGTGATTGCTGTATGTTTTGCACATCCGAGGGACGTACTTCATTTTCTAATTCGAGTCCGATGATACCCAGATGCAGGCGGTGTGGGTTTACACGATACCAGTCGGATGCTTCCTTTGCTCTGCCGGGTTCTTGGGTTGGGTGGCATATAGCTCTTTGTGCCCGTGGCCGAAGTCATACTCCACCAAGCTCCTCCGGTTTATAGTTTTCGGGATTTCCGAAGCTGTGCCATCCCCATTGGCTTTGTGTACCCAGTGGAACTCCGTTTTTATAGACTTCGGGAAAAGTCTGCAATCCTGTAGCATCTACCGTGTAGGCAAATTCTCCGTTTCCTACCGACAGGGAGGATAATGAATCCATGGCAGTCACTTCCGGATTATTGCGTGTTACCAGTGCATGGCGGTCTATGGCTTCCTCTTGGGGAGAGGTGCAAGCGGCCAATGCAAACATTGTCAGAGCATAAATGGTGTGTTTCATTGTATATAGCTAATTTAAAAAGATGGATAATTCTGTTGTTTATGCGATATGATTCTATTTGCCAAGTTGCAGGCAACCCATGATGAAAGGACCGGTAGCTTTGGCATCGTTGTCACGCATCTTTTCGCCAATGTAATATTCAAAGCTTCCGTCGCGGTAAGGAGTGCCGCCCAGTCCGCCTACTTGACAGCAACGGGTCAGCGTCAGAGTTCCGTCGGGGTTTTCGCGAAGCAATGTTTTCTTTAATCCGTTGAAGGCTTTTTCCGCGATGGTCCGGTATCGGGCGTCTATATATCCTTTGTTCACCGCTTTGGCATAAGCATACATACATTGGGTGGTTACGGATGCTTCGGGAAAATTACCTTCACGTTCGGGCTGGTCTATTACCTGATACCATAGCCCGTCTCTTTGATAGTTGGGCAGGCTTTCTGCCAAACCTTGAATCCAACTGATAAGCGAGGCACGTCCGGTGGTTGTCGGGAATATAGTCCAGTACATCTACCATGGCCATGAACCACCAGCCTATACTGCGTCCCCAGAAGTTAGGTGAAGTACCGTCTTGCGGATTTGCCCAACGTTGGATTTGCTCTCGTCCCAGGCATGATGATATAATCCGGTTTCCGGTGAATAGGTATGTTTGTGGCAAAGTGTGAATTGTTTTACCGCTTCATCAATCAGATCAGGACGGTTGAATTCCGCTCCATAGCGGGCTAGGAAAGGAGAAGCCATATAAAGTCCGTCCAGCCACATCTGATGTTGATAGATCAATTTATGCCAGAAGCCACCTTCCAGCGTACGTGGTTGTCTTTTGAGTTGTTCTACCAGTAAGTCCATGGCTGCTTTGTATTTTTCTTTGCCTGTTTCTTTATAGAGGTCGAACAGTACTTTTCCTGAATTGATGTAATCCAGGTTGTAAGTTGACATATCATAAAGGTGGATTTCTCCTTTTTCGTTAATCAAACTATCCGCCCATTCCTCAACATACGTAAAGTAACGTTTGTCACCGGTATTTTTCCACATATCCAGCATGGCGCAACAGCCTACTCCTTGTGAATACCCGAAAAAGAGCCGTTTGCCATGATCCAGCTGATAAGCTTTGGGAAAGCGGAGCATCTCAGAGTCGGCAAAGCGCCGGGCATACGAGTCGGAAGATATGCCGGGAAGGGTTGTGGGAACTGTAGGGAGAGGGGCTACACATACTTCTCCACTGTACGGAATTGCTTTTTGGGCTTGGAGAGACATGGGAGCCATGCAGGCAGTCAATAAACAGATGTAACAGTAATTTTTCATGGTATTTCCTGTCGTTTTTATAGTCTTTGAATGATTTACATTTTTTGCTGATGTAAAAATAGGCTAATTAACGCTATAAGTCCATGAATAATTGTTCATTTAGATGGAAAATCTATCGGTTGAGTCTCTTTTTTAAGGAATATGTGTCAATAAAGAACGAATTTGTGGAAAAAATGGTAAGACAGAGAAAAACTGTTCACCCATCTGTCATCTAGAAGGAAATAAGGAATGACAAATGGATGAACTTGATGAGATAATCAGTTGTGTACCAGTGTTCCTATATTTTCACCGGTCATTACTTTTTTCAGGTTACCTACTGTGTCCATGTCGAAAACGATAATGGGCAGGTTGTTTTCCTTGCACATGCAGGTTGCTGTAAGATCCATTACTTTCAAACCGCGCTTCAATACCTCATCGTAGGTGATATCGTCAAATTTCGTAGCAGTGGGGTCTTTTTCCGGATCAGCTGTATAAATGCCGTCCACGCGTGTTCCTTTCAACATCACATCGGCTTCTATCTCGATACCACGCAGTGAAGACCCGGTATCGGTAGTAAAAAACGGATTGCCTGTTCCGGCAGACATAATCACAACTTCTCCGTTTTCCATCGCTTCAATCGCTTTCCATTTGTTGTAAAACTCACCGATGGGTTCCATGCGGATAGCTGTCAATACACGTGCCTTGACTCCGGCCGCTCCCAATGCGGAACTCAATCCCAAGCTGTTGATAACGGTTGCCAACATCCCCATTTGGTCACCTTTTACACGGTCAAAACCTTTGGAAGCTCCGCTCAGCCCCCGGAAGATGTTTCCACCACCGATTACAATACCTATTTGTACGCCAAGGTCGTGTATTTCCTTGATTTGTTGCGCATATTCACCCAGACGTTTTTCGTCTATACCATATTGCTTTTCGCCCATCAGGCTTTCGCCGCTCAGCTTCAGTAGAATTCTTTTAAATCTTGCCATATTGGTTTGTCTTTTAGTTTTTTGCAAAGATAAAAATATTAATCTTTTTTACTTGTTTTATATCCTAAAATATTTCTTCCCATGACTCCTTGCATTACTCCGCGAAGTAGAAGATAGGTAATGAATGCCATCCATAAAGCGTGATTGCCCATTGCCCCCCGGAAACCATAGTAAATAAGAAAGAAACTGACAGAGGCTACTATCATGGCTTTCAGCATCAGATGGGTGGCTGTCGCACCGATGAATATTCCATCGAACAAAAAAGCAGAGAAGCCTGCCAAAGGAATGGCAAGTACCCAATAAAAATAACTTTCGGAAGCATGAATGACAGTTGTTTCGTCAGTCAGTAATCCGAGAAAGGATTGTCCCCCTATACTATATAATAAGGTGAAAGCAAGCGATAATCCTACTCCCCAGCCGAATAGTTGGCGAACCGTCGTGTGGAGTGCTTTCTGATTATTGGCTCCGATATATCTTCCTGCCAATGCTTCTCCGGCGTATGCGAAGCCGTCCATAATGTAGGAGAATAAAGTGAATAATTGCATAAGTAATGTATTGACCGCCAACACCACTTCTCCTTGTGCCGCACCAGCCGAGGTGAAAAAGACAGTAACCGCCACCAGGCAGATGGTACGGAAAAAGATATCCCTGTTTACTTGGAAGAAACGGTACATGGCCTGTTTGTCAAAGAAGGAATGCCATTCTATGCGTTTCCGCAGGGTGCTGTAGTAGCGTAACCACAACAAATATGCCATGACTAGCCCGGCATATTGTGCAGTTAACGTTCCGATGGCGACACCTTCTATTTTCATTCCTAATCCATATACAAGAAGAAGACTGACCGCAATGTTCACTATATTTTGTGTGATGGCTATATACATGGGGAAACGGGAATTTTGCATACCGATATACCAGCCGGCAAAACTGTAAAGCCCTAATACAGCCGGTGCTCCCCAAATACAGATATAGAAATAGAGGGACGCCAGATGTTCTACTTCTTCAGTCGTTTGGATAAAGGTGAAGGCGGTTCTTTCTATAGGATATTGCAAGGCTAGCAAAGTAAATGCAATGAATAATCCTACTCCGACGGAACGGAGTAGTAACCGGGTGACTTCATTCAGGTCGTGCCTGCCGTATGCTTGTGAAGTCATGCCGCTGGTTCCCATACGCAGAAAACCGAAAATCCAGTAGATGATGTTGAAAAGCATTCCGCCTACAGCTATCGCTCCGATGTAGGCGGCAGAGCCCAAATGACCTACAATAGTAACATCAATCAAGCCCAACAGAGGAACTGTAATGTTTGAAACGATAGAAGGGATGGCTATTTGAAGTATTTTTTTGTTTCCGTTATTAAGTTGAATCATGAGTGTAGATTGATAGAGATGGATACAAAGGTACTCTCTTTCTCATAAATAACCAATGAAAATTTAAATTTGAATTGAAAATAGTTGTTGTTTAAGATGATATATCATTGGAATATAGATATATTTGCGGTTATTAAAATGATCAAAACAGGAGAATTATGAAAGAGAATTTTCAAATCCATATTTGGTTGGGCTTATTGTTATGTCTGTTAGGCATGTCATGTTCGGATGATACTCCGGCTAAAGGAGATGACCCGGGAAATGGTAACACGGAGTTGGAAGTCAATGAGTGGATAGAGAGTGTCATGCGCAGTGATTATTTGTGGAATAACGACATTCCTGCTCAAAATAAGTTGGATTTCTCTGCTGATCCCCAAACATTCTTTAGATCTATGCTCAGTTTGAAAGATGGAAAGACGAGAAACGGAAAGCATCTTTATTATTATTCTTATATGGAGAAGAATAAAGATTATAAAGCACGTACAGCATTGATGCGGATGATACTTATGGTATGGAGTTTACTTTATTTAATGTTGTAAACGATAGTAATCAACCTTTAGGATATTATTATGCCCGTATTCTGTATGTTCTTCCTAATAGTCCGGCATCAAGTGCAGGTTTGGAAAGAGGGGATTGGATCGTGGGTGTTAAAGGAAAAAATAATATTAATTCCGATAATTATGGAATCTTATTAAATGGAGATAGGACTCAATGGCTCGTCAAACGTGGCGATACAGAGGTCAGAACTATTGATATAGAAGCTTCCCGGGCCGTGGAGGACAATCCCTTGTTCTATCACAATGTATATACTCGGGGAGATAAGAAGATTTGGGTATTTGGTTTATAATCATTTTACTTCCGGACGAATGGATATTCGGATCGTACCTATGATGAGGAAATGAAGAAGATATTCGCCGGATTTCAGGCGCAAGGTGTGAATGAATTTGTGCTGGACTTGCGCTATAATGGAGGTGGATATGAGAATTCTGCTAATATGCTCGCAGGACTCCTCATTCCAGAAGCTTCTCGAAAAAAGGTGTTTGCTGTTTTCTCTGACAATAAGGGACAATCCTATTCCAATGATTTTTGTGTGGAAACGAAAGGAACGGCAGGTTACTTGAAACTTAATTCCAATCGAATTTATATATTGACAAGCCAAAGTACGGCTTCTTCTTCGGAAGTCGTTATTAACAGCCTCAACCCATTTATGGATGTTACCCTTATTGGCGAATTGACAGAAGGGAAAAATGTAGGAATGGAGATGCAAAAGAATGATAAATATGAATGGATATATTGGCCTATCACATTGAGAGTGACTAATGCGGTGAATGATGACTACAGTGCTGGTTTTAAACCGGATATAGAATGGAATGAGTATGATTTGACTCAGAATCCGACAGACGCTTTATTACCATTGGGTGATCCGGATGAATTCATGCTGGGTAAGGCCATCTCCTTGATCACAGGAATAAACCGGTCAGCCAGAAGCATGAATACGTTATCCCAACCGATTATGAGGGGGGAATCTGTGTATCAATCGACAGAACGTCATGCCACTGGAGGAATGTTGATGGTTCCTGAAGAGAAGAACAACTAAAGGAGGTATTTAACTTCTTTGAAAGCATATTTTCTAAGAGAACCGTTTTTATCTTTCAGAATCAAATGTCCGTCGGGCTCCACACGGATCAGTTTGGCAGTAAACTCTCCTTTTGCATCGCAATAGGGGTGATAACCTTCCTTGCGGTATTGTGCTTTCAGGTAGTATTCCTGATTTTGGTAATGATATCGGTTTCTCTGTTTTCTATCCGGGAATAGAGATCTATGATATGTTCCAATACGCTGTTCAGAACTTCCATTCTGTCTGTTTCCTTTTTAGTAATTTGTCTTAATGAAACAGGGTTGGGAGCAGATGAATGAAATTCTTCCTGGTTAATATTGATCCCTATCCCAATAATGCTCTGTGAAATTTGGCTTCCTGTTAAATCATTTTCAATCAATATGCCGGCTATTTTTTTGTCTTTCCAATAGATATCATTGGGCCATTTTATTTGCAGGCAATCTGCATGGACATAATGGGCCAATGCGGTACAAATGGCAGAAGCTACCGCCATAGATAAAATGAACTGACTGGCGGGAGCGATTGTTTGGGGGTAAAATACAGTGCTGAATGTCAGATTCTTGCCATATTCTGATTCCCATGAATTTCCACGCTGCCCTTTTCCGGCGGTTTGATATTCTGCCATAAGCGTGGTGAATTCCTTGATTTCTTTTTCCTGGCAAAGTTCTGCAAGTCGGTCATTTGTTGAGGTTACGGTTTCTTCTTTTAAGATTTTGCTTGACCAGTTAGGGGATCTCATCATATTCTTTTTTAAGTTTACGGGTGAATTTTTTGATAACCTCTTCGTATGAGTGGTCTATCAGTGATAAAATAAGTTTGTCGTCAATGTCACCTTGTAAGGATACTTGGTTCCAATATTTCTTATTGAAGTGATAGGCTCCTTCAATGCCGGAATGATGTTCTCTTAATTCCAAGGCATATTCGGGTGCACATTTTAAAGATAGCCATTCCGGGTTGTCCAATCCGATACAGGCATACATTTTCCCCATGACTTTGAATACTAAGGTGACATTGTCAAAAGGGAATTCTTCTGTTGTTCCTTTC
>ENA-OQAS01000224-OQAS01000224.1-human-gut-metagenome-genome-assembly--contig:-NODE-224-length-29991-cov-3.181422_pt1 | contig 29991 bp, 29 predicted proteins | sample MGYA00242733_ERZ504523 | MGnify/ENA primary metagenome ERZ504523 (study PRJEB26092, sample SAMD00036239) | human gut metagenome | host: Homo sapiens | study: EMG produced TPA metagenomics assembly of...
TGAATGGTGGCAAAAAGATATGACTGATTTCATAAAACGAGACCGCAACCATCCCTCTATCATTATGTGGAGTATCGGCAACGAAGTAACGGGAGCTACCCCCGAAATCCAACACAACCTGGTCAGCCTATTTCACCAACTGGACCCTGACCGCCCTGTCACTCAAGGAGGAACTGATCCTACTAGAGGTATGAAGACCGATTATCAAAAAAAATTCAACTATCTAGACATTATCGGCTTCAATGGAAATGGAGAAGAAATAGGAGAACTAGAACACTTCCACAAAAACTACCCAACACTTTGTGCCATTGCTACAGAGGTACCGCACACTTATCAAACCCGTGGCGTATACCGAAGCCAGACACAATGGAGAAGACGGGATTTCCCCGCTCCTTGGGAAAAAGGAAACATAAACTGGGAACAATTTAAACATCGGGTCTTTCCTATACCTGACCTGACGGAAAAAGAATGCTTCCCCGAAGAATCCGATTATCCCTATTATCAATCGTCCTACGACAATGCTTCTGTACGTATCAGCGCCCGTAAATCATGGCAACGCACCTGTTCTTTCCCTTGGTTAATGGGAGAATTCCGATGGGGCAGTTTTGACTATTTAGGTGAAGCCGAATGGCCTCAACGATGTGGCAATTTCGGTATTATCGACATAGCTGCCATTCCGAAAGACGCTATTTCCTCTACCAAAGTTTATGGACCGACAAACCAATGGTACACCTTCTTCCGCATTGGACGCATCCGGGAAAAGAAGGAAAAACAATTCCCGTAGTCATTTATACCAACTGTGATGCAGTAGAGTTATTTATAAATAATGTATCTTTGGGCAGTAAACCTTATACAGGGGAGCAACTGATATGGTTAGTTCCTTATTCGCCCGGAAAAATAGAAGCCCGAGGCATAAAAAAAGGAAAAATCGTGGCAACAGACTGTTATCAAAGTGCAGAAGCACCTCATTCTGTCGCCCTTGCCAGTAACAAGTATTCTGTAAAAGCCGGTTCGGATGAAGTCATACGCATAGAGATCGACATAACAGATAAAAACGGAATTCCTTGTCCTTATGCCTCCAATGAACTCAGTTTCCACGTAAGTGGACCACTCCGGCTATTAGGGGTAGACAACGGAAACCCTACAGATATGTTTCCATACCAACAGCCCCACTGCCGTTGCTTTCGGGGAAAATGTGTAGTATTATTACAATCTGACGAAGAAAAAAGGAAAAGGAACCCTGACTGTACAAGGAACAAAATTAGTAGAAAAAAAAATTAATCATCGAAGTGATATGAAAAAAATTCTTTTATTACTCTGTTTATGCTTATTCATAGAAGAGGTTGCTTCTCGAGAATTAGACAAGACATTCCAGTTGCTTCCACAACCACAATCCATAGAACTGACTTCTGGAAAAGGAATCAATTATTGGGAGTTATCCTATATTCTGTCATCAGACACAACTTCCATCCCCATATTGGGAGATATGCTCAACAAACTTCCCCGTTGCCCACGAAAAGGGAAACCCATCCGGCTCCAACTCACCAGCAGCATGTTCCTGCTTCTCCGGAAGGATACATGATGGAAATTAATGAAAAAGGAGTCTGTATATCAGCCAGAACCATGACAGGTATCTTCTACGGTTGCCAAACTTTAGAACAATTAATGGAAGACAGCCGGGATTTCAACATACTTATTCCAGCCATGCTAATCATCGATTATCCGGCCATTTCCTATCGGGCCGTGCACTTTGATGTAAAACATCATTTAGACCGCATGGAGTATTATTATCAGGAAATAGACAAACTGGCCCGATACAAAATAAACGCAGTTATTTGGGAGCTGGAAGATAAACTGCGTTATACCCGACGCCCCGAAATAGGTGCCCCCAATGCCATCAGCAAGCAGGAAATGCAAGCCTTATGCCGCTATGCCAAAGAACGGAATATTGAAATAACCCCCTTGGTCCAAGTTTGGGACATGCCGGTTTTATTTTAAAACATCATTGGGAACTACGTGAAAACCCCGACAGCGACTGGGAGTTTTGCCCATCTGACCCTCGTACCTATGATTTGCAATTCGACCTTTACCGGGATGCTATCGAAGCCATGCCTTACAGCAAATACTTACATATAGGAGGAGATGAAATTACCGCCATAGGCATAGACCAACGCTGTAAAGCCACCGGAAAAACTCCATTTGAACTACAAATGATCTGGTTGAAAAAAGTATGCGATTTCGCAACAGCTCACAACCGCATTCCTATTTTCTGGGATGATATGCCATTAAAATACGGCGGTGTATGGGATTTGGTCAACAGTAATGAAACCCAGGATGAAATAGCAGCAAAATGGAACGATAAAAAATTGAATGAAAGCATCAAATTATTCCCCAAAGAATGTGTGTATATGCGATGGAACTACAAAGATGCCACCCAACCGGGGCATCAACGCATTTTACAATGGTATCATGACAAAGGACTGAAAGTAATGGGAGCTACCGCTGCTTCGTGTGGCAGTTCTCCATTTATACCGCGTGAAAATTCACTGGCCGGCTATATCAAAGGATTCAGCAAATTAGTTGCTCAAAATCAACTGGAAGGAATTTTGGCCACAGCATGGGATGATGGTTCCCCACACTCTGAAACGGTGTGGCGTGGATACATCGCACAGGGAGAATATGGCTGGAACCCAACAGCACGGACAGTCGAAGCCTTCAAAGCCGCACATGCCCAACGAGAATTTGGCTTTCATCCAAATGACAACCATATGGCTTTTCTGGATGAACTGGAACAAGAAGCATTTTTCTTTGATGATGCCCTGGTCAATTCGGGAAGGCGCAATCCGGCATGGGGAACTCTGATTTTACTTTAATCAGCCTACCGGATCCAGACGCACCGGGAGCATGGAGCCGTACCTACCAACAAAAAATAGCCCAAGCAAAGGTGGAACAAAAACGATATGAAAAAATATGCCAAGGCATAAAAGAGGCTAAACAACATGCTTTACGCAACCGCTATACATTAGAGGTATACGAACAGACAAATCACTTGTTCAACTTCCCTGTCCGTCTGATTCTAGCCTTGCACAACTATGATATCACTATACATGAACAAGACAAACAGACAGCATTGCAACAAATAAATGAAGTGTGCAATGACTTTCAGACCATGAGAAAACAATTGGAAGAGACCTATTCACAGACCCGTTTTATGGAACAACCTGACGGTTACATTGCTGACCAAAACCACCACAACCATCTTGCCGCCAAAACCAACAACAGCGACTGGTGGTATTATTATGAAATTCCAATGATAAGGAAGACAAGAACATGGATGAACTCTCAGACCGCCCGACAGAAAAACATTCCATAAGAAACAACGAATGAAACTTTAATATAAAAAATAATATGAACCTTATAATACAACACTACTTTATGAAACAACATTTTTTATCTTATCTCATCGCCCTGCTGCTATTTCCTCTCTATGAGATGCAAGCAGCCTACCAGCTGAGTTTTCTACTGCCGGTTTCTATGAACTGGCAAACTCCGGACGTGAAGTATATTCCATGAATCCGGCATGGCGATTCCACAAAGGAACCGCTACAGGTGCGGAAACCACCGACTTTAATGACCAGGACTGGAAAGTGGTTTCCCTGCCCGACGGAATTGAATATGTACCGACTGAGGCCAGTGGATGTATCAACTATCAAGGTGAGGTATGGTACCGCAAACATTTCACTCCGGCAAATGAATTGAAAGGCAAAAAACTTTTCCTGCATTTCGAAGCTATCATGGGAAAAAGCAAAGTTTTTGTAAACGGCAATTTATTGACCGAACACTTTGGCGGATACCTGCCTGTAGTCATTGATGTCACCGATGCACTGAATTGGGGGACAGACAATGTGATAGCTGTATGGGCAGACAACAGCAATGACCCCAGTTATCCTCCGGCAAAGCACAGGATGTACTGGATTATACTTATTTTGGCGGCATCTATCGTGACTGCTGGCTCATAGCCCATCGTCCGGTTTTCATCACCGATCCCAATTTCGAAAACGAAATGGCAGGCGGCGGGCTTTTCGTGGCATACGACAAAGTTTCCGACACTTCCGCAGAAATAATCCTGAAAGCCCATATACGTAATGACAGTAAAAAGAACTTCAAAGGAGTAGTAGAATATGAACTTCAGCAACCCGACGGCACACAAGCCGCATTTCTGAACGATGTCATTCAAGTACGTCCGGGCAAGGCAGTCACTTCAAAAGATAAAATAACGTTGAAGTCTCCTCTGCTTTGGAGCCCTGAAACGCCTACGTTATATAACCTGATTGTCCGTATCCGCGACAATGAAGGAAATGTAGTGGACGGCTACCGCCGCCGTATCGGTATCCGCAGCGTAGAATTCAAAGGAAAGGACGGATTCTGGCTGAACGGCAAACCTTATCCAAGCCCGCTGATTGGCGCCAACCGCCATCAGGATTTTGCCGTAGTAGGCAATGCCGTTGCCAACAGCATTCATTGGCGCGACGCTAAAAAGCTACGCGACACAGGTATGAAAGTCATCCGGAATGCTCACTGCCCTCAAGACCCCGCCTTTATGGATGCATGTGACGAACTGGGGCTGTTCGTCATTGTAAACACACCGGATGGCAATTCTGGAATGACGCTCCTGAATTTGCACAACGGGTTTATAGCGATATCCGCAACCTGGTACGGCGTGACCGCAATCACCCTTGTGTATGGTTATGGGAACCTATCCTGAATGAAACCTGGTATCCGGCAGACTTCGCCAAAAATACCCTCGATATTGTCAATCAAGAATACCCTTATCCGTATTGCTATTCCGGTTGCGACAGCGAAGCACGGGGACATGAGGTATATCCGGTACTCTTCACTCATCCGGCCAATGCGGACAAGGATTGGGCCATCAAAAGCCTCGACCCTAAAATAACCTATTTCACCCGCGAGTGGGAGATAATGTAGACGACTGGAATTCGCACAACTCCCCCAGCCGTGTGGCACGCAACTGGGGGAACAGGCTATGCTCATCCAGGCACAGCATTATGCCGCCCCCCGTTATCCTTTCACCTGTTACGATGTACTCTGCCGTACTCCGCGCCAACACGTCGGCGGCTGTTTGTGGCACTCGTTCGACCACCAGCGCGGCTATCATCCCGATCCCTTCTATGGTGGTGTGATGGACGTATTCCGTCAACCCAAATATGCTTATTATATGTTCAAAGCCCAGCGCTCGCCCGAAAAACAAGACCGTCTTTTCGAAACAGGACCGATGGTGTACATCGCCCATGAAATGACTCCCTTCTCACCCAAAGACGTTACTGTGTACTCCAATTGTGACGAGGTGCGGCTTACTTATAATAAAGGTGGCAAGACATGGACTTACACCAAGCCAGCAACAAAAGAAGGAATGCCCTCACCCGTTATTACATTCAAAGATATATACGACTTCATGATAGACAAAAACATGTCTATGAGAAAGAAGAAACAGGACGAGGTGTTCCTACTGGCCGAAGGCATCATAGATGGAAAAGTAGTTGCCACGCACGAAGTACGACCGGCCCGGCGTCCCGAGAAAGTGCTACTTTGGGTTGACAATGAAAACACCGACTTAAAAGCTGATGGCTCCGACTTTGTAACCGTAGTAGCCGCCATAGCCGATAAAAACGGGAACATCAAACGTCTGAACAACTATTATGTGAAATTCCATGTAGAAGGCGAAGGACGTATTTTGGGCGGAGCGAATATACTGGCCAATCCGGCTCCGGTAAAATGGGGAACAGCCCCCGTGCTGATACAATCCACCTTGAAGCCGGGTAAAATCAAAATCACTGCCAGCGTATTGTTCGAAGGCTCGCAAATGCCTGCCAGCGCAGTGTTGGAATTAGAAAGCAAGCCGGCGGCTCATCCTCTCATCTACACCGAAAGTGAAGCTGCGCTGATTTCCATGAACAGCGACTCACCTTTCGGGCAATCAGCCGCCAAATCGGCTTCCGAACTGGAACAGGAACGTTTGCTGAAAGAAACGGAATGCACAAAAGCTGAAAGAAGTGGAAAAACAGCAAGCTGATTTCGGTGAAAAGAAGTAAACCTTTCCATCCGGTGTGGGGAAGAGGCAGAAAGAGAAAAGCAATTCAAAGCCTCTTCTACTCCATCCCCACAAGGATGGAACAAAATGAAAAAACTAAAATACAAATCACCCATGACATATAAGTTAACCGTTACAACCCTGGCACTAACTGCCATAACCTCCACTGTAGCAGCCACTCACGCCAAACCAGACACGGAACATCCCCATATCGTATTGATTTTATGCGATGATATGGGATTCTCTGATTTATCCTGCTACGGAGGAGAAATACATACTCCTAATATAGATTATCTGGCCGAACAAGGCATACGTTTCAGCCAATTTAAAAACACAGGACGAAGCTGCCCCAGTCGTGCCGCCTTACTCACCGGACATTATCAGCACGAAGCGGAAATGGGATGGATGACCGCGGTAGAGAACATCGTCCGGGGTATCGGGGACAGATTTCGGATCACCTGCCCACCCTTGCCGAAGTACTGCGCGACCAAGGCTATGCCACTTACATGAGTGGCAAATGGCATGTTACCTTAGATGCGGCCTTTGAAACCCCCAATGGAAGTTATCCAGTTCAACGGGGATTCGACAAATACTACGGCTGCCTGCATGGAGGGGGAAGCTATTACAAACCAGATCCCGTTTATCATAACCTGCAACGGATTACCGAGTTTCCGGATGATTATTACTATACCACTGCTATCACAGACTCTGCCGTTAGTTTTATCAAACAACATCCCACGCAGACTCCCATGTTCATGTACATAGCACATTACGCACCTCACTTGCCCCTACAAGCCCCTCAAGACAAGATAGATGCTTGCCGTGAGCGCTATAAAGCCGCTACGATGTTCTACGCCAACAACGTTTCGAACGTCAAAAAGCCTTAGGCTGATAACGCCGGAAATGGTTCTTCCAGTCTTCCAAAAAGAATTTCCGGACGGTAAACGACCCGCCTGGACCGAACTTACTCCACAGCAGCAAGAAAAATGGATAACCGATATGGCTACCTATGCGCCATGATCGAAATCATGGACAGCGGCATAGGAAAGGTAATACAGACCTTAAAAGACAAAGGAATGTATGAACATACCCTGTTTCTGTTTATGAGCGACAACGGCTCTACCAGTGAAGGGGGATTCATCAAACAGCTGATGGCTGATTTAAGCAATACCCCCTATCGCAGTTACAAACAATGGGTATTCCAAGGAGGAACCAGTTCCCCTCTCATCCTTACAGACGGAAGAAGCAAAAGCCAGACAGAAAAAGGCAGTATCTGTCGGGAACCCAGTCATATCATTGATATTTTCCCACCTGCCTGGATATTGCTTCCGCACATTACCCCGACACGTTTCACAATCAAAAAGTGAAATTGGCCGGAACCAGTCTCCTGCCGGCTATACGAAAACAAAAAATACAGCCGCGCGATCTTTTCTTTGAACATCAGACCTCATGCGCCATCCTGTCTGACGGTTGGAAACTAGTACGTGCCAACGGCAGACAGCCTTGGGAATTGATTCACCTCACCACCGATCCTTTTGAGACACAAGATCTTTCCGAACAATTTCCTTTAAAAGCAAAAGAATTAGAAAACAAATGGACACGATGGGCAGAGCAACAACACGTTTATCCTTTTGAATACCGTCCATGGACAGAACGAATCAATTATTACCAGTCACTATATCCCGATCAAAAAGGCAAAGAAAACTAAAAAGTTTCCATAAAATCCCTGTTTAAATTTTCATTCATACAATTCCCTTCATTCAAAACAACAAAAAACTATGATTTTCAATGAGAATTTAAACAGGGAGACAATGCCCCCCCCTGCCATCTCCTCAAATTTCCCCTTATTCCCCTAATTTATCGAAAAAAAATCAGCTTTCGCCGAATAGATTAGAAAAATCGGCCGAGAACATTTACCTTTGCTGTCTAAAATTAAATAATAAATACCATTCAAGTTTTAATCATAAAACAGCAAAACGAAAACGATGATGAAAAAGACAACAACTATTCTCTGTTTGGGCATCGCTCTATGCATGTTGGGGTGTAGCGATGACGACGATCAAGTTACGACAACCTCCACCGTTCCTTTTTCTCTCACAGCATCTCTGTCTCCCCGTTCTTCAGATGCAGAGGATACAGGCATCCTGCAAGGCAACTGGGACGCCAACAGCCAACTGGCCGTAATAAAAACCGGTTCCAGCGGCGTTCCCAAAAGCATTCTCACAAGAAAAACCGACTCTTCTGACACCTTTACGGGCAATCTTTCGACACTGGTAAAGAATGAGAATGAAATTGCCGTATTTTACCCGGCGGCAGCCATCACCGCGAACAGCAGTGACACCCTGACCCAAACCCTCAACCTGAGCGGACAGGACGGAACACTGGCAGGTATAACAAATTATGATTACTTATGGGCACAATGTAAAGCCGGCATGAACGAAACCACAGGCTCTTCCGCCTGCGAAATGACCAGTTTGGTCACTATCGGTAAATTCCAGTTCACCGTCAACGGTGGCAGTCCTTTGAACAACATCACAAGAATTACCATAACCGCCACTGCCGGAACCCTCTACTCCAGTGCCGTTATGAAACTAAAAAACGGAGAGTTCAGCAGTACCCAAACAGGAAATATCACTATTAAAAACAAAGCCGGTATTTCCGGAACCACCTACATCTCCTTCTTCCCTTCCGAAGCACAGTTGCATTTCACTCTTGTTACCACCACCGGTGAAGTGTATGAGGCAGCTACTTCGACAACCATCAAATTGGAGAAAGGCAAAGTATACGAAGCTCCGGCACTCACTTGCACTCTTTTACCTTCTGCCAAGGTAGGCGATTATTACTATAGCGACGCTACTTTCTCCAGCGAGAAGAATGAGAATAAAACCTGCATCGGTATTGTCTATGCCCTGGATGATGCGGACGCAATCTCTCGCCCACCCTGTCCACTTCTCCATTCGGACGCATCGTGGCATTAGGCGACAACCAGTCCAGTACCAAATGGATCAGCAAAGCAGAAGATATAGAAGGCATCGAAAACTATACCACCGCCGACGGCACATTGACAAGCGGTGTCCTCCCTTATTATAACGGAACCGCCGATTCTTTCTTCTCCGATAAGGACGAGGAACGCATCAAGGGGGCAACCATTCATGTTGAAACCGGACAACCTGCCACCTGGGTGTCAGAAGGAGCCATCAGCGACTTCAATGGAAAGGCTCACACCGCCTACCTCGGTAAAAGTTCTTCCAGCTACCCGGCAGGAGGCTACTGCTACCAATACAGTACCAGCGGCAAATCGGCAGGTGAATGGTATTTACCGTCGGCAGGCGAGTTGACTTTGTTGTGGGAACTTCAAAAAGCCGGAATCATTTGTAAAGACAAACAAGATTGTTTCAATGATTTTGCACGCAAAGCGTACTGGTCTTCTTCCGAACACTCGGCAGAATCCGCCTGGCATCTGAATTTTGTAAGTGGTGCGATAGTTGCTAACAGTAAAGCCAGCAACTACGCCACACGCCCTGTCGCACAATTCTAAAGGTCCGATGGAAGCACAGCAGTTCCCATTGGCTATAAATGGTTGACAAATTGATTGTAAAGAGGCTGTCTCAAAATAGAGTTGAGATGGCCTCTTTTGTTTCATCTCCAATTGAAGTCATTTGGATTTTTCTCAAAAAAGGAGTTTATAAACTTACTTTTGAAGGTTTCATCCTTTCAAACTTTTTTTTCGTTGCCATAAGCCCCCTAAGAGGCTACTTTTGCAAGATTATGTGCAATGGCCAGCAGGCCGAACTCAATTTCAACCTTCTTAAGCCCACGAAGATGGAACCTCTTGAAGTGCTTGTTGTTCTTGAGGTTTCCAAATACGGCTTCCACATCCTGCGGTCGCTGGCTGCGATATTTCAGGCCTTCATCAGAGAGCAGTTTTTCACGTTCCCTTTCCTTGATTTTCCTCAGACGATGGTTTACCTGCACAATTCTTTCCGACCGGCTTCTGTGACACCGGCATCTTAGCGGGCAGCCTTTGCAGTTACGTGCCCTGTATCTTGAGATGGTCTGCACAAAACCGTTGTCTGTTATCCGCCTTGCATCGGAGAGTCTTTCCATTCTCTGTCCCATCGGACAGTACATGCCGTCGGTTTCTTCATTATAATAAAAGTTGGCAGAGAGAAACGGGTCGTTCCGGAAGTTCCTTTTCTGTTCCTTATGAAAATTGTTGTACTTTATAAAGGTTTCAATGCCATGTCTGAAGGCGTACAGATAGTTCTCCTCGCTTCCGTATCCGGCATCACAGACAGATACGTCAGGGTATCTGCCGTAAAGGGAATGGAAATTATCCATATGCAGGGGATAGGTGGAGGTATCACCGGCACACTGATGGATGGTATAGTTCAGAATGAACTGTCTGTTGGTACTGATCTGGGGATTATATCCGGGTTTGAGCTGTCCGTTCCTCATGTGGTCCTCTTTCATGCGCATGAAAGTAGCGTCATTGTCTGTCTTTGAGTAGCTGTTGCGTCCGTCAAGTATCTTTCCCTGTGATTCATATTTCCTGAGCTGTTCGGGCCATGACTTCCTTACACGTCTTACCTTCGCTTTCATTTTCCTGTCTGCATCCACTCCGTTCAGGGCATCATCTATCTGGCAAAGTGCCTTTTCCACTTTCTCCGGAGTGATATCCTGATATGTGATGGGTGCGGAATCACGCAGTTCCTGCTTGGTGACGGACTCGGCGTACTGCCATATCTCTTCAAGCTGTTCCGCGATTCTGGATATACGCGTATGTATGGACTTACCCCAGACGAACGTATAACGGTTGGCATCCGCTCCATCTTCGTCCCGTCGGTACAGGCCACATCCAGACTTACAAAACCTTCCGCCACAAGGAACTTTACGATGGTGGCAAATATTGTCTTGAGTACATCCTTCAGCCGGCTGCTGCGGAAACGGTTGATGGTATTATGGTCAGGAGTCACATTGCCGGTAAGCCACATGAAGCGGATGTCATTGCGACAGAATTCTTCTATGCGACGGCTGGAATAGATATTACGCAGATAAGCATAGACCAGAATCTGAAGCATCATGCGAGGGTGGTATGCAGAACAGCCTTGGGGAGAATACCTGCGGTAAAGTTTTTCAAGGTTTATCTGTTCAATGATACGGTGAACAACCCGGACCGGATCGTTCTGGGGAATAAAATCGCCTAAACACGGAGGTAAAAGCAGATTATCGTTGGATGTATAACTTTTAAACATTATCTTTGGGATATCTTGACTTGATTCCCTAAGATACAAAAAATTAGGGAGACGGGGCAAGTTCTGACTGAGCGAAGTTAGGACTTGCCCGATTTTTTGCAAACACAAAAAAGGCCGTCTCATTTTGAGACAGCCTCTTGTTGGTATATGGGAAGAATAGTTTTTCATTTCTTCAGTACCTTCTTTATCAACTCTATAAACTCTTTTCCGTATTTTTTCTTTCTTATATTCGCCAATACCATTGATGTTGCCGAATGCTTCTATTGTTGTAGGTTGTTGGGTGGCGATCAGGTGCAAAGTCTTGTCGGATAAAAACAATATAGGCAGGTATAGCTTGCTGGTCCGCCAGCTTTTTACGCAGTATACGTAACTCCTCGAACAAGTCCTTGTTTTCATTACCAAAAGTAACCGGAGTGGGAAAGAGTACCTCTTCCTTGGCTTTCTTTTTGCGTTTTTCCTTAGCAGGTACGAATTCTTCCCGTTTAATGACTACCAGCATGGCGGATTCTTTGCCGAACAATACTTTTTGCCCGCTTTCAGTTATTTTGAGGTGATTGTTCTCATTATAGGCTATTTCGAAATATCCTAGATTCAGCATTTGCAGCAGATAATCTTGCCAGTCGCGTGCGGGAATATCTCTTCCTGCGGCATATGTTTTCAGTTTGTCATAACCTTTGTCAATCAGTTCTTGGTTTGCTGACCTTTCAATATGTCTATTAACATGTGAGTACCTATTGTTGGTTAGTTCGGGCTATTGCACTCAAAGCTTTTTGTACAATGATTGTTCCGTCAAAGCGTTCGGGGGGATTACGGCACACATCACAGTTGCCACAATCATGGTCCATGGTTTCACCAAAATAGTTCAGCAGGATACGCCTCCGACAGATATCCGATTCAGCATATTGTTGCATCCGGTGTAATTTCTCTAAGTTAATTTCCTGCTGGCTGCTTTCTGTAGCGAATTTGGAAAGCATAACCAAGTCTCCCAGTGAATAGAACAGCAAAGTATCACTTTCCATACCATCACGCCCGGCACGTCCTATTTCTTGATAGAAACTTTCTATGCTTTTAGGAAGGTTATAATGAATAACCCAGCGTACATTGGATTTATCAATTCCCATCCCGAAAGCAATAGTGGCGCACACCACCTGTACACGATCATTTATGAAATCATTTTGTGCCTTATCACGCATATCGCTGCTTAATCCTGCATGATAAACGGTTGCACGGATACCTTGTTTCATCAGCATTGCGGCCACATTTTCTGTTTTGCTGCGGCTCATGCAATAAATGATACCACATTCATTTTTGTGTTTTTCTATGAATTCAAGAATAGTCCGCATCTTATCCTTTTGTTGGTAGCCTCTTTTAACTTCCAAACTCAGATTGGGCCGATCAAAGGAAGATATGAATATTTTAGGATCTTTCAAGGCCAATTGTTGTACAATGTCTTTTCGGGTTATTTTGTCAGCTGTAGCAGTCAATGCTACAATCGGTACTTTGGGAAACTGATTACGTAATACCTTTAATTGGGTATATTCAGGCCGGAATCATGTCCCCATTGTGAGATGCAATGAGCTTCATCAATGGCAAATAAAGAAATTTGAATATCTTTCAGCAGGAAGTTTGTTTCTATAAGTAATCGTTCAGGTGAAATATAAAGCAATTTGATTTTTCCTTGAAGACATTCGCGACGTAGATTTATATTTTCTGTTTCATTATTGCTGCTGTTCAGTGCCCGTGCTGCAATTCCGTTTGCTTGTAAACTTTCCACCTGGTCTTTCATTAAAGAAATAAGGGGTGAAACGACAATGGCCGTACCTTCCATCAGTAAAGCCGGTAATTGATAACAGATGGATTTTCCTCCTCCTGTAGGCATTAATACCAAAGTATCCTTTTGAGCTAATATATTTTGAATAATATCTTGCTGTAAAGGACGGAAACTATCGTATCCAAAGTAGTTTTTTAGAGTTTGGAACATATCTGTTTGTTATTTTAAAATGTAATCGGTTACAAAGGTAGTAAAATCTTTAGATTTGGTAGGAATCTCTGCCTAATAATAGTAAATAAGATATACTTTTATTCATAATTCATTTGTTTTGAAATTATTGCTTAAAAGAGAGGTTGGTTATTGTAGATTGGACAAATAAACTTTTTGCCACTTAAAAAACAAAGTGTTGTGATTATTTAAGAAATAAATTAAGCAAAAGTTGCATATGAAAAAAACTTTTCCCACATTTGTCCAAAATTAGATATTTGCATTTATATAACTAACCAAACAACGAAAAATTAAAAGAAAAATTAACTGATGAGCGACGTGGAAAAAAAATCAGAAACCCAGGAAGCGGCTCCTAAGAAAAAACCGTATAACCTGAGAGAAAAGAAAGAGAAAAAGGCTGCTTACAGATCTCTGATTAGAGCAGAACTTGCCGATGAATTGTATGATAAGATTTTGAACATTGTAGTTGTTCAGAAAAAGTACAAAGACCCTAATTATTCAGCAAAAGACTTGGCGAAAGAATTAAAGACAAATACTCGTTATTTGTCAGCTGTAGTGAATTCCCGCTTCGGAATGAATTATTCTTGTTTGTTGAATGAATATCGTATTAAAGATGCTTTGCATCTTTTAGTTGATAAACGCTATATGGATAAGAATGTGGAAGAGATCAGTGCAATGGTAGGTTTTGCTAATCGCCAATCTTTTTATGCTGCGTTTTATAAGAATGTGGGTGAGACTCCTAATGGCTATCGTAAGAGAAATCAAGAAAAGAAATAAGAGCATAATTTGCTACATTATAATTAAGAAAAAGGAAAACAATTGTTTTCCTTTTGTTTCGGCTCACGAATTATGTATCTATAAAAAACGTTAATTGTAGAAATGAAACAGGTTGGTTGCAATGAAGTAGATAAAAGCATGAATGAAATGGAGGAATTTGATTATACGGTTGAACAATTTGCCGACTTACAGTTACTTCGATATAAAGTGTATGGATTTGAAGAACTGAGTTTGAAACAAAAAAAGTTGATTTACTATTTGTCACAAGCTGCTTTGCAAGGCCGTGATATTTTGTTTGATCAGAATGGCAAATACAATTTGCTTATTCGTAAAATGTTGGAAACCGTATATACAGAGTATCAGGGAGATCGTACAGATGTGAATTTCGTCAATTTGGAAACTTATCTGAAACGCATATGGTTTTCTAACGGAATTCATCATCATTATGCTTCAAATAAGTTCGTACCAGGTTTCACTCCGGAATTTTTTAGGGATGCATTGAATAGTGTGGATGCATTGAAGTTACCTTTGGGTAAAGGGGAAACAGTGGAAGAACTTTGTGAAGAAGTCTTTCCGGTGATTTTTGATTCTGAAATGATGCCTAAACGTGTGAATCAGGCAGACGGGGAGGATTTGGTCCTGACTTCGGCTGCAAATTATTACGAAGGGGTAACCCAGAAAGAAGCGGAAGATTTTTATCATAATTTGAAGAATCCGGATGATATGATGCCGGTAATGTTTGGTATGAACAGCCGTTTAGTAAAGGAGGACGGAAAAGTACAAGAAAAGGTCTGGAGATCTGGAGGATTGTATGGGCAAGCCATTGATAAGATCATTTATTGGTTGGATAAGGCTCTTGGTGTGGCAGAAGATGCACAACAAAAAATAGTTATCGAAAAATTAATTCGATTTTATAAGAATGGGGACTTGAAAGATTTTGATGAATATTCTATTGCGTGGGTGAAGGATTTGGATTCACGCGTGGATTTTGTTAACGGCTTTATTGAAAGTTATGGAGATCCGTTAGGACTGAAAGCTAGTTGGGAGTCCATTGTGAATTTTAAAGATCTGGAAGCAACCAAGCGCACGGAAATCATCAGCGCTAATGCTCAATGGTTTGAAGATCACTCACCTGTAGATCATCGGTTTAAAAAAAGGAAGTGAAAGGTGTGTCGGCCAAGGTGATTACAGCCGCTATGCTGGGGGGGGATTTGTATCCTGCTACAGCGATTGGGATTAATCTCCCTAATTCCAACTGGATTCGTAGTGTGCATGGTTCTAAGTCTGTAACCATCGGAAATCTGACTGAAGCCTATAATAAAGCGGCTCATGGTAATGGATTTACAGATGAATTTGTTTGCGGTGCCGAAGAGAAAGAATGGATAAAGAAATATGCAGATCTTACAGGGGATTTACATACTGATTTGCATGAATGTTTGGGGCACGGTTCTGGTCAGTTGTTACCGGGAGTAGATCAGGATGCTTTGAAAGCGTATGGATCTACGATAGAAGAGGCACGTGCGATTTATTCGGTTTGTACTATCTGCCGGATGACAAAATGGTAGAGTTGGGGCTTACACCGGATGGAGATGCCTTTAAAGCAGAATATTATACTTATATGATGAATGGTCTGATGACCCAGTTAGTCCGCATCGAGTTAGGTAATATGGTAGAGGAAGCACACATGCGTAACCGCCAGCTCATTGCGCGGTGGACATTTGAGAAAGGTGCTGCAGATAAGGTGGTTGAACTGGTTAAGAAGGATGGGAAAACGTATGTGAAGATAAACGATTATCAAAAATTGCGCACTCTGTTCGGACAGTTGCTGGCTGAGATACAACGCATTAAAAGTGAAGGAGATTTTGAGGCTGCCCGTAAATTGGTCGAAAAGTATGCGGTGAAAATAGATCCGGTTTTGCACGCCGAGATATTGGCACGTTATGAAAAACTTCATCTGGCTCCTTACAAAGGTTTTGTAAATCCTGTATATGAGGCCGTGACAGATAAGGATGGAAATATTATAGATGTAAAAGTATCTTATAATGAAGGTTACGCGGAGCAAATGTTACGTTATAGCAAAGAATTTGCGAATCTTCCTTATAGAAATGAATAAGAATAAATATGGATGTACACGAAACAATAAAGGACATAAAGGGGCAATTCCGTTTGTTTATGAATGGGGTGGTTTCCCAAAGTATGCGTGAGAAGGGATTAGACTATAAACTGAATTTTGGCATCGAACTTCCGCGTTTGAAAGAAATAGCTGCTCGTTATGAAAAAAATCATGAAGTGGCGCAAGCTTTATGGAAAGAAAATATCCGTGAATGTAAAATTCTGGCGGGAATGTTACAGCCGGTAGAAACATTTTATCCGGAAATAGCTGATATATGGGTAGAAGATATGCGCTATCCTGAAATAGCGGAACTGACTTGCATGAGTTTGTTCCAATATTTACCTTATGCTTCGGAGAAGGCTTTTGAATGGATGGCCGATGAGCGTGAATATTTTCAGTTATGTGGCTTTATGCTGATGGCAAGGCTGTTGATGAAGGGAAATCAGCTGACTGAGCGTTCGGAAGCTGAATTTTTGGATCAGGCAATGGTCACTTTACAAAGCGAGGGAGTGCTGCCCCGCAAAGCAGCTGCTACTGCTTTGAAGAAGTTTGCCGTTCAAAGCAAGGAAAATGGCAAAAAGGTGAATCGGTTGTTGGCTCCATTAACCAAATCAGATAAGGTAGAAATAGCTTCTTTGGCTGGAGAAATAAAATTAGAAACAGAATATTGGCATTAAACTTTCATGTTATCATAAAAAGGCTTAACTTTGACGGCGGAACTGAAATCTGTGATGGAAGAGAATGTGAAAGATAAGGTAAAGCAGATCTTGACAGAATATCTGCAGGTTAACGGGCATCGGAAGACACCTGAACGATATGCTATACTCGATACTATCTATTCCATTAAAGGTCATTTTGACATTGATACGCTTTATAATTATATGGCAAATGAAGGAAAATTCCGGGTAAGCCGGGCTACTCTTTATAATACCATCATTCTTTTTATCGATGCAAAATTGGTTATTAAACATCAGTTCGGCAATTCTTCCCAGTACGAGCGTGCGTACAACAATGAAACCCATCATCACATGATATGTACGGAATGTGGCAAAGTGACCGAATTTCAGGATGAGAATCTGAAACAAGCCATTGCCAATACGAAACTGAAGAAATTTCATGCCTCGCACTATTCCTTATATATCTATGGTGTATGCAGCAAGTGTACTTGGGCCAAGCGTAGGAAGAAAAAAGATAAGTAACATAAAACGAAGAAACATGAAGTAGATGTCTTGTTAGGTTTGCAATGGGGTGATGAAGGCAAAGGAAAGGTTGTCGATGTTCTGACTCCCCGTTATGATGTGGTAGCTCGTTTCCAGGGAGGTCCGAATGCAGGTCATACACTGGAATTCGAAGGCCAGAAATATGTGCTCCGTTCCATTCCTTCCGGAATATTTCAAGGAAATAAAGTAAACATTATTGGTAATGGTGTGGTACTGGATCCGGCTTTGTTCAAGGCTGAGGCTGAAGCTTTGGAGGCTAGCGGACACCCCCTGAAAGAACGTTTGCACATTTCAAAGAAAGCTCATTTGATTTTGCCTACTCACCGCATTCTGGATGCTGCTTATGAAGCTGCTAAAGGAGATGCCAAAGTGGGAACTACCGGAAAAGGTATAGGTCCTACTTATACTGATAAAGTGAGTCGTAACGGTGTACGTGTAGGTGATATCCTTCATAATTTTGAAGAAGTGTATGGAAAGGCAAAGGCACGTCACGAACAGATCTTGAAAAGTCTGAATTATGAATATGATATAACCGAACTGGAAAAACAATGGTTGGAGGGTATCGAATACCTGAAACAGTTCCATTTGGTGGACAGTGAACACGAAATAAACAATCTTCTGAAGTCGGGTAAGAGTGTGCTTTGTGAAGGTGCGCAGGGAACGATGCTTGATGTTGATTTCGGTTCTTATCCTTTTGTCACTTCTTCAAATACCATTTGTGCCGGTGCTTGTACCGGTTTAGGTATCGGTCCTAATAAAATTGGTAATGTATACGGTATCATGAAAGCGTATTGTACCGTGTGGGGGCAGGTCCTTTCCCTACCGAATTGTTTGATGAAACTGGTAAGAAAATCCGCGATTTAGGTCATGAATATGGTGCGGTGACAGGTCGTGAACGTCGTTGTGGCTGGATTGATCTTGTAGCTTTGAAGTATTCTATCATGGTAAACGGGGTGACTCAGTTAATTATGATGAAGAGCGATGTGTTGGATGATTTCGAAACCATCAAAGCATGTGTGGCTTATAAAGTAAATGGTGAGGAAATTGATTACTTCCCTTATGATATTAGTGAGGGGCTGGAACCTGTATATGCGGAGCTGCCCGGATGGAAGACTGATATGACCAAGATGACCAGTGAGGATGAATTCCCGGAAGAATTCAATGCGTATGTCACTTTCTTGGAAGAACAGCTGGAAACCCCGATCAAGATTGTTTCGGTAGGTCCTGATCGTGGTCAGACTATTGAACGCTATACGGAAGAATAATAGAGAAGAATCTTATAAGATAAAAAGAGATACTGTTTTCCTTTGGAGTCAGTTTCTCTTTTTTTTGTATACATCTATCTGTTTCTATGTATATTTGATAAAATTGTAACATCTATAATGATACCCATGTAAGATAATATATCTTTCGTCTTTATCGTATATCTTTCCGGTTACTATTTTAAGATGTGTGTGGAGCATCAATTGTGCATTATTGCGTATTATTGTGCCAAATCGCGTCATTCCGTCTGGGTTTCTTTCTATATTTGTCATCAATAAAAATATCGATATGGCATTACAAACAACCGGATTGGAATTTTTCTACTTGAGTGTGGATTTCTCCGAGAATGATAAAATATTGTTGGTGGAACAAGAGTTGGGCTACATTGCTTGTATTGCATTTATTGGTACGTATTTACCACAAGGATGTCTTTGCTGTTGGAGAGAGGATAGGTGTCTGCTTTTTACTCGCAGATTGTCCGAAGGATGTACGGCCGATTATGTACAGCAAGTAGTGGATGCACTGTTGGAACGTGGATTTTTTAGTAAAGCCCAATACGAAAAAAATGGAATTCTTACTTCGGAAAGTATACAGGACCATTACTTTGAGGCGGTACAACAACGGAAGTGTGTAGAGGTGAGTACTGATTACTTGTTGATAGAGATTTCAAAATACAAGAATTTGTATGTGGATGGTAGTAACGTAGGCATTTCAACGGAAAATGTGGACATGAAACATGAAGTTACAAAGTAAAGCAGAGCAAAAAAGAAAAGGACTCCTCTTCATTTTGTTCTCCAGAAAAGAAGAGGATTTTTGCGGAGAAAGAGACTTTTTCTTCTATTCCTGTAGATGGAAAATGCAGAAATGCTTCCGGACCAGTTGAAGCTTTGCAGCAGTGAGGGATAGGAGATAAGATAGTAGGGTACTGTGATTATGGTGTGATAGGGCATCCGATATGGCAAATATTAGCTGATATGCGTATGTCAGGTGGAAGGTTATATCAATTGTTAGCCTTTATTGGGGCGCGCCTGCGAGTTTGACCGATTAGAATTTAGTAGATTGATAAATACTGTAATTGTGTAATAAAGAAAACGATTGATCGTTTTATGGTTCATATAAGTAGAAAATAAATAGAATATTAAATAGATAATAGCCTGATTTTTAGAGTGCTGATTATGCTAATGGTAGAGTATAAGTAGAAAGTGACTAAAAAAATATTCATAATATATTGTGTATCAAGTAAAAGGGGGAAATAATATAAGTATGGTGGACTTAATGAATAGAGGAGAACGGTAAGCATAAGTTCTTTTGGAACTTAGTTCTATAAAAGAGGAAAGTACAAGAATTCATTTCTTATAAAAAACGCCTAAATATTAGTCGTTCCAAACAATATTCAACTGTTAAAAGAGTAATTTCACACAAAGGATAAATAGTTAAAGAAATAAAAAACAAGGTACTTTATTTGGAACAAGATATCTGAAGAAGAAAATGATTATCTTGACAATTTTCATGTATTTCACATCATTTTATACTAAAAATAAAATAACTACCTTACATCTAACAAATATCACAACTAAACAATACTTATGAATAAAAAAATATCATAGACAAAAAATAATAGACTTATTCTTTTATTTTTAATAAAATTTTATATCTTTGCAATATTATTGATAAAATGAGTTCCAAAAGAACTTGGATAATGTTTAATTAAAAGAGAGTGAGTATGAAAGAAAAAGTGTTAGTGTTACTAGCTTGTCTGTGGTTGGGTATCGGCTTCTCTATGGCTCAAGCGCCTAAAACAGTTGCAGGAGTTGTAACTTCTGCGGATGATGGTGAGCCGATAATAGGTGCGTCTGTTTTAGTAGAAGGGACTACTATGGGAGCAATTACGGATGTAGATGGCAAGTTTGCTATCAATAATGTTCCTACAGATGCCAAAGCGCTGATTGTTTCTTATCTGGGTATGATTACTCAGCGAGTTGGAATTCAGCGTGGTACTATTACTGTAACAATGAAGTCGGACACAAAAGTGTTGGATGAAGTGGTTGTAACTGCTCAAGGATTGAACCGTAAACAAAAAGCGTTGGGTTATTCTACACAAAGGTGGCAGGTGAGGATCTAACTATTTCACGACAGACCGATTTGGGTAATGCTATGGCCGGTAAAGTGTCGGGAGCACGTTTTATAGGTGGTGCCAGTTCTGGTTTTGATGCAGGTACTATTATTTTGCGTGGTGCAGGTTCCATTCCTTCTTCGTCCCAGTCGGATAATCCGGCCAATGAACCTATTTATGTGGTAGATGGTGCTATCACCAACAAAAACTCTATCAATATGGATGATGTGGAAAGCATAAACGTATTGAAAGGTCCCGCGGCTACTGCCCTTTATGGTTCGCGTGGTGGTGCAGGTGCTATCATCATAACTACTAAGGCGGGACAAAGTGAGAAAGGGTTGCTTGAAGTAAGTCATACATTGCAGGCCGAAACTTACTATAATCATTTCAATATGCAGAAGCTGTATGGTGGTGGAGGATATGGAGGTACGGAAAAAGGTAACAGGGCTCAGGATATTTATGATTTGTATAGTGGTGATATTCCCGGTTTGCAAGGTGCTTATGTGTACGATTATAATGAGGACACTTCTTGGGGAGCTGCATACGATCCGGCTGTGAAATATGTCACTCCGTTGTCATTAGACGAAACCAGTGGTCATTATGGAAAACCAGCCACTTGGCAACATGGATTGGATTTGAGAGATCTTTATCGGACTGGTGTAACCAATACAACCAACGTTTCGTTTTCAAAGAGTGTGAAAGATTTTAATACCCGTGTTTCTTTCACCAATAGCTATCGTACTGGTGTGCAGCCCAATTCGGATGCTATTCGCCGTTTCTTAGGGTTCAAGACAAATTTCAAACCCACACCGTGGATGAATGTGTCATTGGATTATAAATATACTTATCGTCAGGATCATAATGCTGCCGAAAGTGGATATAACGGTTCACGTACCGTTTTGCAGGAATATACCCAATGGGGACAGACCAATGTCAATTTAAAAGATTATAAGGACTATAAACGTCCGGACGGATCATGGAGGACGTGGAATATCAACAGTGTGAATAATCAAAGTGCTGCATTCCATGATAATCCGTATGCTTTATTTCATGAATATAATCATCGCACCATTTATCAATGGAATGTATTCAGTGGTGATGTGTCTGTGGACCTTCCTTATAACTTGAAGGCAGGGGTACGCGTAAATGGTAACATACGTGGTTACAAATTGGAACGAGAACGCCCTTCAGGATCTATTAATTTCCGGTCAAATTATCGTCAGGATCAAAGCAGTTTGATTGATTTGACCGTACAAGGACGTTTAACTTGGGGACAATCATTTTTTAAAGATAAACTAACGGTAGACGCAGCTCTTTTTGCAGAAGCACGTGACTATACGTACGATAATTTATATGCATACACCAATACGAATTATGATTTGTCTTTGGACGATTACTATAATTTGGCTGCTTCATCGGGTACTATTGCTTTAGCCTATAATGAGAAAACACATTACAAAGAACGTAGTGTTTATGCCACAGCTACCATGGGCTGGGATGATACTTATTTTCTTGACGCTTCTGTTCGTAACGATATGTCTTCCACATTGAGTCCTAATCATAACAGCTATTGGTATGGTGGCCTTTCCGCTTCTGTCCTTGCTCACAAATGGGTGAATGCAGAATGGCTGAACTTTTGGAAACTGCGTGCTAGTGCGGCTCAAGTAGGTACTACGCTCAATGCTTACAATATTTATCCTACTTATTCGCTGGATACCAGTTATGGTTCACATGTTACAATGTATGAACCTTCTTCTCAGAAAAATTATAATATCGAGCCGTCTATTTCCACTTCGTATGAAATAGGTACGGAATTCCGTTTGTTCAATAATCGTTTATGGGGTGATTTCAACTATTATACCCGGGATGACAAAGATCAGATAATCTCCGTAACCTCTGCTCCGCAATCGGGGTATTCCACTCGTAAGATGAATGCTGGTTTAATTCGTAATCGGGGTGTTGAATTGAGTTTGGGCGGGATGCCTGTTTCCACTAAGAACTGGAAATGGGAAATGAATTTCAATATAGCGAAGAATAGTAATAAACTGGTGGAACTAGCTGATGGAGTGGATTCTTATTCTATTTATTGGACTTCATTCACAACTCGTTTGTATAATTATGCTATGGTTGGTAAATCACTTGGTGTGATAACCGGTAATACATGGGAACGTGATGACAATGGCAATATAATCTTCCATGAATTGAGTGCTTCGCAGAAGGCGTTGTATGGTGGTGAATATGTACCTACTTACAATCAGAATACACTAGATGAACTGGGTAACTTCCATCCGGATTTCACTGGTGGTTTTAATACTAGTATCAGTTTTAAGAATTTCCGTCTGTCGGCTAATATTGATTTCTCTGTAGGCGGACAGATTGTATCCTATACTAATATGTGGGGTAGCAATAGCGGTATTCTTGATAAAACAGCTGAGCTTAATGACCGTGGCGTCAATGTTCGTGAACCGGTAAGCAAAGGTGGTGGTATCCACATGACTGGTGTGGATCAGAATGGCAATAAGGTAGATACCTATGTCAATGCTAAACTATATTATACCACAGCTTCCCGTGTATGGGAAGAATGGGTGTATGACCGTACTTACGTGAAACTTCGTGAAGTGTCATTGTCGTATGTTTTCCCGTCACAGACTTTGAAGAAACTAAATATCGGCCTGAGTCGTGCCAGTGTGGCAATTAATGCTTCCAATCCATGGTTGATCTACTCAGCTTGTCCTAATGTGGATGTGTCTGAAATTGGTATGGGATATTTTGAGGGTGGTAATGCCGCTGCAACCCGTTCGATAGGTTTTACCGTTAATCTTGCTTTTTAAACCATAAAATGAAGAATCATTATGAAATATATTAAATTATTATTTTTATCTCTGAGTTTTGCAGCAACATTCACAGCATGTGATATGACTGACTTTGGCGATATTAACAAAGATCCCAATGAACCGTCGGAGGCTAATACTGGTATGTTGTTTACATACGCTTGTACTTATGTGAAATACTTCTCTATGAACTCAAATTATTATTACCCGTGGACGCAAATGTATCCGGGGTATATGTCCGAGAAAAATAATAATCAGTATGGTGCGTTTGGCGGACCTACTATGAGTACAAGTTCTTATTATCTTTATCCGTTGAAGAACTGCCAGAAGATTATTGACTTTAATAGTGATGAGACTGAAAAAGGTAAACCTGCCATTGTGCAGTTTGGTGATAATGCCAATCAGATTGCGGTTGCACGTACATTGATGGGATTCATCTATATGCACCTTACAGATGCTCTAGGGCCACTTCCTTACACAGAAGCATTTCAGGCAGGTGAGGAAAATTTTACTCCGGTATTTGATTCACAGGAAACTATTTATGCTAAGTTAGATGCCGATTTGAGGGAAGCGTATAATCAGTTTAATGAAAGTGGCTCGTTGAGCACAGCCGACATCCTGTTCGATGGTGACATTCGTGCATGGAAGAAACTGAATGCTTCTACCCGTATGATGCTTGCTATAAAACTGGCAGATGTGGATCCTGCCGAAGGACGCTCGCGTTTTGCTCAAGCTTACGCTGATGGCGGTATTGAAGAAAATGCCTATAATTTGAATTATACTTTTGAGGCCAATACTGTGGGATATTTATATTATAATGGCGTAAACTATAATTATAATTTTGTTCCTAATAAGTATTATGTAGATCAGTTGAAGGAATTGAAGGACAACCGTCTGTTCTCTACTTGTTCGCTGATTCCTTTTGGCAAGACACAGGCAGAGACAGGCGTGACAGATGAAGACCTGAAGAATTTTGATAAATACCAAGGTATGCCTTTGGGTATTGAGTCTGCAGATGTGAACACGTGGAATAAAGTCTGCTGTTTTTATAATCCTTCGCTTACACAGGTAACCTCTACTTTCCCTATTATTACTGCTTCTCGTATGCTACTTATCGAGGCTGAAGCTGCTCAACGTGGCTGGATTCAGGCTGATCCTGCCCAACTTTATGCAGCCGGTGTGAAGGCATCATTTGAACAATGGGGAGCCGAAGGTGTTGATGAATATTTGGTACAGGAAGCAGTTGCTTATACGGGTACTGATGCTGATAAAATTAATAAAATTGCTCTTCAGCGCTGGATCAGTGGCTTCATGGCTGATGGTTTTGAGGCATGGTCTGACTGGCGTCGTTTTGATATTCCGAAACTAGAAGTCGGTCCGGTTTGTACAACGATTGATCACATCCCTTATCGCCATCAATTTGATAGCGAAATTTATCAAGGTAATCTTGAAAATTATGAAGCTGCCGTGAAAGCAGATTTGAATGGTGATGATAGCCGTGAGCAACGAGTATGGTGGAATAGAAGATAAGATTTGAAGTATATAATTCTCTTTAAAGTTTCGTTTAAATATAGGGGACATTCTCAGTGATGAGAGTGTCTTCTTTTATTGAAATAAATCAAAAAATATATAGGATAAACGTTAGTTAAGACTAGGTAATTCATAAATTGCCTCGATGGATAGATATACGTATTGCTTTTTCTTATTCACTTTTGTTGTGTTTGGTTGGGTGGCATTTGAAGAATGTTATTGTTGGGATATTGAATTTTTATGAAGAAATTCTCCTGTTTTAAAGCATAAAAAAAGGCTATCTATCCCAGACAGCCAATCTTTTGTTAACCTTAAATCTAATACTATGAAAAACACATTGCAAAGATACGGACTTTGTTTATAATAGCAAGTTTTTAGTCTGTATTTCGCCGTTTTATAACATGCTTTATAAATATATCGCACCTTGTTAACAATTAATTTAAAAATGTAAGTTTTGTTTATTATGACCTTTCGGACTTTTTGTCTTATGAATGATAGAAGAGGGCAAATGAAAATAAAAGTATGTGATAGCTGTTTTTCTATTTCTTATTTTATATCTTTGATGTCACTTTACTGATTGAAAAAATAACAGTTACTTATGAAAAACAGACAGTTTATTGTATTTGCTCTTTTATTAGCATGTCCGTTGCTGTTACACGGACAGGAAACGTTCTTTGTGGAAAAGAATCATGTAATAAAGGTTATATCCGGCATCCATGGTATGGAAAAAAGGTTGGTTATATAGGAGACTCGATAACTGATCCCAATTGTTATGGAGATAACATAAAAAAGTATTGGGATTTTTTGAAAGAATGGTTGGATATCACTCCTTATGTGTATGGAGTGAGTGGACGTCAATGGAATGATGTACCCCGTCAGGCAGAACAATTGAAAAAGGAGCATGGAGAAGAGGTTGATGCCATCGTGGTTTTGATGGGGACAAATGATTTTAATAGCAGTGTACCTGTCGGGACTTGGTTTACAGAGAAAGAAGAGCAGGTGATGGCTGCCCGTGGTGAAACTAAAAAACTGGAAACGCGTAAAAGGCGTGTTCCTATAATGACGAATGATACGTATAAAGGCCGTATTAATATTGGTTTGAGTCATTTGAAAAAATTGTTTCCCGATAAACAAATTGTTTTGTTGACCCCATTGCATCGTTCTTTAGCGGAATTCGGCGAAAAGAATGTACAACCGGATGAAAGCTATCAGAATAAATGCGGAGAATATGTGGATGCTTATGTACAGGGCATTAAGGAAGCAGGTAATTTGTGGGGAATTCCTGTAATAGATTTTAATTCGGTTACAGGTATGAATCCGATGATTGAAGAACAACTTATTTATTTCTATGATTCGGGCTATGATCGTTTGCATCCTAATACCAATGGTCAAGAACGTATGGCACATACATTGATGTATCAGTTACTTTCTTTGCCTGCATCATTCTGACAGTTGGACATTCATTTTTTTGTCTTTTTGGAAGAGTTTGTCTATTTAGGAGAACCTCCAATGTTTCGATATGAACTTGAAGAATTGAAAAATGTTCAAATGGCAAATTGATGTTGTTTGAACATTTTTTTATTAGTTCTTATTTACTGAAAGAGTAATTGAACTATTGATTTTGAACAAATTTCTATATTCTTGTATCATTTTTTATGGTTTCTTTTCTTGTTCTTATTTACTTTTGCCTAAATCTTTTAACTTATAAAAATGTATATGAAAAACATGAAATTAAAAGTATTACTTGTTTTATGTGCTTTACTCCTGTTATCGGCTTTTATTGCTGAGAGAAAAGACCCCATTACTATTTTTATGATTGGTGATTCTACCATGGCGAATAAAAGTCTGAAGAATGGTAATATAGAGCGTGGTTGGGGACAAATGCTTCCCGGATATTTTACGGAAGAGGTTGTGGTGGATAATCACGCTATGAATGGACGAAGTTCACTCAGTTTTATCAATGAAGGACGTTGGGACATAGTGCTTTCTAAAATTCATAAAGGTGATTATGTATTTATTCAATTCGGACATAATGATGAGAAACCTAGAGCCACATTACATACAGAGCCCGGAAGTACCTTTGATGATAATTTAAGACGTTTTGTGAATGAAACACGTGCTAAGGGAGGAAATCCTGTACTGTTCAATTCTATAGTTCGTCGTAATTTCCTTCCTAAAGGTGTGACGGAGATAAAGGGTAGTTATGAAAAAGAAGGTCCGGTATTGGTTGATACCCATGGGGAATATCTGGAATCTCCCCGTCGGGTGGCCGGAGAAATGAATGTACCTTTTATTGATTTGAATAAATTGACCCATGACTTGGTTACCGGTATGGGAGTCGAGAATTCAAGAAAATTGTTTATGTGGATTCCAGCAGGACAATATGAATTTTATCCGGAAGGGAAAATTGACAATACTCACTTGAATATATATGGTGGACGTATAGTTGCCGGGTTGGTTGTGGACGCTTTGATGGAAGAAGTGCCGGCTTTGGCAAAATATGTGCGACGTTATGATTATGTGGTGGCGAAAGATGGGAGTGGGGATTTCTTTACAGTTCAGGAAGCAGTGAATGCGGCAGTTGGTGGGAGCAAGAAAACAATATCTATACTTGTCCGTCCGGGAGTATATGAAGAGCATGTTTCTATGCCGGAATCATCGCCTCGAATAGAATTGGTGAAACAGACAGGGGCTGAGATCAGGGATAACGGGTTCACACAAGATGTTTATGTGGCACCTTATAAGGGTGACAGAGTGTGTGCTATTAGTTATACATTTGATAGGAACAGGTAGTACATGTACTGAACAATATCACATCGGGGGAGATAAGTTGAAATCGACTCCTGCGTCTTTAGATAAATGGGTGGAAAGCTTGGTAAGCTCCGGTAGATGGGGAGTTGGCAATGATACATGGAATATCGCAGGGATATAATGCTTTTCAAAATCCTGAAATATTGTGGGAATAGGTAAAGGCTATGGAAAATGAAATATGGGTGGGTACATTTAGAGAGGTAGTTGCTTATAACAAAAGAACGAGAAAAAAATCGCTTGAATGTGCTAGAAAACGGCTATAACATAACTCCTCATTTGGATATGAATGCACAATTATTTACAGAACCACTGACTATGGTATTGAAATCTGTGGGAAACAGAGTTTCGGAGATTAGGCAAGATGGGAAAAAGCGTTTTCTAAAGAAGGATGCTGATAAGGTTCTTTTCGATTTTAATCTTTATGGAGTGATGATTCAGATTCGTTTTATCTGAGGTGTTGGATATAGTTTTAAAACTAGAATAGGGAAATCCGTTAGTCTTTATTGTAACCATTTGAGGTGTGATAATAAGATTAACGGATTTGTTTTTGCTCTTTTATAAAGTTACTCAGAATTAATTTCTAAATTTGTTCCCGTTAACTTTATTCCTTTTCAAAAGAAATAAAATGGAAAACACAGAGAAACTGATTGTAGAACAACTGAAAAATGGCAACGAAGATGCTTATAAATACATCTATGATTATCATTATGTTCTTTTATGTCATGTAGCAAATCAATATTTGAACGATAATTTTTTATCGGAAACTATAGTTGGAGATGTAATATTTCACCTTTGGGAGATCAGAGAAACTTTAAACATTACTATTTCTATTAGAAGTTATCTGATAAAGGCTGTTCGTAATCGTTGTATAGACTATCTGAAATCTAGATCTGAAAAAAAGGAAATTTCATTTTCAGTTTTAGTACCGGAAGAGATGTCTGAAGAAAAGTATTTGCAGTCGGATAATTATCCTTTGGGAATATTATTAGAACGTGAATTGGAGCATGAAATCCGTATGGCAATAGATAAACTACCGGTTGAATGTAGATGTGTTTTTGAAAAAAGTAGATTTGAGGAGAAAAAATATGAAGAAATTTCTCAGGAATTAGGTATTTCTATAAATACGGTTAAGTATCATATAAAGAATGCATTATCTTTCCTTCAGACTGAATTGAGCAAATATTTAATTGCTTTGATTTTATTTTTTTCGTGTTAAAACAGAAGTTCTTTTAGGACTACCCTGTATTTAAAATAAATCGTCTTCACTTTAGAAACAACAAAGATGAAAGCAGAAAAAGAACATATTGATGAATTAATAGTATCCTATTTAAGTAATGAGTTGGATGGAAATGCTGTGCATGAACTGAAGGAGTGGATAGCTGCGTCTGTGGAAAATGAAAAGTATTTTATGCAGCGGCAAGAAATTTGGTTTTCTGCCATAAGTGTGAAAGAGGATGTTAAATATGATAAGAGCAAAGCATTTGAACAATTTAAAAATAGAATTGCTAATCAGAGGTTGAATGATAAAAGAGAACGTGAAAATTTCTGTTTGTCTAAATTTTGGCGTTATGCAGCTGTTATTGTTGTATTGTTCTCAGTTTCTTATTTTTCTTATTGGAGGGGTGGAATAAGTATAAAAGAGGTATTTTCGGATATCATTGTGGAGGCTCCTCTTGGTTCCAGAACAAAATTGACCTTGCCGGATGGGACATTAGTGTGGTTGAATGCCGGATCGCGTATAACATATTCACAAGGATTCGGAGTAGGGAATAGAAAAATAGAATTGATAGGAGAAGGGTATTTTGAAGTTAAACGAAATGAAGAAGTTCCATTTCTTGTGAAAACGAATAGTTTGCTGGTAAAGGTATTGGGAACGAAATTTAATTTTCGGGATTATCCGGATGATGCAGAAGCCATTGTTTCTTTGTCCGAAGGAAAAGTGGCATTGAATAATTTATTGAAAAAGAAAA
>ENA-OQAS01000225-OQAS01000225.1-human-gut-metagenome-genome-assembly--contig:-NODE-225-length-29973-cov-11.879113_pt1 | contig 29973 bp, 40 predicted proteins | sample MGYA00242733_ERZ504523 | MGnify/ENA primary metagenome ERZ504523 (study PRJEB26092, sample SAMD00036239) | human gut metagenome | host: Homo sapiens | study: EMG produced TPA metagenomics assembly of...
ATTGCTATCGATCTGCTGGATCGGACCATGCTCCTCATATGCGGGATTTTGCTGGGTCGCGTCAGTGTCCTCATCAAACTGCAGGCTGCCGGTACCGACTGGTTGACGGTCGCTTGTTGTTGGAAAAACATGCGCTTCCTGCGATTGTTGTATGGCTTGCGTAGTCTGTTGTTGAGCAACAGACTGTTCGGATGGTTGAGACTGTGAAACTGGCTGCGGGTCGGGAATTTGCACATCCTGCTGGCTTACAGTCGGCATTGAATTAAGCGAAGCGAAAATGCCCTTAAGGCTTTCATCATCTGCCTGAATCGCATTGTCGGAAGACCAATGACGTCCCTTGCGGGGATCCTCATTGAACGATGGAGTGTTGTTGGGAATGGTCACGCCTTTGAGACCGGAAAGATATCCGCCATTGTTCCACGTTTGCTCGATGGTCATCATTGTCCTTTTAATAGGTGGGTTGCTGTCTGAAAATGTCGGTCGTGCCGGCGCTTCGACGCGCCGACGCAACCGAACGTTTTATAGGTGTTTTATAAGTGCGGAGAGGTGCATAGGTGCATGTAACGTCAGGTGGAACCTACACCGTCACGCGAAGCACTTCCTCCACGGAGGTAATGCCTTGAAGCGCCTTCTGCCAACCGTCCTTACGAAGTGTGGTCATGCCTTGCTCCTTCGCCGCCTTGTCAATATCAATCGACGTGGCGCCACGGGCTATAAGATCCTCCATTGTTGAATCCACGCCCATGACCTGCTGGATGGCCACACGGCCGCTATAGCCGGTGTTGGCGCATTCTCGCATCCTACCGGACGCCATATCGTCGGAAGAGGGGTATCTGGCATGTGTGGAACACCCAACGTCCGAAGCTCCGCTTCGGTGGCAGTATCCTGACGCTTGCACTTCTTGCACAGGCGGCGAGCCAGTCGCTGAGCCATCACCGCAGCAAGCGACGAGCTCAATAGGAACGGCTCCACACCCATTTCCGTCAAACGTGTCACTGCGCTTGGCGCATCATTGGTGTGCAGGGTGGAAAGCACCAAATGGCCGGTCAACGAAGCCTCAATAGCAATGTTGGCGGTCTCCTGATCTCGAATCTCGCCGATGAGCACCACATCAGGGTCTGCACGAAGGATCGAACGCAGAGCCGCGGCGAACGTCATACCGGCCTTGTTGTTCACCTGAACCTGATTGATGCCTCTCATACGGAATTCCACCGGGTCCTCAACCGTAATGATGTTGATTTCCGGCTTCGCCACATCGCCCAACGTGGCATACAACGTGGTCGACTTACCCGAACCGGTAGGACCGGTGACCAACACCAGACCATACGGACGGTTGTACGCCTTGGAGAACACGTCGAAATTCCGCTGGCTGAAATTCAAATCCTCCACCTTGAGATTGCCCGAAGGCGTGCTCAGGATTCGCATGACGATCTTCTCGCCCCATACCGTCGGCAGTGCGGCCACACGAAGATCCACCTTCTGACCATTGTGCTTGACGGTGATGCGGCCGTCCTGCGGCTTACGGCGCTCGCCGATATCCATATCGGACATGACCTTGATGCGGCTGATCACACCTTGGGTCATGGCTTTCGGCGCCTTTTGGAACACGTGCAGCACACCGTCGATACGGTAGCGCACGAGCAGACCGTCTTCCTGCGGTTCGATGTGGATATCGGAGCAGTGGTCGTCGATGGCCTGGTTGATGAGCAGGCTGACGAAGCGTGCCACAGGGGAGGCGTCCTCGCCGCTGTCGGATTCGAGGTCCACTTCCTTCTTGGCGGTCGCCGCGATTTCGTGCGACAGCTCGGTCAGCTCCGCGTTGGCGCGCAGGTACCGGTTGATGGCGTCCTTCACCTGAGAAGGCATCGCACCATGGGAATGACCGGCATGCCGGTGCTGGCGGACACGTCGTCGATGGCGGCGAAGTTTTTCGGGTTGGCCATGGCCACGGTGATGCGTCCGTTGACAATGGACAATGGCAGCAGCTGGTTGCGACGGCACAGGTCGTCCGGCACCATGCTGATGACTTCTTTGTCTACTTGGTATTCGTTGAGGTCTACGAACGGTAGGCTCATGCCTTGAGCTAGCGCCATGGCATATTCGCGTTCGGTGTTTTCGTCCATGCCTTCGGTGGATGTGGGCATGGCGGGAAAGTCGCTAGTGGCGTCGCTGGGTGCAGCGGCATGGCGTGGCTGGCTCGGCGTGAAAATCTGGTTGATTTCTCCTGTGACCGGGGAATTCAAATCCATGCGCTGTGAGAAATCGCTCGGCGTGTCGTCGTTTCGATTGCGCTTGAGGAAAGGGAAACGGCTTCCCGAACCGGCGTCGCTCATAATGACCTCCTGGACCATGCGCCGGAACGCACGGTATGACTTATGGCCCTTTGCGAACACAGGTGTTTGCGGGCCTGAGAATGTTCAGTTGTTCATGGTCATGTGAGCTAACGATTGCAGTGTTGTGCACTACTACTCGCATAGTTTAGCGGCTTTGTGACTGAAACGCCAATTGTCATGTGGTGTTTGGAAGGGTGTGAAAACGTTGGCAGGGAATCGTGATACAGTACAGATATTCATGCACCGCCTTTTCTGCGGTGATTTTTCCTGTTGCCTCCGATGATGGGGTGATACTGCATGAAGGAGCTGCTCATGGAGCACAGCTGGCGTAGGGCGGTAAATGATGCCGCGACAGGGCTTGCAATACATAACGTCAAACGATTGCCGAAACGTGGCGAGTCGGGTTTCACATTGGTTGAGGTATTGGTGGCGATTGTGGTGCTGAGCATCACAGGTCTTGCCGCCGCACAGTTCGCGATTACTGCGATTCGTACTTCTTATGCCCAGCAGCAGCGTTCAGCAGCCATTGCTTTGGGTAGTGATGGTATCGAACGCATGCGCGCACAGATAGCGGATCATACTTCTGCGCCATCCTCCTATTACACGGATTTGCTGCCTGGCATGGGTGTGGATGATGTGAAGAAAGCACATGCGAATCTCACGGCAGTGGGGGCCATCACCTCACAATTCTCGGATTTGGAGGCTACGGCCACTCCGGATGCCGATACGAGCAAGTACATTCAGCCGGTGCGCACTACCACGGGCAAAGACGCCAAACATACTACATATACGGTGAACACCGTGATTGAGAAGTGCTATCGGGAAAGCGGCACCATGGATTGTAGAACCGCTTCGGAACTGGGTATTGACGGGCATGCGTCCATTAGCGGTCTTGACGGTACTCCTGACGCCTCGCTGCGATCCAGCATCCTGAGTCAGGACAACATTCCTACTAAGGGATTCACCTTTATGGCGAAAACGTATATGCCGATGGTACGCGTGGTGGTAGGCGTCACCTGGTCGGACAATATTGGCGCAGACAAAACGGCCGTGTATACCACCAATGAACTGCTGAATGTGATCGGGGCCTGAAGGAGCGGGACGGCTTATGGAAGAGAAGAACTCTGGATTCAGTCTGAATCGCCGATTATTACGTGCGCTCCGTAGGCGTGCTCGTGGTGAAGGCGGCGTTACCCTGGTGGAGATGATGGTTTCATTGTTTATTTTTGCCATTGTTTCCACCATGTTCACGGTGTCGATCGTACAATATTTGCATTCCACCACAGCCGATGCTATCCGCACCAGATCGGCTACGGAAATAGCTACATCGGTGCAGGCTCTGGACCGATATGTTCGCAATGCCGAAGGTGTGGAAGAGGCTGCCAGCGGTGACAGGTTGACTTTGGTGACCACTGATGCCGATGGGATTCGGCAATGCGCTGTGATTGAGTACACAGAGGCCACGTGTCCGGCGGGCGAGTTGATGATTATGGTTCCGTCGTGGTAAAAACCAGACATATGCAACCGGTGCGGGGGGAGCGTGGAGCGAGCATGCGGTGTTGACGGCGGTGATGAACAACAGTACCGCTTCACGTCCGATGATTCGCTGTTCAAAAACAAACTGTTCAGCATGGATGGCGGTACGCGCGTGGTGCGGTATTCGCCGGTGACGGGTTCGTATGTGGGTGGCAAGCCGGTCACCTCGAACACATTGACATCGTTTACAGCTCGCAATGTGGGTTCGAGTGCTTCGGTCGACTTCAGTCAATGTCGTTGAATGACGGTGTCTGTAAGGGCTCTCCCTTGTGGGGGAGCCCTTTTTCTATACTTCCAAATACCCCCGACGCGCCCGGGGGAAATGGTTTTTTGATGAATTTTCGTCAAAACATGCTGAAAATATTTTCTGAAACACTATTGAAAATATAACTATTCCGGGGCAAACGTTTCAGACGAAGAGATACACCGGTAGACCGACGGACTCAACGCATGTTACGGAATCGGACGGTGGTGATTGTGTGAAGAGGGGTTATGCAATCGTATTGAAAAAGTTTGATTCGGGGTTGTGATGAAAACGGTGGATGAAACATCATTGGTGCGATTGGTGCACTGCATCTGGTACTGCAAACGATGTCAATACGACTACGCTGAGAGTTGTTGGTTATGTGAGCCAGCCACCCCCACAAGGGGTAATAACGCAAAGAAGAATCGCTGTGGACCATCCGAAGTTGGACGGTCCCACGGTATGTCCTTCCAATTGGAAAGAAGGGTTCATTAGGAATGAGCGTACGTAACGCACTCAACCGCCGTGCCAAGGGCGAGAAGGGCTTCACCCTCGTCGAACTGCTCGTGGTCGTCATCATCATCGGCATCCTTGCCGCCGTGGCCATCCCGATCTACCTGAACCAGCGCAAGGCCGCCTGGAACTCCGCCACCGAGTCGGACGTAAGAATGCTTCCATTGTTATGGAGACCATTATGACCAATAATGGTGGGAAAGTTCCGGCTGCTGTCAAGACGTCCTGCGGTCCGGGCGCTACCCATTGTGACATTTTTGATGGCAATGAGGTCACCGTTTCTGATGGCGTGACTCTTACCATTACGCCAAATGGCACTACTTACCAAATCGAAGGATCGAACAATAACGATTCGAACTGCAAGACCTATACCTACGATTCTGCAACTGGCAGCATCACACATAACTGATTTTGTGAATTACTAGTTATGAGTAAGGTGTCGGAGGCAAGTGATGCCTTCGGCACCTTACTCATATTCACACAATATTTTGTACGCCATTCGGTAATTGAGGGGAATCCATGGCCAAGGCACAGGCACAAGCGCCACTGCAGCAGAACACCACGCAGAAGTGGAAGTACAAGGGCGTCTCGCTCGATGGCACCAAGCAGATGAAAGGCACCATCGAAGCCAACTCGCGCGATCAGGCCGTGGCGCGCATCACCCAGATGGGAGCCATCCCCACCGAACTGGTGAACCTCTCCGCAGGCACCGGTCTCAACACTGAAATCAACATCAAGGCGTTCGAGAAATATCCAAGCAAAAAAGACTTCGCCGTAATGGCGCGGCAGCTCGCCACCATGGTGGCGGCTGGCGTCTCGCTGATCCGAGCCTTGAACATCGTCACCGAACAAATCGAGAACGTGAAGCTCCGCAAGGCAGTGCAGGCCTGCGTGGCGCAAGTGGAAGGCGGCTCGTCCTTCTCCGGAGCCATGTCGGCGGATCCCGATTCCCTGTTCCCGCCGATCATGGTCAACATGGTTCGTGCTGGCGAGACCGGCGGCTTCCTAGACAAATCGCTGCTCACCGTGGCGGACAGCTTCGAAGCGGATGTGAGGCTCCAAGGGCAGATCAAAAGCGCCATGGCCTATCCGGTCGTGGTACTGGGCATCGCCTGATCTTGGTGATGGTGATGCTGCTCACCATCGTGCCGATGTTCGCCAGCATGTACGATTCCATGAATGCCCAGTTGCCATTCGTGACCCAGATCCTGGTGGACCTCGGCAAAGTGATGCCCTACGTGCTTCCGGTGCTGATTGTGGCCGTCGTGGCGCTGGCCATGTTCTGGAAGCGTAACCGTAACAAAGACATCATCCGCACCTGGTGGGATCCGTTCACACTCAAGGCACCGGTGTTCGGCAAGCTGGACACCAACGTGGCCCTGGCCCGCTTTTGCAATAATTTCTCTTCCATGCTCGCTTCCGGTGTGCCGATTCTCCAGGCACTTGATATCGTCGGATCGACTTCGGGCAACTATGTGATTGATTCGTCTTCGAAGCGTGTGGGCCGTTTGGTGGAACGTGGCTACCGTCTGGCCGACAGCATGAGCACCGAAAAGATCTTCCCGAACATGCTGGTGCAGATGGTGGCCATCGGCGAGGACTCCGGCGCCATCGACAAAATGCTGTCCAGCGCGGGCCGAGCGTATGACGAAGAGGCCCAATCCATGGCCAAACAGCTCACCTCGTTGCTGGAACCACTGATGATTCTGTTCCTCGGCGTGGTGGTCGGCTTCATGGTGGTGGCATTGTATATGCCGATGTTCTCCATGTTCGACGCCATCAATGGTCAGGCCTGATCTGATATCCGAGTACCCGAGCGAAACATACCTTTATATATAGGAGCAAGCATGAAGCAGAACGGATTGTGGTCCAGACTCAACCGCAGGTACCGTGCGGCATTACGCGAACGCATGGGGGAGCGCGGCGCCGCCATGATGCTGGCCGTTCTGTTCGTGATGGTGGTGCTCACCACATCCGCTCTGGTCATGACTACCCTGCTTGCCCAGGCGATTCCTTACAAGAACAATAAGGAAAATTCCCAAGCCAACTATGCGGCCGAATCCGCCTTGAAGTCGGCTTGAGCTATATCAATGAGACTCTGGCGAAGTTGCAAGGTTCTACGAGTCTTGATGATTTGCAGAAGGTGTTGCCTGCCGTTGATGCTGATATGAACGACAGTTCCAAGGATGGTGAATTTGCCAAATATGATGGCGCATCCGTGTTGTTGAATCATGTTGCTTTGAATAAGACGGTAAAAACATCGGATACGGCTTCATATACGCCGGATGACCTGTCCTATCGTGTGCGCATCAATTTCTATGACACCAATCCGGATGACGCATCGGCGGAGATGATCAGCTCTCCATCCGATCTGAAAAACCTACAGTATGCCGAAGTGGTGGCCACGGGCTTCATCAACCGGTATAAGGACGGCCGTACAGCAGGCAACACCAAAAGCCCGCAGGCCATGAAGCGTGCGGTATGCAGGATCGAAGCCAAAACGGACTCCACTACCACGAATCATTCAAGTGCCTTGGGTGTTGGCGGCCGCATGGGCATGGGTTTTTATGCCGCGGCGCCCTACAACAGGCTCGATTCGCAGTTTGTATGGGTACCCGTGGATTATGATGGCGTGTCCATCGGATCCGATCCAACCGGCGAAGTTAAATTCTCCGGCACGGTGGATTCCGGACGCACCAATACCAGCCAGCTGTCCGATGGCACTGCGACGTTGAATCCAGTGAACCGCACCTGCATGCTGGCCACCACCATTCCGGTTACCAACGAGAAGAAAAGCATTGCCGAGAACCTCGATTTAAGCAAATCGCCTCAAGCCGGTTCTGGGCTGGTGGTACTGCCCGCCGCATACAACGCGGGAGGTGACACCTACCAATATACTGAGGAATGCCGTGCTGACGGTGCGTACTCCTCATTGAACACGTGGGTGTACTACAAGGACAATTCCATCCGTCTGGCCTCGAATATGGGATTGTGCGTCACCGGCGTGAGCATCGATGACACCGACGGCAAGACTCCGACCACCTTGCAGCCATGCGGCACATCATACGGAGTCCACTTCCAAGGCGATTATTATATGGATCCGAATAAGGTTGCGCAGCAGACGGAGAAGAACGACCCGAACAGTCTGCTCAACAAATACCAGAAATGGAACTTCTACAACGGGTTCATCAACGCCGGATACTGGAACGAGCTGACGGGCGATGTCGGTGCGCAAGCAGCGTCATATGATTCCGCCCTGCCTGAAAGCAAGGGATATGCCGTAGCCGGCGTGCAGAGCGGCAAAAAGACCAAGTTCCAACGTCTGGAAGTCACCCATTACGGCGGTAGCCCACAAGACAGTGGCGATCCGCATTTTGCGGGCGGCAATATCAAAGCCACCCCCTACAGTCAGGCGTATATGGTGTCGCAATGGACCTATAACTTCAGCGATTCCTACTTTTCGAACGGTGCCGACATGCAGGATGCCACCGCATCCTTCAGCCAAGCAGGCGAAGCGGGATACGGCACCAATCAGATGGTGAACTCCGCATCCGGATTCTGCATGGTGATGGACGGCAACGACGTATACGCCGACACCTGCGACGTGCATAGTGCGGACTTCGACGCGAAATGCTACCAGAAGACGATCATGGGGCAAGGCAGCGATTTCATCTCGACCTCTCACTGTTCGACCGCCGACAAGGAGAACTTCAACTTCATATCCGACCGCGTCTCCTATACCGAAGATGCCAGCGCCGATGGCACTGGCATCGACACCACCATAGCCCTGCACGACACCAACGGCAACACGAAGTACCTGCATGTTTCCGGCAGTAAGGTGTCGTTGACCGATAATCCAAGTGACGCCACAAAGTTCCGCCGATATAACGAGCACAACACCTCGAAAGCGGTGAGTTACGGCGGCAAGACGCAGTATCCATGGGCTGGCACTTTCCAAACCAGCGAAGGCATGTGCCTGACGGAAATCTATCCGGGAGACTATGTGGAAAGCAATGGGAAGAAAGACCGTCAATACAATCGCTCAGACGGTCATTCCATGCTGAAAATGGTTTCATGCGGAACCGATCGTGACGTGCGTGGGCGACTGGTGAAATCGCAGGCATGGAACGCTTCAGTGAATTATGGTGATGCCGGATCGGCCGGTAGCATTACTTGGACAACGACGACGACCACCGTATCTATCCCTACCAGTACCTATTTCTCAGCGGTTGTGGACTCCACCGTCACATCCAGAAAGTGGTGAACGGCATGGATATAGTGAATGATGTTCCTACCGTGGTGATACTGCTGGTGGCCTCGCTGATCATCGGCTGTATCTTCGGATCTTTCCTGAATGTAGTGATATGGCGCGTGCCGAACCACATAAGCATCACCAATCCGAAACGTAGCTTTTGTCCGAAATGCGAATCGCCAATCGCTTGGTATGACAATATTCCCATCTTTTCCTGGTTGGCACTCGGCGCGAAATGCCGACACTGCAAAGAACCGATTGCCGCACGATATCCGCTGGTCGAATCGCTTGGCGGACTGTCCTTCCTTGCCGTAACCGCAGGTGGACTGTTCGGCGCATACCCGTTATGGCACTACCCGTGCTGTACGTGTTCGCATGCGTGTCCATCGTCATAGCGTTCATCGACTTGGACCACCATCTCATCCTCAACGTAGTGCTACTGCCGACGCTTATCGCAACGGTGTTGCTGCTGGTTGTGGCATCGTTTGGCATAGGGGAGTGGAATCGTCTTGGTCGCGGAGCGCTCTGCGCGCTGATTCTCTTCGTGTTCTATTTCGTACTCTCACTCATCTGGAAAGGTGGCATGGGAGACGGCGACATCAAACTCGCGTTCATTCTCGGATTGCTGCTTGGCTGGCTTGCTGGCCGAATTCATCATTGGATCGTTCGCCGCGTTCTTCATCGGCGGTGCCATCAGCTTGGTATTGCTGGCCAGCAAAAAGGTCGACCTTCATGGAGGCATCCCCTTTGGGCCATCCATGCTGCTCGGCGCATGGCTTGGCATTTTCGCCGGCGTACCAATCGCCACACTATACCTGCAACTCACCGGACTTGCGTAACGCATCCGCATACAAGACCCATATATATAAGGAGAGACCATGAGAGCAATAACGGCGCTGTCGATTGCGAGCGACGCCATACGAGCGGCGGTCATAGCCGACCCCTATACGGATTCGCCGACCATCAAACACTTCCAGGCGCTTCCGCTGCCCGTTGGAGCTGTGGTGGATGGCGAAGTGGTGGACGCCGAAGTGGTCACCGGTCTACTGAAAACGTTGGTGCAACGCTTCAAGTTCCCGCGTGAGAACACCATACTCGTTTATTCGAGCCGTCGTATGGTGTTCCGTGAGGCGGACTTCCCCTACATGTCCCTAGCTGATTTACGCTCAACCCTGCCATTCCAGGCCAAAGGCATGATTCCATTGCCCATTGAGGAATCCGAACTTGACTTCGTGCCGTTGTCTGTAGTGGATGACGAGCAGAACGGCAAGCAGCTTCATGCATTCTCGTAGCCACTCTGCGCGGTGGTCTGGAAAAAACTGCGTATACCGCAGAAGAAGCGGGTTTCGTGATCACCTCCATCGACGCCGGTCCGTTCGCGTTGGCCCGCCTGTTCAGCGACACCAACCAGGCGCAGACCGAAGCGGTGGTCAACATCAACGGCAACTGCACCGACGTGATCGTGCTCAATAACGGAAAACCCGCCTATATGCGCGTCGTGCCGTCCGGTGCCGACGATGTGTCCGACGCCATCGCCAATGCGCTGAGCATCTCCTTCGAAGACGCGGAACGCATCAAAAACCAGATTGGTCTGCAAAATGTGACCGGTGACGAACGTCTCGAAAAAGCTGAGGAAGTCATTCGTGAAACCACAGCGCAGCTCATCGTCGGTATTCGCAATACGTTGAACATGTACGACGTCGACCATGCGGACAGCACCATCAGCGGCATCATCCTCACCGGTACAGGTGCGCGACTCATCGGTCTGCCCCCAGTGTTGGCAGGCTCCATCAACAAGATGGTGCGCATTGGCGATCCGTTCATCCGCTTCAAGCTGTCCAAGGAAGTCGAACGTCAGAACATTGTGGCGCACGCGGTCGATTTAGGCGGGGTGCTGGGACTGGTCATCGGAAAGAAGCCGAGGTGAGTGTGATTATGAAACTTGATATGAAATCCAAGAAAAACAAGGCCAACTCCCACCGTGGACGTGGCAAGGAAATCGCCTATCCGGACACTTCGGACGGTCAGAAGGGCACCCTGCTATCCATGAACGTCTCCGATATCAGCAATGCGTTGAAGGCGGGCGGTATCGGCAAGCGTAGCACCGCGCCGGAAAACCCAGCCGACTGGACCATGCGCGCTAACCTGATTCCGCGTTCCATCGTCGGATTGAATCGCGATCGAGCCATCAAATACCTGTTAACGTATGTGCTGATCGGCGTGCTCATTGTATCTTTGGTGGTCAGCGTGTTCATGTTCGCCCAATCCACATGGGCGGACCATCGTGTGGAAGTGGCTCAACAGAAGACCATTTCCTTGCAAAAGGAGAAAGCGCAGTTCAAGGATGTCGAAGACACGTTGAATTCGCTGGACGATGCGCAGAAGGCGAAGATTGCCATGCTGTATGACGAAATGGACTGGATGAAGGTCGCCGATTCGCTGAACAGCTCGCTTCCGGAAGGCGGCCAGTATACGAATCTGGAACTCAAAAGCTTCCAGATCGCTTCATCGAACAATTCGTCCTCATCCTCCGACAATACGTCCACTGTGTGGTCTGGTAACGGCGTGATTTCCGCGGACTTCACCATCGAATCGCCGAATTTCTACTCGGCCAAGGACTTTATCAACAATTTCGCCTCGATTCCCACGTACAAGACGGGTTATGTGAGCTCTATTACCAAGAATGACAGTGAAGGTGGCACCACCTACACGTATACCGGAACGATTTCACTGGTGATGGACGGCAACACCACTTCGCGAAGCGACAACTCAGCAGGCGCGACCCAGGCCAACCGTGATTTGCTCGCCAAGCTGCGCGCAAGCCTCGACAAGGCTGCGTCCGGACAGTCTGATGCTTCTGCCAACCAGTCGACTGACACCTCATCCGATGCCAGCGGATCGTCCAACTGATAAGCAGGAGGAAACATGAACAAGCATAAAATCGCATGGATCGCACTGGCCGTCGGCATCGTAGTGGTGCTGATGTTGACATGGCTTGTAGGCGTATCTCCGCGTCTTACACACATTAAGGAAGCCGACGCGCAGACTGCGCAGATCGAAGAAAGCAACAAGAAAACGCGTGACCAGATTGAAACGCTGCGTATGGCGAGCGAGACGATCGGTCTGCAGAAGGATCGTTTGCGTCAGCTGCAGCGCCAGATTCCTGACGGCTATAACCAAAACGAATTCATCGATTCGTTGAATGCCGCTGCTGATGGTGCGGGCGTCTCCATCCAGTCTGTGACCTTCGATGAGGCCACCACCGCTGAAGTGCCGTCCGAAATGCAGGGAACCATCAAAGCCGGCCGGCTTGTGCAGGTTCCGGTGAGCATTACTGCGAATGGCAGCTATGATGCAATGCGTGGCTTCGTTCAGGCCGTGCAGGGCATCAACCGTATTGCCGTTCCTGAAGATGTGACGTACACCCTTGATAAGGGCGGCGACGCCACCAAGAACAACGTGACCATCAATTGTAAAATCTGGTCGCTGCTGCTTAACAATGACACCGTCGAAGACGAGAACGTTACCAAGCAGTGACAAACAATACATAAAGAACGATTCTCTCCTTATCCATTACATGGGGCCTTCCGCATTCGCGGGAAGCCCCTTATGTATCTTCACATATTCTTATGTGTTTTCATTCGGTTCTTGCATCAATTTGCCGTTCATCCCCATCGGAAATCACGTAACTTGCCATGCCGTGAAACTGTCAGGCAAAACTGTCAGCATGTGACGGTAGGCTTTGCGCTTGTAAAGACCCCAAACCATTCAATCCAGAAGGTGCATTGTGGCTGTATCCAAACTCGATGAAGTCGTATCCCTTGCCAAGCGTCGTGGCTTTGTTTTTCCCGCCGGTGAAATCTACGGCGGAACCCGTTCCGCATGGGATTACGGTCCGCTCGGCGTGGCGCTGAAGGACAATATCAAGCGCGAATGGTGGCGCTCCATGGTCGTCACCCGTGGCGACGTGGTGGGCGTGGACACCTCCATCATCCTGCCGACCCCCGTGTGGGTGGCTTCCGGCCACGTGGCCGTCTTCAACGATCCGCTGGTCGAGTGCCTCAACTGCCATAAGCGCCAGCGTTCCGACAAGCTTGAGGAATCCTACGCCGAGAAGCATGGAGACAAGCTGCCGGAGAACGGCATGGCCGACATCGTGTGCCCCGACTGCGGCACCCGCGGCAAGTGGACCGAACCGCGCGACTTCAACATGATGCTGCGCACCCACCTCGGCCCGGTCGAGGACGAGAACTCCCTGCACTACCTGCGTCCGGAAACCGCGCAGGGCATCTTCGTGGACTTCAAGAACGTGATGACCTCTTCCCGCAAGAAGCCGCCGTTCGGCATCGCCAACATGGGCAAGTCCTTCCGTAACGAGATCACCCCGGGCAACTTCATCTTCCGTACCCGTGAGTTCGAGCAGATGGAAATGGAATTCTTCGTCAAGCCCGGCGAGGACGAAGCCTGGCACCAGTACTGGATCGACGCCCGTACCCAGTGGTACCTCGACCTCGGCGTCAAGCCGGAGAACCTGCGCCACTACGAGCATCCGAAGGAGAAGCTGGCCCACTATTCGAAGCGCACCGTCGACATCGAATACAAGTTCGGCTTCCAGGGCTCCGATTGGGGCGAGCTCGAAGGCATCGCCAACCGTACCGACTTCGACCTGTCCGCGCACGCGGAGCACTCCGGCGAGGACCTGAGCTACTTCAACCAGGCCACCGGCGAAAAGTACGTGCCGTACGTCATTGAGCCGGCCGCCGGCCTGACCCGTTCCCTCATGTGCTTCCTCGTCGACGCCTACGACGTGGACGAGGCTCCGAACACCAAGGGCGGCGTGGACAAGCGCACCGTCCTGCACCTCGACCCGCGTCTGGCTCCGGTCAAGGCCGCCGTGCTGCCGCTGAGCAAGAAGCCGGACCTGCAGTCCGTGGCCCAGAAGCTCGCCGCCGACCTGCGTCAGAACGAATGGATGATCGACTACGACGAGGCCGGCGCGATTGGCCGTCGCTACCGTCGTGAAGACGAGATCGGCACCCCGCTGTGCGTCACCGTCGACTTCGACACCCTTGACGACCAGGCCGTCACCATCCGTGAACGCGACACCATGCAGCAGGAGCGCGTCAGCCTCGACAAGGTGGCCGACTACATCGCCGAGCGCATCGGCGAGAAGCGCGTCAGCGTGCCGCAGATGCCGGTCGAAATGGGCGGAGAGGCATGGCCGGAATCCGTCAAGATCGCCGAAGCCGGTGGCCTGTACTGATCGCCACGAATCGGTCATATTGAACGGAACAAGTCTGACCTATGCCAGATAGCATTGTGAATGCCTACGAGGAATCCGACGTGCTCGACCCGCGTACCGACGCGGAACGGCCGTCGGTTCCTCCCGTTATAAAGCCCGTTGATCTGGGTCCGGTGCACGTCGATACGCCGGTGGTGCTTTCGCCTATGGCGGGCGTCACCAACTGGCCGTTCCGCGTGATCTGCGAAAGCTACGGTCCCGACGGTCTGTACGTGGCGGAAATGATTACCGCGCGCGCATTGGTGGCCCGCAATCCGAAAGCCCTGCGCCTATGCCGTTTCGCACCCAGCGAGAAGATTCGCTCGCTGCAGCTGTACGGCGTCAATCCCTCGATTGTGGAGCAGGCCGCGAAAATCGTCATCGACGAGAACATGGCCGACCATGTCGACCTCAATTTCGGTTGCCCCGTACCCAAAGTGACCCGTCGCGGCGGTGGCTCCGCGTTACCTTGGAAAACGGATTTATTCCGTGAGATCATCCAACGTGTGGTCAAGGTGTGCGACGCGGCCAACGTGCCGGTCACGGCCAAAATCCGCGTCGGTATCGACCATGAACACGAGACGTTCCTCGAAGCCGGGCACATCGCGCAGGAGGAAGGCTGCAAGGCCGTCACTCTGCACGCGCGTACCACCGCCGAATATTACGGCGGGCATTCCGATTGGTCCCGCATCGGCGAGCTGGTTTCCGAGCTTGATATTCCCGTCTTCGGCAACGGGGATATTTGGGGTGCCAACGACGCGTTGGCGATGGTCGCCGAAACCGGTTGCGCGGGTGTTGCGATCGGCCGCGGCTGCCAAGGCCGTCCATGGTTGTTCGCCGACATCAAGAACGCGTTCGCCGGCAGTGACGAGCGCGTCGACCCCACGCTGGGCGACGTGTGCCGCGTGATCGAACGGCATGCCGAACTGCTGACCGAATTCTATGATGGCGACGAGCGGATGGCCGTGCATGACCTGCGCAAGCACGTCGCATGGTATCTGAAGGGCTTCCCCGTGGGCGGTTCCACACGCCGTGCGTTCATGGAATGTGAAAATCTTGAGGATGTCCGGCGCGAGATAGGCAGACTCGACCCGAACATTCGGTTCCCAGAACGCATCGCCGACAAGCAAGGGGGCGCGTGCGCTTCGCCAAAAAGGTGCATCTGCCTTACGGATGGTTGGAATCCCGGGAAACCACGCACGAGGAGCGTGAGGCGCTGTTCGGGGATGACCCGATGGATGCCAGCTACTAAAGCCCGTCACGCATGTTCGAAGAGCCGTGTACAAATGACTGAAGGGGTCAACGCAGGCAGAATGAACATGCTGACAGCAAAAAAGTGAAAAACGGTGGTACACGCCTGGAAAAGTGCGCGTATCATCGGCGCGATTGCGATAGAGTTGTTCATATACGTGAGTGAACAGGAGACAATGGTGAGCGAGATTGCCCAGACTGACAATTTCAACGACAAGACCAACATCAAGGTCGTCGGTGTCGGTGGAGCCGGAGGCAACGCTGTCAATCGCATGATTGCGGAGGGTCTTCAAAGCGTCGAATTTATTGCGATCAACACTGATGCAAAGGATCTGCTGCGATCCGACGCCGATGTCAAGATCTCGCTGAACGATGCCTCCAGCCGTGGTCTGGGCGCTGGCGCGACCCGGAAAAGGGTGCCAAGCGGCGCAGGATCACCAGTCCGACATCGAAGAGGCGCTTAAGGGCTCCGACATGGTGTTCGTCACCTGCGGTGAGGGCGGTGGCACCGGAACCGGCGCCAGCCCGATCGTGGCACGTGCGGCCCACCAGCAGGGCGCGCTGACCATCGCCGTGGTGACCCGTCCGTTCAGCTTCGAAGGTCCGCAGCGTTCCGCTTCCGCCGCGCTCGGCATCGAGAACCTGCGCAAGGAAGTCGACGCGCTGATCGTCATTCCGAACGACCGACTGCTGGAACTGTCCGACCGCACCATTGGCATCGTCGACGCGTTCAAGACCGCCGACACCGCACTGCTGGCCGGCGTGCAGGGCATCACCGACCTGATTACCTCGAATTCGTACATCCACGTTGATTTCAACGATGTCAACGCGATTCTGCGTGGTGCCGGCACCGCGCTGTTCGGCATCGGTTCCGCTCGGGGAGAGGACCGCGCCACGCAGGCCGCGGAAATCGCCATCAGCTCGCCGCTGCTGGAGGAAAGCATCGAGGGTGCGCATGGCGCACTGATCAACATCGCCGGTCCGACCGACCTGAAGCTGCAGGAAGCCGCAGCCGCGGTCGCGCTGGTGCAGAAGGCCATCCATCCGGAAGCGCAGATCATCTGGGGCCTGTCCCTGGACGACGCCTACGGCGACGAGGTGCGTGTCACCGTCATCGCGGCAGGTTTCGATGCCAATTCTAAGAAGCCCGACCAGCCGGCCGAAGAAAAGCCGGCCGCGGCCAAGGAAAACACGGTACCGCTGTCCGCGTTGTCCGCCGGCGTGCAGGCTCCCGCCCAGCAGCCGCAGCCGGTGCAGACTCCGGCGGTGCCGCAGGTGCAGCCGCTGTCCAGCTACATTCCGTCCACTCCGGACCAGAACGTCGCCTCGTTCGACCAGACCACCGAGCATGAAGTGGTTTCGGCTAACGATCCGGGCGACCTCGATATTCCGGATTTCCTGCGCTAAAGTCAACGCGTAGACGCGAAAGGAACATACATGGCAGGTTTCATGAAGAACGCGATGTCGTACTTGGGAATGTCCGACGTCGCCGAGGGCGAGGATGATTTCGAGGATGACGTCGACACCGGCGAGACCTCGTTCGATTCGGATCATTCCGTCACCCCGATGCCTTCCTCTTCGGCTTCCGCTTCCACGCCGTCCGCTCCGCGTGAGCAGTCCAACCGTTCCAGGGGGGTAGAGTGAGCCGCATCACCACCATCCATCCGAAGACCTATGACGATGCGCAGATGGTCGGTCGCGCCATTCGTGACGGCATTCCGGTGGTGCTGAACCTGACAGGTGTGGCCGAAGCCGTGGCATACCGCATCGTCGACTTCTCCGCCGGTGTGGTGTTCGGCGTGCGCGGCTCCATCGAACGTGTCACTCCGCGCGTGTTCCTGCTGAGCCCGGCCCAAGTGAACATCAAGGTCGAGGAGCCTGAAGACAAGGGTCCGGCCCACGACCTGTTCGCCGACTGAGCCGTGTAGCACAGAGCAAGCACAAATCAGACGATTATGCCCCCACCGAAAGCGGGGGCATCTTGTTATGCGCGCTTGATACAGTTGCAACGTGATTCTCTCGGTAATTGGTAGCGTCGTCCATTTTCTGGTCAACGCCTATATCCTGGTGCTGTTCGTCCGCATGATTCTCGACTGGGTGTTGGCATTGTCGCCGACGTGGCGGCCAAGCGGAATCGTGGCCTCGTTGTTCGACGCCATCTACCAGCTGACGGAGCCGCCGTTAAGGTGGTTGCGGCAGTATATTCGTCCCGTTCCGCTCGGACCGATCTATTTTGACGTCGCGTATCTTGTGCTTTATTTCGTTCTTGTGGTCATTGATTTCCTTATTTAGCACCTCTAAAAAACCGTTTTTCCGCAAAATATCTATGGTTTCGTGCTAGAGTCGAACACTGAAAGCAACAACAGTAAGGCATCAAGCCCAAAGCGAGGTGTAAGGATTTATGCTCTGTTGACGCCGAAAGATATTAGGGAGCATACTTCCAGACCGTAAGGTTCAAGGAAGGCTATGACGTCGATGAAGTCGATGACTTCCTCGATCAGGTAACCGAGACGGTGGAAGCCCTTGGCAAGCAGGCAGTTGCCGGCGGACAGGCCACGCAGTCTCTTGGCCCGGATGTCGCAGGACTCAATTCCAAGATTTCCGAGTTGAATGCTCAGATCCAGTCCCTGCAGCAGGAGAACGCGACGCTGAAGTCCGCCTCCGAGCAGGCAGCTGGTGCGGGAGACCAAGCCGCTCAGGCGCTCAGGCCGCGGCCGCCAAGCTTTCCGAGGCAGAGGAAAGCAATCGTGCGCTGTCTTCCCAGAACGAGCAGCTCAAGGGGCAGATCGATCGTCTGTCCGCGCAGGTCGATCAGCTCACCGCCCAGGCAGCCGAAGCGGCCGGTCAGGCCGACCTTGGCGAGCAGCTTACCGCCGTGCAGCACGAGCGTGACACGTTCCGCGCACAGACCGAGGACCTGTCCCGTCAGCTGGCATCGGCCAGGAGCAGGTGGTCGTGGCTCAGCGTCAGAAGGAGCAGATCGATCAGCTCACCGCAAAGCTTCAGGAAGCGCAGGACCAGGTCGCTCAGGCCCAGCAGCTCACTCAGGAGCATGCTGCCCAGTCCCAGCAGCAGGATGCCCAGGTGAAGCAGCAGGCCATGCAGATCCAGCAGCTTGCCCAGCAACTGAAGGATTCCCAGATTCGCGAGGCACAGCTGCGCGAACAGGTCGCCAAGTCCGAGCCGAGCACCGAAACCGGCAGCCTGCAGAAGATCGCAGGTGCCGCGGCAAGCGCCAATACCGAGCCGGAGCGCGCCACCGCCATGCTGACGCTGGCCATGCAGCTGCACGACCAGTACGTCGACAAGGGCAAGGCCAAGGCCAAGGAGATCACCGAGGAAAGCCAGCGCAAGTACGAAGAGATCATCGGCAGCGCCAACGACTACTCCAACCGCACTCGTTCCGAGGCTGACCAGTACTCCACCGACACCCGCGCCACGCCGACAACTACCTGTCCGGCAAGACCCAGGATGGCGATGCCTATCTGGCACAGAAGCAGCAGGATGGCGATGCGTACCTGAACCAGAAGACCGAGGAGGGCGACGCCTACCTTGCGCAGAAGACCGAGGAAGGCAATGCCTATCTGGCCGGCAAGCAGCAGGATGGCGACGCTTATCTGGAGCAGAAGCAGCAGGAAGGCGACGCCTACTTCGCGCAGAAGCAGGAAGAGGGCGACGGCTACCTGGCTCAGAAGACCCAGGACGCCGACACGTACTTCTCCGACAAGCACACCGAGGCCGACAACTACGAAGCCGAAGTGCAGAAGCGCGCCTTCGACTACGATTCGAAGACCCGTACCGCTGCCGACGACTACGCCCAGCAGGTCCGCGACAACCTCGAGACCCAGACCAAGGTCATCGAAGGCAACATCAAGGGCCTCAAGCAGTTCGAAACCGAATACCGTGCACGACTCACCGACTTCCTCGGCCAGCTCGTCAACCAGGTGTCCGATACGAACAACTACGACCAGGACCCTCAGGACAACAACGACTGAGATTAGCCTGTGTCTGACATCATGAAGAATGATCAAAGACGGCTGCGCGACCGCGTGGCCGTCTTTGCGTGTATTGCGATCGCGACGATCGCGATTGACCAGCTCACCAAGATGTGGGCTTTGTCCGCATTGGCCGATGGCCGTACCATACGCGTGATTCCCGGCCTGCTTTCGTTGACATTGGTGCGTAATCCAGGCGCCTCGCTCGGCATGGGCTCCGGCATGACGTGGCTGATTTCCCTGCTGGCGATGGCGGCCTGCGTGGCGTTGGTCGTACTTGCCGTCCGCACCATTTCCATGAAATGGACGGTGCTGTTCGCCTTCGCTTCGCAGGAGCGTTCGGCAACCTCATCGACCGCGTCATCTACGCGGAAGGGTTCCTCAACGGCAAGGTCGTGGATTTCCTGAACTACGGATGGTCCATCGGCAACGTGGCGGACATCTTCCTCATGCTCGCGGGCGTTGCGGCGGTGCTGCTGCTGTTCCTCGGGGAACCGTTCAGCCAAAAGGACCTTGACGAGGCCAACGGCAAGACGCTTGGTGATGATGCGAACGCAACCGACGACGGGGCGAAAGCAGCATGAGCCGTCTCGTACCCGCTCCCGACGCGCTCGTCGGCAAACGATTCGACGTCGCGGTCGCCAAAATGCTTGGCATTTCCCGGGCCAAGGCGGCCGACCTCATCGAAAGCGGACAGGCGCGCGTGCTCGGCAGGGACATTTCCAAATCGTCGACCCTGCAGGCAGGCGAAACCGTAGAATTCGACATCGTCGAGGAACGGTCCGAACCGGAACCGATCGCCCATGACATGGCCGTCGTCTATGAGGACGACGATGTGGTCGTGGTGGACAAGCCGGTCGGCGTCGCCGCGCACGCATCCGTCGGATGGACCGGTCCGACGGTGCTTGGCAGCCTGATCGACAGGGGAGTGCACATCACGTCATATGGCGCGGCAGGTCGTCAAGGCATCGTGTCACGACTCGACGTGGGCACATCGGGACTGATGCTCGTATGCAAGTCCGATCTTGCGTACGTGGAGATGCGCCGGCAGTCGCCGAACATGAGGTCGTCAAAACATATCACGCACTCGTGCAGGGCAATCTCAAAGAAGACAAAGCCACCATCGAAGCGCCGATCGGACGCGCCAAAGTCTCCGACTTCCGCTTCTGCGTGACACCGGCCGGCAAAGAGGCCATCACGCATTGGGACGTGATGGAACGTTTCGGCGAAGCCACGCTCGTATCCGTGAACCTGGAAACCGGCCGCACCCATCAGATCCGCGTGCATTTCTCATCCATCGGGCATCCGTTGGCGGGGGACGCCATGTACGGCGCGAATCCGCAGCTGAGCGAGGCGCTTGGCCTTGAACGGCAATGGCTGCACGCCATGCAATTGGAATTCCGCCATCCGCGTACGCACGTGTGGACCACGGTGAAATCGCACTATCCCGCCGACCTGCAGCATGCGCTTGACGTGATGCGCGCACGGCACGCCGACCAGTCCCTATAAAAGTGTGGCCGGACGGCCAGAAACGACTCCACGCCGTCATGAAGCCCAGCTAAATTGGAACGCATGGCTACTTCCGCAAATTTCGTGCAACTGCATAATCACACGCATTATTCGCTGCTCGACGGCGCATCGAAAATACCGGATCTGGTCAAGCGCGCCAAGGAACTGGGCATGCCGGCCGTCGGCATCACCGACCACGGCAACATGCATGGCGCGTATGAGATGTGGAGCGCCGCGGTCAACGCCGGCATCAAGCCGATCATCGGCATCGAAGCCTATGTGACGCCGGAAACCGCACGTCAGGACCCCACCCGTGTGAGCTGGGACACCAACTGGAATCCGGATCTGGATCCGCTGCATCGCCGCCGTAACCCGGATGATGTGTCCGGCGGCGGTGTCATCACCCACCTGACCATGTGGGCAGAAAACGACGAAGGCCTCGTCAACCTCATGAAAGCCTCCACCGACGCGAACCTTGAAGGCCGAGTCATGCGCTATCCGCGTATGGATAAGGAAATCCTCGCCAAATATTCGAAAGGCATCATCGCCTCGTCCGGCTGCCCGTCGGGCATCATCCAGACTCGTCTGCGCCTGGGCCAGTTCGATGACGCGTTGCGTGCCGCCGGCGAATTCCAAGACATTTCGGCCGCGATAATTTCTACATCGAATTCATGGACCACGGCCTGAAAATCGAAAAGCAAGTGACCGACGGGCTGCTCGACATCGCAAAAAGCTCAACGCGCCGCTGCTGGCCACCAACGATTCCCATTACACGCGTGCCGAAGACGCCGGCGCGCAGGACGCCATGCTGTGCATCAACTCCGGCTCCACGCTGGACGAGCCGGGCCGATTCAAATTCGACGGCACCGGCTACTACATCAAATCCGCCGAGGAAATGCGCGAACTGTTCAAAGACCTTCCCGAAGCGTGCGACAACACGTTGGAGATCGCCGAACGCTGCAACGTCATGTTCGACGATCATGAAGACGGCGCGTTCATGCCGCAATTCGACTGTCCGGAAGGCTGGGACGAGACGTCGCTGTTCCTGAAGAAGGTCGAGGAAGCCTGGAACGCCGGTACAACGGCAAGCCGTCGCTCGAAGTGCTGCGGCAGGCCGACTACGAATGCGGCGTGATCTGCCAGATGCAGTTCTGCGGCTACTTCCTCGTCGTGGCCGACTACATCAACTGGGCGAAGGCCCACGGCGTGATGGTGGGGCCGGGCCGTGGCTCCGCCGCAGGCGCCATGGTCGCGTATGCGATGGGCATCACCGAACTTGATCCGCTTGAACACGGTCTGATCTTCGAACGATTCCTCAACCGGAACGTGTCTCACTGCCTGATATCGACGTCGACTTCGACCCGGACGGTCGTGGACGCGTGCTCGACTACGTGGGCGAGAAATACGGACGTGACAAAGTGGCGCAGTGCGTGATCTACGGCACCATCAAAACCAAGCAGGCGCTGAAGGACTCCGCCCGCATCATGGGATACGACTTCTCAGTCGGAGACAAGATCACCAAAGCCCTGCCTCCCGCACAGACCGGCGGCAAGGACATCCCGCTGCACGACATCTTCGACCCAAGCGCGAAACGATACGCGGAAGCACGCGAATTCCGCGAACTGTACGATTCCGACCCGGACGCGAAACGCATCACGGACGAGGCGATGGGCATCGAAGGTCTGATTCGTCAGACCGGTGTGCACGCCTGCGCCACCATCATGGGCAGCGAGCCAATCACCAACACGTCGCCGCTGCTGGAACGTACCGACGGCACCGTCACCACCACGCTCGAATACCATACGTGCGAAACGCTCGGTCTGGTCAAGATGGACTTCCTCGGACTTTCCAACTTGACGGTGATCCGAGACACCCTGAACAACATCGAGGCGAACGGCAAGGAACGCATCGACCATACGAAGATTCCGCTGGACGACCGCCCCACCTACGACCTGCTGTCCCGTGGCGACACGCTCGGCGTGTTCCAGCTCGATTCCGACGGCATGCGCTCGCTGCTGAAAACGTTGAAGCCGAACAACTTCAACGATATTTCCGCACTGATCGCGCTGTACCGTCCAGGTCCGATGGATATGGATTCGCACACCAACTATGCGAAGCGCAAGAACGGTCTGCAGAAGATTACGCCAATCCACCCCGAAGTGCCGAACCGCTTAAGGAAGTGCTCGACGAGACCTACGGTCTGATCGTCTACCAGGAGCAGGTGCAGTCCGCGGCGCGAATCCTCGCCGGCTATTCGCTGGGCAAGGCAGACGTGCTGCGTCGAGCGATGGGCAAGAAGAAGCCGGAAGTGCTGGCCAAGGAGAAGATTCCGTTCTTCGCCGGCATGAAGGAGCATGGATATTCCGAAGAGGCCGCGCAGGCCGTGTGGGACATCCTCGTGCCGTTCTCCGGCTACGCGTTCAACAAGGCGCATTCGGCCGCATACGGTTTGATTTCCTACTGGACCGCGTATCTGAAAACGCATTATCCGGTGGAGTTCATGGCCGCCCTGCTGCAAGGCGCCAGCACGAACAAAGACAAGACCGCGCTGTACCTGGGCGAGGCGCGACGCATGGGCATCCAGGTGCTTTCTCCGGACGTGAACGAGTCGGTGTATGAGTATTCGGCAGTCGCGACGTCGTGCGATTCGGCCTCGGCGCCATCCGCAACGTCGGCAAGAACGCGGTCGATGCGATCATCGCGGAACGTGAGAACGGCCACGGCAAGTACGTGAACTTCACCGATTTCATCAAACGCGTGCCGTTGGAGGCGCTGAACAGGCGATTGGTGGAATCGCTGATCAAGGCCGGCGCGTTCGACTCGATCGACCCGAACCGTCGTGCGCTGTTCACCATCCACGAAACGGCCATCAATTCGGTCGTCGGCCTGAAACGCAAGCAGCGGAAGGCCAGTTTGACCTGTTCGCCGACCTGGACGATTCCAAAGAGAACGATTCCGCCATGGGAGACGCCATGGTGCAGGTGCCCGACGTGGAGGAGTGGGACAAGAAAACCAAGCTCAACTTCGAACGTGAGATGCTTGGCCTGTACGTGTCCGACCATCCGTTGAGCGGCATGCAGTCGATTCTGGTGTCGTTGCGCGAAATGTCGATAGCGCACCTGATCGACGCGCGGGAAGCATGCCGGACGGCCAGCAGGTGACGATCGCGGGCCTGATCACGAACGTGGACCGCCGCGTGTCGAAAAAGGGCAATCCGTGGGCCATCGTAACCGTCGAGGATTTGGAAAGTTCCATCCAATGCATGTTCTTCGGCAAGGTGTACGAGGCCGCCGCGCCCGAGCTCGCCGTCGACACCGTGGTACAGATCCGCGGCCAGGTGGAGAAGCGCGATGAGACAGTGAGCATGCGCGCCACCGAATTCACCGTGCCGACGTTGGAGGCGCAGGATGAACGTCCGCTGACGATTGTGCTGCCGCCGATCGCGCTCGACCAGTCGCATGTGCGGCGGCTCGGGCAGATTCTGACCAGCCATCCCGGCCCGTGCGAGGTGAAACTGGCGTTGATGGACGACAAAGGCAACGCCAAGGTGCTGACGTTCGGAGACCGGTTCCGCGTCAAACGCGACACGTCGCTGTTCGCCGAAATCAAGATTCTCTTCGGACCGAGCTCGCTTCCGTTGGCCTGAGCGGTTTGACTTGAACGGTTTGACCTGAACAGGTTTTTGATTGCCGGCCGATGCTGAATGGCGTCGACCGGCATATATTTTTCGCGGAAATCGGCATGGCATGGAAAACGGCGGATCTGCGTGTCTCACAATGCGGCTGAATGTGAGACGACGGGACGTTCTCGTGACTTGGCGTTGTTACCATGGGGCGTTATGAGCGAAGAAAACTATATGCGAATCATTGACCTGCGCGGCAAGAAGCTGACTCGAGCTGAAATGCTGGAAGCCATGCCCCGCGCCGAGATGGGCACCAACGAGGCCACTGAGCTCGTACAGCCGATTCTCGATGATGTGAAGGCCCGCGGCGCTGCGGCCCTGCGCGACTTCGCGGAGAAGTTCGACCATATCCGTCCCGAGCATCTGCGTGTGCCGGTCGAGGCCATGAAGCCGCCGTCGACGAGCTCGATCCGGAAGTGCGCGCCGCCATCGAGGAATCCGTGCGCCGCTGCCGCGCGTATCCGCATCCCAGGTGCCGGCCCCGTTCCACACCGACCTGGCCGAAGGCGCGCGCGTCGCCGAACGTGGATTCCGGTGCAGCGCGTCGGCTGTACGTGCCGGGAGCAAGGCCGTCTACCCGAGCTCCGTCATCATGAACGTGGTGCCGGCGCAGGCCGCAGGCGTCGAATCGCTGGCCATCGCCACCCCGCCGAGCCGCAGCAACTCCGACGGCCTGCCGGACAAGACCATCCTCGCCACCTGCGCCATCCTCGGCGTGGACGAGGTGTACGCGGTCGGCGGCGCTCAGGCCATCGCCATGTTCGCTTACGGCGCCAAGGGCTCCGAACCGCAGGACGCGAGATTCTGTGCGATCCGGTGGACAAGATCACCGGCCCGGGCAACATCTTCGTCGCCACCGCCAAGCGCATGGTCTCCGGCATCGTCGGCATCGACGCCGTCGCCGGTCCGACCGAAATCGCCATCATCGCCGACAAGGGTGCCAACCCAAGCTGGCTCGCCGCCGATCTGATCGGCCAGGCTGAACATGACGAGCTCGCCGGTTCCGTGCTTATCACCGACAGCGAAGACATCGCCGACAAGGTGCAGGAGAGCCTCAAGTACCGCGTGCCTCGCACCGAGCACGCCGAGCGCGTCAACACGTCGCTGCGCGGCCGCCAGTCCGGCATCATCCTCACAGACGGCATCGAACAGTCCATCGACGCGGCCAACGCGTACGCGGCCGAACACCTTGAAGTGCAGACCGCTGATCCGGATGCCGTGATCGCCAAGATCCGCAACGCCGGCGCCATCTTCCGTGGCCCGTACTCCCCGGTTCCGCTGGGCGACTACATGTCCGGTTCCAACCACGTGCTGCCGACCTCCGGCACCGCGCGCTTCGCCGCCGGCCTCGGCGTGCACACCTTCATGAAGCCGGTCGAAGTCATCGAATACGACGAGCAGGGACTGAAGACCCTCGCCGCCCGTGTGAACGCTTCGCCGTCTCCGAAGATCTGCCGGCACACGGCGAATGCGTGCTGAGCCGCTTCATCGACGACCCGTACAACAAGGCGACCATCAAGGAACAGGAAGAGCAGGCCGGCCTCCGATGAGCGAGACTTCCAGCAACGCGATTCCGGCATATCTGCCGCTGCGCAACGACCTGATCGGCGAAGAACCGTACGGCGCGCCGCAGCTCGACGTGCCGGTGTGCCTCAACGTCAACGAGAATCCGTACGCGCCCGAACCGGCCGTGGTGGAAACCATCGCCCAGCGTGTCAAGGAGATCGCCCCGAGCTCAACCGTTATCCGGACCGCGAGCACATCGAACTGCGCAAGGCGTTCTCCACATATCTAGAACGCGAATCGGGCGTGAAGCTCAGCGTCGACCAGTTGTGGGGCGCCAACGGCTCCAACGAGATCATGCTGCAGCTGTTCCAGGCGTTCGGCGGCCCCGGCCGCATCGCGCTCGGCTGCGATCCGACGTACTCCATGTATCCGGAATACGCGCGCGACACGTTCACCACGTGGAAGCTTGCGCATCGTAACGCCGACTTCACGCTTGACGTGGACGCCACCATCAAGGCGATCGAAGAGGTCAAGCCGGCCATGATCGTGCTCACCAGCCCGAACAATCCGACCGGCACCCCGCTCAAGCCGGAAGATCTGAAGCGCGTGCTCGAAGCCGCCCGTACCGCCGAAGTGGCAGGCGCCGCCGAAGGCGTGCATCCGGTGGTCGTGGTGGACGAGGCGTACATCGAATTCCGAGATCCGGGCACGCCCACCGCGCTGGAACTCATCGGCGAATACGAAAACCTCGCCGTCAGCCGCACCATGAGCAAGGCGTTCGCCTTCGCCGGCGCACGCGTCGGCTACCTGGCCGCCAACAAGGGCATCATCGACTGCGTGCGCATCGTGCGCATGCCGTACCACCTGTCCGCCGTCACCCAGGCCGCCGCCCTCGCCGCGTTCGAACACACCGACGAACAGCTGAGCCGCGTGGCGCACCTGCGCGAAACCCGCAACGCCACCTCCGCATGGCTCAAGGAGCAGACCTACAAGGGCCAGCCGCTCGAAGTGGCCGAAACCCAGTCGAACTTCATTCTCTTCGGCGGCCATTTCGACGACCGCGACCGCATCTTCGACGAACTGTTGAAGCGCGGCGTGCTCATCCGCGTCGTCGGTCCGGAAGGCTGGATGCGAGTGTGCATGGGCACCGACGAGGAAATGGCACGGTTCCGTGAGGCGTTGGTCGAAGTGCTGCGCATCGTGGAACAGGGCTGAACAAGCCGGAACGCAAGCTGGGATACTGTCCGGAACGGAAGTTCGTGACAGTATTCGGCAATAAGCTTGAAACAGAACAGAATCGCGGTGGCTGCGGAAGACGCAACCACCGCAATCGCAATATCGTAGCTGTAATATCGCAACTGCAACATCGCAAAAGGAGTCGCAACATGGCACGTACTGCAACCATCGTTCGTGAAACCAGCGAATCCAAGGTGGAGCTGAGTCTCAACCTCGACGGAACCGGCAAAACCGACATCGACACATCCGTGCCGTTCTACAATCACATGATGACGGCGCTCGGCAAGCATTCGCTGATCGACCTGAAAATCAAAGCCACCGGGGACACCGACATCGACGCGCACCACACCGTCGAAGACATCGCCATCGTATTCGGCGAGGCTCTGAAGCAGGCCCTCGGAGACAAGCGTGGCATCCGCCGTTTCGCCGACGCCACCGTGCCGCTCGACGAGCACTCGCCAAAGCCGTCGTCGACATTTCCGGACGCCCGTACTGCGTGTGCACCGGAGAGCCAGAAGGCTTCGAATACTGCATGATTGGCGGGCATTTTACCGGTTCGCTCGTTCGCCACGTCATGGAATCCATCGCCATGCATGCCGGCATTTGCCTGCACCTGCACGTGATTTCCGGCCGCGACCCGCACCACATCGCCGAAGCCGAATTCAAGGCTTTGCCCGCGCATTGCGTTTCGCCATCGAACCCGATCCGCGCGTCGACGGCATTCCCAGCACGAAGGGCGCGCTGTGATGTCCGACGACAAGGACGATTTGAACGGTTTCGACGGCTTGGGGAAGACCAACGACGACGGCATGCATTTCAGCGAAGAGGAGCTGGAAGCGGCCATGGCCGGCTTCGAAAAGGAATTCCAGGACGAGGAAGTTGCCCAACAGAACGATGCTCCCGCGCAGGTGCCATTCGATCAGCCGGATGAGACGGTTAATTCCGATGCGTCTTCCGACGAATCGCAGGACGGCCTGCAATCGAAGGAAGCCGACGCGGTACTGTCCGAAGCCGAGAACTCGCTGTCATTCGACGACGAGTTGCAGGGACTGCTGGGCAACCGTGCGAAAGTCGCGGTGATCATCACCCGACTTGCCTCCGCACGCCTGTTCGCCGCGTTCTGCCAACTGTCCGACATCTCCGCGCAATGCCTCGCCTCACCGCAAGGCGCGGTCGCTGTATTACGCAATCTCGACGGCGATGGCCCGGAAGCGGCCATCAAAGATCTGACCACCGTGGTCTCCGGCATGCCTGCCGTCCTCGTGATCAACCGTGCGGACAAGCTCGAGGCGACGATGTACCTGCAAGGCAAGGTCGGCCAGACGTTCGCGCCACCGGTGCTGCTCACCTCCACCGCGCCGTTCGTCGAAGACCTGCTGCTGGGCATCACCGACGTCAGGGGGTGCGTGATTCCGGCGTGGAAACCGTCGATTCCGCAAGCCTGACCCGTGATGACGCCATGAAGATCCTCGCCGAGCACACGCGATTCGGTCGTGGTTCGTCAAGCATCGAATAAGTTTTTCCCCGAAGGATGGATTCTTCGGCAAGCAAAAGAAGGAGAGCGCCCATGACTTCCGTGGTGGTGTTCGATTACGGTTTCGGCAACGTGCGTTCCATGGTGCGCGCGCTGGCCAATCTCGACCTCGACGTGACCCTCACGTCCGACCATCGTCAGGCTCTGGAAGCCGACGGACTGGTGGTGCCGGGTGTGGGCGCGTTCGGCGCATGCATGGAAGGACTGAAAAGCGTCGGCGGAGACAGGGTCATCAAAGACCGTCTGCGCGCCGGCCGCCCGGTGCTCGGCGTCTGCGTGGGCGAGCAGATCATGTTCGAACGTGGCATGGAACATGGCGACGGCACGCCCGGTCTCGGTCTGATCAAGGGCGATGTCGAGCTGCTCGACGCCGACGTGGTGCCGCACATGGGTTGGGACACCGTCGAAGCGCCGGAAGGTTCCGTGCTGCTCAAGGGCGTGGAGAACGAACGATTCTATTTCGTGCACTCCTTTGCCGCGATGAGCGCTTCGCCTGCCGACACCTCCGCCGACCAGCTGGACTTCGGCGATGCGGAAGAGCATGTGACGTGGTGCACCTACGGGCGCAGCCGATTCGTGGCCGCCTACGAACGTGGACCGTTGTTCGCCACGCAGTTCCATCCGGAGAAATCCGCCGAAGCCGGCGCGCAGCTGCTGCGTAACTGGGTTGCGACGTTCTGAACGCGGATTCGTGCAAGGCAATCGCAACAATCGCAAAATCGTAAATTCAAATCGGTAATCGCAAGATCCGTTGAACGGCCGAAAACCGTTCAACGCAACGAAAGGTATGACATGTCTTTGACGCTGCTTCCCGCCGTCGACGTCCGTGATGGCAAGGCCGTGCGCCTGCGCCAAGGCGAATCCGGCTCCGAAACCGACTACGGCTCCCCGCTGGAAGCGCCCGCACGTGGTGGAATCGGGTGCGGAATGGATCCACCTCGTCGATCTCGACGCCGCATTCGGCACCGGCAACAACCGTGACCAGCTGCGCGCCATCGTCAAGGAACTGGGCGACAAGGTCAACATCGAAATGTCCGGCGGCGTGCGCGACGACGCCTCGCTCGACGCGGCGCTCGAAGCGGCGCGGCCCGCGTGAACATC
>ENA-OQAS01000226-OQAS01000226.1-human-gut-metagenome-genome-assembly--contig:-NODE-226-length-29969-cov-3.700255_pt1 | contig 29969 bp, 32 predicted proteins | sample MGYA00242733_ERZ504523 | MGnify/ENA primary metagenome ERZ504523 (study PRJEB26092, sample SAMD00036239) | human gut metagenome | host: Homo sapiens | study: EMG produced TPA metagenomics assembly of...
AGAATATTTAGTTACTGTTCACTCCGTTCACAGTAACGTAGCCAAATTCATTCCAGATTGCCTGCAGCAATGGAATTTTGGCTTGTATGTCTCGGGATTTTGGCATATTCATGCCAAACACCTCGCGGGATAGTGGTGTGTGAACAGTAACAATATTTATTCTCCTTTTTCCTCATCAGGATCTTCCTCTATCACAACATCCATGTGGATATTATTCTTTATCGCCTGGTCCACTGTGATATTTGCCAGATTTGTATGCTGATGCTTATCTGCCACCAGCATCTGGATCTCTACTGTTTTTCCTGTCTGAGCAGTGATAATGTCCTGAAGCTCTTTCTTCGCTTCCGGATTGTCCACATAGGACTGCCCCAGAAAATCCTGAAATTCCACATAAAGAACAGGTTCTCCTGTCTCACTGTTATACTTCGGAACAGATTTCTGAAGCATCTGCTTGAACATCCCTGTCGTCTGTCCTGTGATCACTCTCCAGCCTGCCACGATCTTCTGCAAATCTTCCGGTGCAGCTTTCGCCGGTGCTTTGTTTCCCGCCGGTTCCTGAACTGCTCCGGTTTCTGCCGGCATTTTCCCTGAACCCTGCTGCACGATCACCTGCTGTACCGGACGTTCATCCATCCGCTGTTCCAGCACACGCAGTCTGTCCAGAACAGAATCCAGATTAGTCTCCATTGCAGGACGGCACAACTTGATCAGTGCAATCTCCACGAGAACCCTTTTCTGGGTTGCATATCGGATCTGGTTGGACAAATCCGAAAAAATACGGATATACCGCATCAGCGTCTCCACATCCAGCATGGTGCTCTCTTCTTTCAGAAGCTTCATGTTGTCGGATGAGACATCGATCGCTTCCTCCGGATTCTCAGAAGTCTTAACGAGAAGAAGATTTCTCATATACCAGGTAAAATCTCCCACAAACTGGCTCAGTTCCCTGCTCCTACGATCAGTTCCTCCAGGATATGAATGGAACCTGTCACATCTCCCCGGATCACTTTTCGCAAAAGCTTGCTAAACACTTCAGTGTCAACGGCTCCCAGAACCTCCAGAACTTTATCATAGGTAAGTTCCTGTCCAAGATAAAAAGCAATACACTGGTCGAGAAGGCTGAGCGCATCTCGCATGGAACCATCTCCCGCTTTCGCTACATATCGGACTGCTTTTTCCTCAGCTTCTACACCTTCAACTTTGAGCAGTTCATCCAGTCTGGCCGCGATAGTGTCTATGGTGATCCTGTGGAAATCATATCTCTGGCATCTGGATAAAATCGTAATCGGAATCTTGTGCGCCTCTGTAGTTGCCAGGATAAACATAACATAAGACGGTGGTTCCTCCAGTGTTTTCAGCAGGGCATTGAAGGCACCTGTGGAAAGCATATGAACCTCATCAATAATATATACTTTATATTTACCTTCTGTAGGGCGGTAAGAAACCTCTTCTCTGATCTCACGTATATTATCCACACCATTGTTGGATGCAGCATCGATCTCGATCACATTCATTGCAGTTCCTGCCTGGATTGCCTTGCACATGGCACATTCATTACAGGGGCTGCCATTTACGGGATGCTCACAGTTGACTGCCTTCGCCAGAATTTTGGCTACTGTTGTTTTACCGGTTCCTCTGGTGCCGCAGAACAGATACGCATGGCCGATACGGTTATGCTTAATCTGATTTGTCAGAGTAGTCACTATGTGATCCTGACCTTTGACATCCGCGAAATTATCCGGTCTGAACTTCTGTAAAGAGCAGTGTAACTCATGAGTAAACTCCTATCGTAACTATTTGGCACCCCCACTGTCAGCAGCGCGCCAAATAGTTATCTCTATCTTATTATCACAGCCGCCGCGGAAAAAATTCCCGCGGCGGTCTTTTTTACATCCATATCTTATATGAAAAAGTATCTGTCAGTCAAGTACTGTTTCACTTAATCAGTCACCAAAGCTGATACCGATCTGTTTGGCAGCAACTACAAGCTGATCTTTCGGTGATACCATCTTAAGCTTACCTGCACACTCTTCAAGAGGTACACGTTTAATTTTGCCGTTTACCACGCCGATCATGATGCCATATTCACCATCCATGATCGCCTGCGCTGCACCTGCACCGATTCTTGTGGAAAGAACGCGGTCATACGGACATGGTTCTCCGCCTCTCTGTGTATGTCCCGGAACTGTAACGCGGACTTCGCTTCCGATCTCTTTGTAGATCTGGTCAGCAATCTCATAGGAAACGGACGGATATTTCTTTGCTCGGGCTTCCAGTTTCTCTTTGTATTTCTTTTTAGGAAGTTCTGCGTCTTCTTTGGAAATCGCACCTTCTGCAACTGCAAGGATTGTGAAACGCTTGCCTGCTTTGGCGCGTTTCTGGATTGCTGCGGTAACTTTTTTGATATCATATGGGATCTCAGGAATCAGGATGATATCCGCACCGCCTGCAACACCTGCATGAAGTGTCAGACTTCCTACCTTGTGTCCCATGATCTCTACGATAAATACACGTCCATGTGAGGATGCTGTCGTATGGATACAGTCAATGGCATTTGTGGCAATGTTTACCGCACTCTGGAAACCAAAGGTCATGTCTGTACCATAGATGTCATTATCAATAGTCTTTGGAAGATGGATAATGTTCAGTCCTTCTTCTCTCAGAAGGTTTGCTGTCTTCTGTGTACCATTTCCGCCAAGGATCACAAGGCAGTCCAGGCAGAGTTTATAATAAGTCTGCTTCATTGCTTCAACCTTGTCCAGGCCATTCTCATCCGGGACACGCATCAGTTTGAATGGCTGTCTGGATGTTCCGAGGATTGTGCCGCCCTGTGTAAGGATTCCGGAAAAATCTTTGGATGTGAGCATACGGTATTTACCATAGATCAGTCCTTTATATCCATCATCAAATCCATAAACTTCCAGTTCATCCAAATTGTTGCTCAGTCCCTTTACTACTCCTCGCATGGTAGCGTTAAGTGCCTGACAATCACCGCCACTGGTAAGCATACCTATTCTTTTAATCATGATAGTATCCTCCATTTCTGTGTTTTAAGAATTATCCATATCCATACATACAAGACATGTTGTGTACTCTGGCATATCCATTTCCAGAATAAAGATAGTTTATTTCTGTTTATTATATAATATTTATCGTTTTCATACAATAGTGTTAGAAAAGTTTTAGTTACTATTCACGCACTACGTTCGTTACTGTTCACTCCGTTCCCAGTAATAAGTTTTACTATAATGATTCACTATTGACAAAACAGCCTCCTGCCTATATAATCAGAAATGCGCAGCCGGGGAGATAGCGGTGCCCTGTACCTGCAATCCGCTACAGCAGGGGTGATGCCAATCCGAGGCTTGTATCCTGTGGAGCTGCCCTCTATAAGTGGCGTTGACGTTTGGGTCTTACGCAACAGGAATCTGTGAACCGTGTCAGGACAGGAATGTAGCAGCACTAAGCAGAAGCTCTTGTGTGCCGTAAGGGTGCCTGGGCTGAGTTAACTGTAGAGGTAACGTCTGTGGGACCATTCCGAAGTGCGGCGCGCAAAAAAGAATATTCATGATGCAGCTCATCATATAAAAAGCATTCAGAATTTATCTGTTGATAATTTTCTGAATGCTTTTCTTATTTTTGTGGTTTACAAAAGTCCATATATTAACAGAAACGGGAAAGAGCCTTATACAATTTCCATCAGATAAAGAATAATTAATCCTCTACTACCTGTACCTGACTTTTGTTCTTATATTTCTTCATCACATGAAAATAATAAGGAATCAGCGGGATCAGTGCAGCGATCCATGCGCCGGGTCAGCCATACAGACACCGGCAAAGGAAGTATGTCCCGCAATCAATACGACAATTCCGGTTCTCGCCACCAGTTCAAATACCCCGCCAAGCATTGGTACAAGTCCATATCCCATTCCCTGCAGAGTATTTCGATAGAGGAAAATACTTCCGAGAAACGGATATGCCCAGAATACTGTCCGGAAATAAGTAACAGACACATTTACTACGTCCTGTTCCGATGGATCTACGAAAAGATATGTCAGATATTTTCCGAAGAAAAACATCAGGAACATAACAAAAACGCTCCATCCCAGGACCATCATCTGCGTGTAACGGACTCCCTGTTTCACACGATCCATTTTTCCTGCGCCCCTGTTCTGACCTACATAGGTTGCTATAGTTGCACCGAAGGCTGTAAATACTGTGGCAAAAATATTCTGGATCTTACCGGCAGCAGAGAATCCGGCCATATGTACAGGTCCGTAAATATTGACCGCGCTCTGTACAATAATGGTTCCGATTGCTGTAATCGAAAACTGCAGTCCCATAGGAATTCCAAGCTTCAGAAGTCTGCCGAAGCTGTCCCAGCATATCTCAAAATCCTTCCGTTCCAGATGAAGGATCGGAAATCTTTTTACAATATAAATCAGGCAGCACACTGCCGAAATTCCCTGTGCGATCACTGTGGCATATCCGCATCCTTCTACACCCATTCCAAAGACTACAATAAAAACTACATCCAGAATAACATTGATCACAGCCGAAATGATCAGGAAATACAATGGCGACTTGGAGTCACCCAGCGCACGCAGGAAAGCCGCAAGTGCATTATATGCACCTGTGATAATAAGACCTGCATAAATAATTCCCATATATGCAGTTACATCACCAAATACCTCTTCCGGCGAATTCATCAGATGCAGGATTGGTTTGTTCGCAAGACTGAATCCTATGGTCATGACAATGGAAAATGCAGCCATAAGGTAAATGGACATGGCAACATAATGGCGCATCCTGTCAAACTTTTTCGCTCCGAACATCTGGGCTACGATAATCGCAAATCCACTGCTGAGTCCATTCAGCCAGCCGGTCACAAAAAACATCAGTGAACCGGTGCTTCCGATAGCTGCAAGGGCATTTACTCCGATAAATTTTCCGGCAACAATGGAATCTGCAATATTATAAAACTGCTGAAAAAGATTTCCCAGGCACATTGATCATAAATTTTATTATCAGACTCACCGGACTGCGACGGTCATGTCGTTTGTTGTATCTTTTTTCATTCTTTTTATTCGCCTCTTTTTATTTCTGCCTGTAACATTAATCCTGTTACTTCTATTACTCCTATTGCCTTTAAGATTCTTTCTGTTTTTGTCTGTCTTTTACTTTTATTGTTCCGGTTCTCCCTCCTGATTTTCCTGTGCAGCTTTAAGGGCTGCCTTTTCCTGCTTCTTTTTCTCACGAAGCTTTCTGAAAAACTCAGACAACATAGAAGAACATTCCTCTTCCAGAACTCCCTGTATAATCTTTACCTGATGATTAAATCCATCCACCTGCAAAAGATTCATCACAGAACCTGCGCAGCCCGCTTTGGCATTCATACAGCCGATCACTACTTCATCTATTCTGGACTGGACAAGTGCCCCGGAACACATCTGACATGGTTCCAGCGTCACATACATAGTGCATCCCTCCAGCCGCCAGTCTCCAAGTTTTTTACTGGCTTTGCGGATTGCATTCAGTTCTGCATGGGAGAGTGTATTTTTATCTGTGTTTCTTCTGTTATATCCACGTGCGATGATCTTACCCTCATGCACGATCACACAGCCGATTGGCACTTCTTCCAGAGCTTCTGCCTTCTTCGCCTGACGGATAGCTTCTTTCATAAAACGTTCCTGATCTGTCAACTTTTCTTTTCCTTTCTGCTGTTGCATCACTACCAGAATAGCAAAAAGAAAGCCTGAAAACCAATTGGTTTCAGACTTCCTATGCGTAGTCGAAGCGACGGGATTCGAACCCACGACCTCTGCGTCCCGAACGCAGCGCTCTACCAAACTGAGCCACGCTTCGTCAATGCAAGTGCTATTATATTAATAAAATCGCAGTTTGTCAATAGATTTTTTCAAATTTTTTTAATTTTTTCGAATATTTTTCTTCTGATGGTCATATACATTATTGAATCTGGTTTTACGGAGGAAGGATTTTGGCTGGATATCGGCGTTTTATCGCATATGTATATGACTATGAAAGCGGAAAGAAAGGCAGCAATTGCGGATTTATTAAAGTTGAAGTAAAAGATCAGCAATGTTCTGTTGAGATTCATCTGCATTGTCCGGGGCTGCCTGAAAATGTAAAATGCAATATTTATGGATTTACACGAAAGGATGGCCTGATCAACGGAATTCTTCTGGATACCTGCGAGACCGAAAAAGAAACTGTAGAATGCCTGATCATAACAGATGCAACAGATATGAATGACTCCGGCGTTGCAATGGGTAAGTTGGGCGGAATGATCATTACTTCAGATACCGGCGGATTCTTTGGTACTGAATGGGACGATCAGCCTATACGTCCGGAGAATTTCCATGAAATAAAAGCTATACCTGACGCAGATATTCCTGAATCTGCGAAAATCACTTCACAGAAACCCGAAGTTCCGGCAGATATGGTATTACAGGAAATGCCCGAAGAACTTGAAGATATTTCAGAAAAGCCCGAAGATACCTCGCTTACAAAGTTCCTGACGATTCTTTATCAATTGAACCGTCTGCCAACATTCCGGCTCAGGGAACATCTGATAACAAGCCAGGAACAGAGTCATCCTATATCTCAGATAATACTGTTGAAGATTCCAATAGTTCTGAAAATGCCGGCAATCCTGTCCCGGAAAGAAATGCAGAAAACAGAAAAACCTCTGCCGAATTTTCCCCCTTCTCCGATGGCGAACTGATTTCTGCATGGAAGATACACCTTGATGACCTGAAGCATTTTCCGCGGCATTACTGTGCACTGCGCAATAACCGTTTTCTCCAGTATGGGCATTATAATTTCGGATATTTGCTTTTAGGACAAAGAAATAACGGACAGTATATCCTCGGCGTTCCCGGCGTTTATAATCAGCAGGAACGCTTTATGGCAAATATGTTTGGCTTTCCTTACTTCAAAGAAAGCAGCTATATAGAGATTCCAAAAATGCGCGGCGGTTACTGGTATCGTTTAATCGATGCCCCGGATTCCCACAGATAAAATCGTCTTTGAAGAATCTTCTGAAAATTCTGAAGTTCTTCAAAAGTATAGCTTCCATATCCAGGCCTGAGGACTCCATCTGAGTCCTTATAAGCCTGCAGATAATATTCTTTCGCTCCTGCCAGCCACCCGGCGATTTCTTCAAAATCCTTCTGCGTATGCAGTTCCCGTACTACTGTTGTTCTGAATTCATAGTCCAGATTCCCATGCAGCAGAAAATCTGATGTCTCAAAAATACTGTCCATATCAGGCTTTTCTATTCCGGTCAGATTTCCATAGTTATCCGGACAGGCTTTGATATCCATAGCTACTTTATCGATCAGTCCGGCTTCTGCCAGATGTTTTACAATCTTCGGACGTGAGCCATTGGTGTCCAGTTTAACAGCATAGCCCAGCTCTTTGATTTTTCCCAGAAATTCCTCCAGACCATCTGACAGTGTAGGTTCCCCTCCTGAAATGCAGACCCCGTCCAGAATTCCCTTTCTTTTTTTCAAAAAAGTCAAAAGTTCCTCCTGACTGTAATCCGGCTGTTCTCCGGGAGCCACAACCAATATACCATTCTGACAGAACGGACAGCGGAAATTGCATCCACCCAGAAATATAGTACTGGCTACCTTTCCCGGATAGTCCAGCAATGTCGTTTTATTAAAGCCACAGATTCTCATTGTTTATCTCCATTCCAATTATATTTTACCGTATATAAATCTGATATATCATTTTATCATCAGGCATCTGAATCCTCAAGTTAAACCACCTATGTTATAGCAATCCGGGCAAAAATCCGAAAAAAGAACCCTGTTTTACCAGAGTTCTTAATCACATTATTGTTTTGTTATCAGTTCAACTGATAAACCTCAGCAGACTGAAGTCCGAAGCTTAATGCTTCTGAATGGCTGTCACAATAAATATCAACATGTCCATAAGGTGTTCCCAGATCCTCTACTGTGTATACATTTCCGTTGATCAGAAGCTGTGTTCCAAAGGGTACTCCCGCCATAGCTACAGTACGTCCTGCTGTCGGAACTGTTCCGCTGGCTGTCAGGTTACCTGCTGTACCGCAGCACTGTGCACAGTTGCAATATGCAGTCAGTGTAAAGTTGCCAAGGTATTTTCCCTGACCGGAAGAACTGTCTGAGGATGCCTGGCTGTCAGATGTATCTTCTGATTCATTGCTGTCAGAGTCTCCCTCATAGAAATCTGCATCGTTCTCTTCGTATGTATCTTCATCATCAGAATCCCCTGAATCTTCAGAAGTATCCTCAGATCCTTCAGTCTCCGAAGAATCCTGACTGTCCGAAGAGTCTTCCTCATAGGAATCTGTATCTTCTTCATAATCATCAGAACTCTCTTCTGTATCCTGTTCCTGTGCCGCTGCCGCCTCTGCTTCGGCCTGTGCCTGCGCTGCCTCTCTGGCTGCTTTTTCCTCTTCTGCCTGCTGCACAAGCTGAGCAATGCTGTTATCTGCATTGTTGATTTCTGCAGTCAGTGCTGCTGCTTCTTCCTGGCTTGCGCTGATCTGGCTTACATAGGAAGAGATGTTATCACTTGTGCTTGCTGCAAGATTCTGAACCTCCTGCTGTTTGGCCGCTCTCTCTTCAAGAAGCTGATCAATAGCAGCCTTCTCTTCCTCAGCAGTTGTTTCCTGATCTTTGATAGTGTTCTGAAGGTTCTCGCATTTCTCCAGCATAGTCCTGTCATACTGGGAAATCTTCGCAACACTCTCTGCATTGTTGAGGAACTCAGAAAGATCCTTAGATGACAGCAAAGTCTCTAATGCAGAGGTACCACCATTCTCATACATATACTGAATACGAAGTTTCATATCATCGTACTGTTTATTTAATGCTTTCTTAGCTTTCTTTAATTCTGTGTGAAGCTGTTTCAGCTCATTCTCTTTCTCTCCGGCCTGTATGCTGAGTTCAGAAATTGCATTAGTCAGGTCTTCATACTGTGTATTCAAATCAGACAGATAGTTCTCCAGCTCCTGCTTCTTGCTCTGAAGGCTGTCAATATTCGCCTGTGTCTGGGCAAGTCCGGCTTCTGCCTGCTGTTTCTGAGCCTGCATATCAGCAATCGCATCTTCTGTTGCATATGCAGTTGTTCCCATGGAAAAAGTAAGCATTCCGGCCAGCAGTAATGAAAAAACTTTCTTCATAATTAATCACCTTTCTCGTTAATCTGAAACCCAGTATATCATATTTCGTAAAAAAATCAACACTTTTTATTAATTTATGTAATAATTATGTAACATTTTGCATTTTCACCAATGCTCAGCAAAAACAGGCACTGCCCCTTTTTCAGAGACAGTGCCTGTGCTTCTTATCTGTTTACAGTTCTTTATTCACCGGTTATTCCGCAGCTGCAGCTTCTTCCGGTTCCGCATCCATAACTTCCTGGAACTTGTCCAGAATGATCGTCTGAATCCTGTCACGTGTTGCAGAATTGATCGGATGTGCAATATCACGATATTCTCCGTCTGTTGCCTTACGGCTTGGCATAGCGATAAATAACCCTTTTTCTCCTTCAATCACCTTGATATCATGTACTACAAATTCATCATCGATCGTTATGGAAACAACCGCTTTCATCTTTCCTTCTTTTGCTACTTTCCTCACACGCACGTCAGTAATATTCATGATACAAATTTACTCCTTTCGATTTACCGAATCTATCCGGCTGTTTTATTTACAGTATATATCTGTCATTTTTCTCCACGACGATCTTCACTTCACCGTCGCCGCAGTAATACGAATTTGCACGAATAGTATCCCGGCTTTCAACAATGCAGTTCTCAATATGAGTATTATCTCCCAGATATACATTGTTTAAAATCACAGAGTTCTTGATCACGCAGTTATTTCCTACAAATACGTCTTTAAAAAGAACGGAATTCTCCACCGTACCATTGATAATACATCCGCTGGCAACCAGGCTGTTCTTCACCTGTGCTCCCGGATTGTATTTTGCAGGAGGCAGATCATCAATCTTTGTCTTAATTGTCGGTTCCTGTTTGAAGAAATAGTTTCTGATCTCTGGTTTCAGGAAATCCATATTTGTCTTATAATATGCTTCCGCTGTGGAGATATTGCTCCAGTATGTGTCAATCTTATATCCATAGATTCTCTTAAGATTCTTGTAGCGGATCAGAATATCCTTTACAAAATCATGTCTGCCTTCCAGTGCAGCTCTCTCGATCAGTTCGATCAGCTGTCTTCTTCGGATAACATAGATACCTGTTGAAATTGTATTATAAGAAGAAACCATTGGCTTCTCTTCAAATTCCTCAATCCTGCAGTCCTCATTCATACGGAGAACACCAAATCTCTCAATCTCACTGGGATCATCGCAGGTAGTGCATACTACCGTAACATCTGCACGTTTCGCAATATGATATTCAAGAACCTTGTTGTAATCCATCTTATAAACGCAGTCGCCGGATGCGATCACTACATATGGTTCATGACTGCTTTTAAGGAATTCCAGATTCTGATAAATAGCATCTGCTGTTCCCTGATACCACAGACTGTTCTCTTTTGTGATCGTAGGTGTAAATACAAAGAGACCACCCTGTTTTCTTCCGAAATCCCACCATTTGGAAGAGCTTAAATGTTCATTCAGAGAACGGGCATTGTACTGTGTCAGAACAGCAACTCTCTGAATATGAGAACTCGCCATGTTGCTCAGTGCGAAGTCGATACTTCTGTAGCTTCCGGCGATCGGCATTGCTGCGATTGCCCTCTTATTTGATAATTCTCTCATACGGTTATTATTACCGCCAGCCAAAATAATACCTATCGCTCTCATTATTCGTCACCGTCCTTTGCTGTAATTACCTGTCCGCCGGCCAACTCACCATCAGGATAATCCTCAGGAACAGTTATACCTGAGATTGCTGTATTCTTTCCGATCCTTACATTATCCGGGATCACGCTGCGTTCACCAACCGTAGCAATTCCAAATGCATAAACTGCAGGTTTCAGCACATTCGGTGCTTCCTCACCACATCCCAGTACAACATTGTTTCCAATAGTAACATCCTCGGCAATAATAGCCTTATCCATCTGTACGCCCTCACCAATGGTAGAATTGCGCATGATAATGGAATCACGGATCACGCTGCCTTTTCCGATCACAACATTTGGTCCGATCACAGAATTATGTATTTCCCCGTAAATTTCTGCACCCTCACCGATCAGACATCTGTCTGTAACCGCATCTGCTGAAATATACTGAGGCGGGATAATATCTCCCTTTGTGTAAATCTTCCAGAATTCTTCATAGAGATTAAATTCCGGAATAATATCGATCAGTTCCATATTGGCCTCCCAATAAGAACCCAGTGTTCCTACATCCTTCCAGTATCCATTGTATTCGTAGGCGAAAAGTCTTTCACCTTTCTCCTTGCAGTATGGAAGAACATGTTTGCCAAAATCACAGCTGTTCTGATCCTTCAGAGACATCAGTGCTTCCTTTAAAGCAGGCCAGCTGAAAATATAAATTCCCATGGACGCCAGATTGCTGCTTGGATGCTCCGGTTTCTCCTCAAACTCCGTAATGCGTCCTATGTCATCTGTTACCATGATACCAAAACGGCTTGCTTCCTCAATAGGTACCGGCATACAGGCAATCGTCACATCCGCTTTATTCGCTTTATGGAAATCAAGCATTACTTCATAATCCATCTTATAGATATGGTCACCGGATAAGATCAGGACATAATCCGGATTATACTGTTCCATGTAATCCATATTCTGGAAGATTGCATTGGCTGTTCCTGTGTACCACTCACTGCTGGTACTCTTCTCGTAAGGCGGCAGTACTGTTACACCACCTTCGTTTCTGTCAAGATCCCATGGAATACCAATTCCGATATGTGTATTAAGTCGCAATGGCTGATACTGTGTCAATACACCTACTGTATCGATGCCTGAATTAATACAGTTACTTAAAGGAAAATCTATGATACGATATTTCCCGCCAAAAGCAACTGCAGGTTTCGCTACTTTTTCTGTCAGTACACCCAGTCTGCTGCCCTGACCGCCGGCCAGAAGCATAGCTATCATTTCTTTCTTAATCATGCAATCACCTCTTGTTGTAGTTATGGTAACTATTCGTCAGTCTGCTGTTTCGCGAGGCACTGAACAGTTACAGGTTATGATTATTTAATTATAACACACTTTTATCTGTTAGTGAACATTATTTACAATTTTTGTTTCTCATTTTTTGTTTTTTTATGATTTTTGCACACGTTTTTTATTGAGTCTGTATTTCTACCGATATATTATTAGGCATTTTTTATATATCCAATGTCGTTTTTTGTAATTTTTTATCAACCAAAAGAAGTCCTTTTCATTTTAAGGCACAGGGAGTATAATAAACAGACAGATAAAACAGTTCCAGTAACTATGCGAATATGTTACAGTTACCGGATTTATAAAGATTTGTAAATAATTAATCAAGGAGAACATACTATGTATCAGATAGATTTTCACAAACCACTTCATATACATTTTATCGGTATCGGCGGCATCAGCATGAGCGGACTGGCCGAGATTCTTCTCGGCGAGGATTTTGTCATTTCCGGTTCCGATTCCAAATCCAGTCCTCTTACGCAGGCACTGGAGAAAAAGGGAGCCACCATCTATTACGGACAGCGTGCCACAAACATTACCGATGACGTAGATGTTGTGGTATATACCGCAGCTATCCATCCTGACAACCCGGAATTGCCTGTGCAAAGGAAAAGGACTTCCAATGCTCACACGTGCAGAGCTTCTCGGACAGATCATGAGGAATTATGATACTCCTGTTGCCATTTCCGGAACTCATGGAAAAACAACCACGACATCTATGGTATCTCACATTCTTCTTGCAGGAGACTGTGACCCGACCATCAGTGTGGGAGGTATTCTTCCTGCTATCGGCGGAAACATCCGCGTAGGCAATTCTGAGACTTTTGTCACAGAAGCCTGCGAATACACAAACAGCTTTCTGAGCTTTTTCCCGAAGATCAGTATTATCCTGAATATGGATGCAGACCATCTGGATTTCTTTAAGGATATTGACGATATCCGTCATTCCTTCCGCCGCTTTGCAGAGCTTCTTCCTGCTGACGGTACACTGATCATCAATGCAGATACTCCGAAATATGAAGATATCATCCGGGATCTTCCATGTAATGTGATCACTTATGGTCTGGAACATGATGCAGATTATCAGGCAGCAGATATCACTTATGACAAATATGGACATGCTTCCTTCTCCGTTCTGCGCAATGGCGTTAAGGTTGGCAGCTATTATCTGAAAGTGCCGGGCATCCACAATGTTTCCAATGCACTGGCAGCAATTGCCCTCGGTCATCTTCTTGGTCTTTCCGAAGAAGTGATCATCAAGGGACTTGGAAGTTTCACAGGAACAGACCGCCGTTTCCAGTATAAAGGAGAAGTTGCAGGGGTTACGATCGTAGACGATTATGCACATCATCCTACAGAAATTGAAGCAACTCTTCATGCCGCACACAATTATCCCCATAAGAAATTATGGTGTGTATTCCAGCCACATACATATACCCGTACCAAAGCTCTGCTTCCGGAGTTTGCCAAAGCACTCAGCCTGGCAGATCATGTGGTAGTTGCGGATATTTATGCAGCAAGAGAAACCGATACTCTGGGAATTTCTTCTGAAGATCTGCAGAAGCGTATTCAGGAACTGGGAACTCCCTGCGAGTATTTCCCTACCTTTGATGAGATTGAGAATTATCTGCTCTCCAACTGCCAGGAGGGTGATCTGCTCATCACCATGGGAGCCGGAGATGTTGTAAATATCGGGGAGCATCTGCTGGGTAAATAATGTTTCTGCCTGACATAAATATCAGCAATTTACACAGGACAATTCGGAAAATAATTTTTCAGAATTGTCCTGTTTTTTACAACCGCCCAACTTATAGCACTTATAGCAATAGAAGATACTGAACACTTGTGTCTCTGTCGACAATTTCCATTAAAAAGTTATAAACATTTTATCCCCCTCAATTCTTCCTTTATTTATAACAGTTCAGATTACTTATCCACATTTTCCACATCGTTATACACATTTTCATCTGCCTGCATATGTGGATGTATATGTTCATAAATCACTTAACATAATTCGACATTATTCGTCCCCGTAATACTCCGTTTTTCCCTGAAATTCAACATTTTTCAGGTTTCCAATAATATATACCACATTTCACCTTTCCACATTATCCACATTATCCACATTCAAATGTGGATGAAATCTTCGACAAAAATCCCCTATTCTCTTTTAAAAAATGTTGTGCTATAATTCATAGATATCAAGTCAGAGGAAAAATATCTTTTTTTACTCTGACATCTTATTATTATGAGAATTGTGGAGCTGCTTTGCAGCGGAGCAATTCGTGGATATCAGGTTAGGGGCAAAATACCTTTTGACCCTAACATCTTATTATTATGAAAGAGAGTGGAAATTCATGGCTATGATCACTTTACAGAATTCCCGCAATGCGGAAGTAACTGTATTAACCAACAATTTCATAGACAACTATATGCCTGGGGCCAATGGAGAATTTGTGAAAGTATATATCTATCTTCTGAGGCTTCTTTCTGACACCTCTGTACCCTTCAGTCTGGAGCAGATGCTGATCATTTCTTCTGTACAGAACGTGACATTATCCGCGCTCTGAAATACTGGGAGAAAGAGAAACTCCTTACTTTAACCTACAGAAATAACGAAGATATAGCAGATATCATATTGAATGTACCACCTGTAAAATCTGCTGCTTCCGACACACCCGTTTCGACAGCCCCTGTTACAAAAACAGAAACCCGTACTTCTTCTGCACCGGCACAGCCTGTGAAGCAGACCACCAACTCAGCCACTGCACTGTCTCCTGACCGTGTAAAAGAATTAAAGCAAAATGATGAGATCGTACAGCTCCTCTATATCGCAGAACAGTATCTCGGCAAAACGCTCACTCCTACCGAGATGAAAAAGATCCTGTTTTTCTATGATGAGCTGAAATTCTCGCCTGATCTGATCGAGTACCTGATCGAATACAGTGTCAGCCGCGGGCATAAGAGTATGCGTTACATAGAAACCGTTGCTCTTGCTGGGCAGATGAGGGAATCACCACTGTCACCATGGCAAAAGAGGCAAATTCCCGTTATGCCAAAGAATACTTTACTATTTTTAAATCAATGGGAATCAGCGGACGAAATCCGGTAGATACAGAGATTTCTCTTATGAACACCTGGCTGAATGATTATGGTTTTACCATGGATATCATCCAGGAAGCCTGCAGCCGTACAGTTCTCTCTACCGGACAGCCAAGTTTCCAGTATGCAGATAAAATCCTTTCCGGATGGAAAGATAAAAATGTCCGTACACTTGCAGATGTCCGGCTCCTCGATGCTCAGCATCAGCGCCAGAAGCTGGAAAAGAATACCCAGCGAAAAGCAGCTTCCAAACCGGCTGCATCAAACCGGTTTAACAATTTCCATCAGCGACAGTACGACTTTAACGAATATGAAAAGAAATTGCTGAATCAGTAACGGCAGTGACATAATCGTCTGAAAGTCACTGAACAGCTACAAAAAAACAAACGAAAGGGTGTGAAGTCATGCCTTTACAGAATTATCAGTATGATACGATCATGCGGGAATACAGCAAGACCCAGTCTCAGAACAGACGTATTCTGGAGGAGCGTACTCAGGAGATTTATAAAAAAATCCCGCGCATCCACGAAATAGATGAAGAGGTTGCCACCTTAAGCGCCAAAAAAGCAAGAGCACTCTTAAGCGGAGAATCATCAGGTCTTGAGGACCTTAAAGCTGCAATCTCTCTTCTGTCCCAGGAGCGCAATGCCCTGCTGGTATGTAACTCATATCCGGAGGATTATCTGGAACTTCCATATAAGTGTCCGGTCTGTCAGGATACCGGTTACGTCGGAAGCCAAAAATGTACCTGTTTTAAGAAAGCAGAGATAGAACTGCTCTATACGCAGTCCAATTTAAAAGAAATTCTCAAAAAAGAAAACTTTGACCACTTTTCTTTTGATTATTATTCTGATACAATGAAGAACGAAGCTACCGGACTGACAGAAAGAGAGACGGCCCGGAGAGCTTATGATATTGCCAGAGGTTTTGTGAGAAATTTTGACAGTTCCTTTGAGAATCTGTTTCTTTACGGTGATACCGGTGTGGGTAAGACTTTTCTTTCTCACTGTATTGCTCATGATCTTCTGGAATCAGCACATTGCGTTATGTACTTTTCCGCATTTGATCTGTTTGAACTGCTGGCAGACTCCAAATTCTCCAGAGATAAAACAGAAGGACAGGATTTGTATTTGACAGCGATCTGCTGATCATCGACGACCTGGGAACTGAACTTACAAACAGCTTTGTCTCTTCCCAGTTGTTTTTGTGCATAAATGAACGCATCATGCGCAGGAAGTCTACGATCATATCAACAAATCTGAAACTGGAAAATTTCTCGGATACTTATTCCGAACGAACCTTTTCGAGAATCGCCAGCAACTACCGTATGGTGAAGCTGGAAGGAAAGGATATCCGTATACAGAAAATTTTTTAGGAGGAAAATAAAACATGGCACAGGCAACAACTAAAGATTTAACTACACTTCCGGTGGGCAGACTTGGTCTGATCCCTCTGATCAGCTGTAAGGATCTGGGTGAAAAAGTAAATGAATGGCTGATACAGTGGCGTAAAGAGCGCAGCCACGAAGAGCTTGATTCTTTTGCATTTGAGGGTTATCAGAGAGATTCCTATCTAATACCGGTCCAGACAGCACGTTTCGGTTCCGGTGAGGCGAAATGTACGATCATGGATCTGTACGTGGTGACGATATCTATCTGATGGTTGATGTATGTAACTACAGTCTTACCTACAGCATCGGACCATACGAGAATCTTATGTCTCCTGATGACCATTTTCAGGATCTGAAACGTGTGATCGGTGCAATCGGCGGCAAAGCCCGCAGAGTAAACGTGATTATGCCTTATCTGTACGAAAGCCGCCAGAATATCCGCAGCGGCAGAGAATCCCTGGACTGTGCAACAGCACTTCAGGAGCTTGTAAGTATGGGTGTGGAAAACATCATCACTTTTGACGCACATGACGCGCGCGTGCAGAATGCAACACCTCTGCATGGATTTGAGACTGTACAGCCATCCTATCAGTTTATCAAAGCTCTTCTCAACCATGAGAAAGGACTTCACATCGACAACGATCATTTCATGATCATCAGCCCTGATGAGGGAAGCATGAACCGCGCAATCTATCTTGCCAATATCCTTGGTGTTGATATGGGTATGTATTACAAACGTCTGGATTACTCCAAGAGAATCAATGGACGTCACCCGATCGCAGCTTACGAATTCCTCGGTCCAAACCTTAAGGGCAAAGATATGATCCTGATCGATGATATGATTTCTTCCGGTGATACAGTTCTTAAGATTTCTTCTCTCCTCAAGGAAAGAGGAGCAGGCAGAATTTATATCTGCTCTACTTTCGGACTGTTTACAAACGGACTCGAGAAATTTGATGAGGCTCATAAGGCAGGAGTGTTTGACAAACTGCTCACTACAAACCTAATCTATCAGTCTCCTGAGCTTCTTGCAAAAGATTACTACATTTCCTGTGATATGAGTAAATATATCGCCCTGATCATTGATACTCTTAATCATGATCAGTCTGTAAGCTACCTGCTCAATCCGGTTGACAGGATCAACCACTGCGTAAGCAATTACATGGCTCAGTATGATGAGAAATAAATAACTTCTGTAAAATTTATAAAAAGAGATTTCATGTTCTGTTCCGGCTGTTTCATCCGAAATTCCTGCAGTACATGAAATCTCTCTTTTTGTTATATATAATGCAATCCGCTTCGCTATGCAGCTCTACAATGAATAATTGCTTCACAGTTTATCAGAAAGAGCTTACACTTCTCTTGATACAAGCAAGTCCCACCAACCGCTTATTGCTTTTCGTAACCTCCGCATGGGACTTACTTGATTTGGTTAAAAATTCAGGAAATAATTTGCTTCCCATAAGGGATCCCCTCCCTGTCCAGAAGTTCCATCTCGCGTTTACTGCAGGTACTGATGATAACCTGCTTTTTCTCCTTATACATCCATCCAAGAACTGCCTCAAGATCTTCTTCCTCATACATCCCAAAGATATCATCCAGTATCACCGGCAGACTTTCTTCCTGACACAGAAGCTCTCCTGCAGCCATGCGCATGCAAAATAAATCAGCTCCAGAGTGCCGCGGCTGAGACATTCCAGTGCTTCCACTCCGTTCCCGGTAGTTACTGTCATGTGGGATGCCGCATCCATCTGTACGTCCTGATATTCACCATCTGTAATCTCACTCAAAATCTGAGAAGTACGTATCTGCAGCTTTCGTCCCACCTGAAGATGAATATTTCCTGACATTCTCTCTATGGTTTCCATCGCCATATTCAGAGCCTGTACTTCCCGCTCTTCCGATGTAAGCAGAAAAGAATTTTCTTCGTATTCCCGGTATTCTTCCTTAAGGTTACAAAGTTCTGTTTCTTTCTCATCATAGTCCTGTCTGAGATTTTCTTTACTGCATCTGAGTTTCTCCTGCCTGGATACCCAGCGTTTCTTCATCCGTATTCTCTTCTGAAATTCCCTTGCATACTTCAGCTGCTGTTTTCCACAAAATCCCACCAAGCAGCTGCAATAACCGCTACGATCAGACTTACCGAAACACTGTCCGCTATAATCGCAGTCAGAATCAATCCAAAGATGCCGGCAGCGGCCGATATCAGCATTCCCATTGCAAAGCTGTTTCTTTTTGCCTTTGCCTGTGCCATTCTCTCATCCAGAATAACCGCACCATTTTCATCTCCGGGATGCATCCGTAACGACTCCTCTTTCTCATTAATCTGATCCAGCTTTCCATTCAGATCATTCAGATCACTTATGATATCATCCATCCTGGTCAGAAGTTTCTGCCTCTCCTGTTCTGTCTCTTTCTGTTTTCTGTCTGCCTGGACCAGATAACCCTTTCTGGACATCTTGAGCATCTGCATGGCCCGTCCCAGATCCATGGAGCTGTCTGCAGTTCCCTGATAGCCGGTCATAAATTGCAGCTCCCGAGCCAGATCCTGTTCTGTCGGACTCTTTAACTTCGCAGCAAAAACTGCATTATCGTAGATTGCTTCACTGATATCTCCGAGAAACATATTTTTAATATACGTATGTACTATCGCTCTTTCGCTTTCATTCTCTCCATACAGAACGTTAATTCCCGGAGAAAACTCTAAAGTTTTATCATGGATTTCTCCAGAGTTTTTAATATTTAACTGTCTGATAATCATATTCTGTCTGTCACCTGCTTGTTTCCAGTAAAGCCTGAAGACCATAATATAATGCCTTCTCCTCCACTGCATTTCTGTCTTTTTCAAGAAAATAACTGATATAGTCACCAATCAGTGTTCCACTATATTTTTTTTGAAGTGCTTCCAGATCATAGGAAGGCTTTGATTCATCCAGAACCTCTGTTACGTAGCCAAAAGACTTCAGTCTCTCGGGAAGCAGCAGAAGCTCCGGTGCCCTGGTTCCCTGGATCACGATCCTGTAGATATTCATGCGTCCTTTATTCGCCAGATCCGCCTTCAGCATATCCTCCAGAGATGCCTGTGTAGAATCTTCACGCAGCATCAGAAAAATCTGCTCATAGGAACGGCAGGCAAAAGGAACAAAATTTGTCTTAAGCCTTCCGTTTTCCAGATGTCCTTCTATGTATCCATGATCACCCAGATCATTTCTGTCAACAGGCTCCAACGCACCTGCATAAGCTGCATTATCCCGGATCAGAATCTGGGGTTTATGAATATGTCCTAATGCAATATAATCAAATCCTGACGCAGCAATTGATTTGATATTCATGGGGATATGCTTCGCATCTCCACCATGAGCCAGTAAAATGTGAACCCCCTCTCCCTCTGCAGGATGTATGGAATCATACAGAGGATTCTCTATTTCCTGATGTTCATAGCTCAGTCCATATACATAAACATCCAGTTTCTCATCTTTCACACAGGTAAGCTGTTCATTCTTAAAAAATGTCACATTCTTTTCCCACTGAAAATCCCGGTAAAAAGAATCAGCCTTAATATAGTCATGATTTCCTGCCATCAGATAAACCGGGTATCCGGGATGGTGGAAAACAGGTTATTTACTTCTTTCAGTTCCCGTAGAAGAGGCTGGCGGTGGAACAAATCTCCTGCTATAAATAACAAATCCACCGGATTCTCGCGGATACCCGCAATAACCCGGCGGAAAGTTTCCCAGATTTCTTCCTCCCGCCTGCTGCTCCATGGACAGCCCCTGTCAGGAACTGCACCAAGGTGTACATCTGCAAGATGAATAAATCTCATGCCAATCTCTCTTTCTATAACATTTTTGATATCTGCGGATTGCTCTGCAGCTTCAATGCTCCCACAATACTGATATCAGTCAAATTATAAGTCACAGTTTTTAACAGTTCTTGGGAATGGAATTACGTCGCGGATGTTGCCCATGCCGGTAAGGTACATTACGCAACGTTCAAATCCAAGACCAAATCCTGAATGGCGTGTGGAACCATATTTACGAAGATCAAGATAGAAGTCATAATCCTCTTTCTTAAGTCCCAGCTCGTCCATACGTTTCTCAAGTTTCTCAATGTCATCCTCTCTCTGGCTTCCACCGATAATCTCACCGATTCCAGGCACCAGACAGTCCATAGCTGCAACAGTCTTGTTATCCTCATTCATCTTCATGTAGAAAGCTTTGATCTCCTTCGGATAATCTGTTACAAATACAGGTTTCTTAAAGATTTCTTCTGTAAGATAACGTTCATGCTCTGTCTGCAGATCGCATCCCCAGAATACTTTGTAGTCAAATTTATCGTTGTTCTTCTCCAGAAGCTCTACTGCTTCTGTGTAAGTAACATGACCAAACTCAGAATTGATCACATGGTTCAGTCTGTCCAGAAGTCCCTTATCAACAAAAGAATTGAAGAAATTCATCTCTTCCGGTGCATTCTCCAGTACATAACGGATCACATATTTCAGCATTGCCTCTGCAAGATCCATGTTGTCATTTAAATCTGCAAATGCGCATTCCGGCTCGATCATCCAGAACTCTGCCGCATGGCGGGTTGTGTTTGAATTCTCAGCGCGGAAGGTTGGTCCGAAAGTATAAACATTGCGGAATGCCTGTGCAAAAGTCTCGCAGTTTAACTGTCCGCTTACTGTCAGATTAGTTTCTTTTCCGAAGAAATCCTGAGAGTAATCTACAGCACCCTTGTCATCTGTCGGAACGTTGTTCATATCCAGAGTAGTTACCTGGAACATCTCACCTGCACCTTCACAGTCGCTTCCTGTGATCAGCGGAGTATGCACATAAACAAATCCCTGCTCCTGGAAGAAACGGTGAATCGCATAGGCACACAGAGAACGTACACGAAATACTGCCTGGAATGTGTTTGTTCTCGGACGGAGATGTGTGATGGTTCTTAAGTATTCAAGACTGTGGCGTTTCTTCTGAAGCGGATAATCAGGTGCAGAATTACCCTCTACTGTAACTTCTGCTGCCTGGATCTCAAATGGCTGTTTTGCCTGTGGAGTTGCTACCAGTGTACCTTTGACAATGATCGCTGCACCTACGTTTAATTTGCTGATCTCAGCAAAGTTCTCCATTGTATCGTGATAAACTACCTGAAGAGTCTCAAAGAAGCTTCCGTCGTGAAGCACGATAAATCCAAATGTCTTGGAGTCACGTACGCTTCGTACCCATCCACCTACTGTAACCTCTTTATCCAGGTATTTTTCTCTCTCTTTGTAAATCTCTTTTACTGTTGTTAACTTCATATCTATGTTTCCTCTTTCTCCTCATCGTTCTGGTCTTACACAAAAAGACGAAACGCTGTTTCAGATAACAGCCGTCTCGCCTTTTAGTATAGACTATTCCCTGTTTTCACGCAAGGAGTAATCTGGTATTTAACTATGTTTTTTCTTTTGTCAGGTGTAGCAAAATCATGCTCTCTGCCATTTGGTCAGGCAGGCACTCTCAATGAATCCATACATTTTGCAAAAATACGCTTATATGTCCTTGTAGTATAGTGAAGCCCGTCATCTACCGTACCGGTTCCGTAATGATCACTGGCAAAGCTGTATCCTGTTGATTTCAGATAAGAATACATATCAATATAAGTATAAGCAGAAGACAGATTTGCTTTCATATACTGATTGAATGATCTGACTGCCGCCTCACTTCTGTCCGCTCTTCCCGCATTGGGAAGCATCAGACGATTCACTGGATTTACAGACATGAAGTACAGTTCACATCCTTTGCTTTTAAGCTGTGGTGCAATCCAGTTATAATACTCCGCATAATCTGCAGATTTTGACAAGTCGTTTACTCCAAAATTAAAGATCACTGCGGTTTTCTTTGAAAGAATACTGTTGGAATCGTGCTGTACTATGGAATAAAGCTGAGCCATCCTGTAGTGGTAAACCAGTCCAGTCCCTTTCCTGCCGAGCAGACAAACTTCACATTTTTAGTCGCAGATTCTCCCATTCCTGTCAGAACATTTTCCATAAATTCTGTACGGGAATCACCTACAAAAATCACCTGTTTATATTTATAGATATCTACCTGCGGAAGTTGATCCTCTGTAAGGTCTGTTTCCGTTGTTCTGTTAAATACCACTGCATAGAGATCCACATTTCCATTTACCGTGATTTTTTCTTCTGCCTCATACTGCGGAGAAACACTCTGCATCGGTTTTGTGGACCACCCCATAAAAGTATAACCTTCTGCATCCCTTACGCCCGGAAGAGAATAAGAACTTCCTTTTGCCAGAGTCGTTTTCTGCCAGGTGCTGCCGTCACATCTGTGAAAAGTCAGCTGTACTGCCTTCTTCTGTACCGCATAAAGAGTGATATTTTTGTTGACTGTACATTTCGCCTTTGCTGTTGCTTTCTCAGAATTTTTCTTACTTGACCATCCCTGGTTAACATAACCGGTTCTTGCCGGTACTTTTGCAAAGGTAACAACCGTTCCCTCTTCTACTGTCTGAGTAAGTTTTTGATAAGCCGCATTAGTGCTTCCATTTCCCAGATAGTAGCTGACCGTATAATAATTACTCTTTCTGCGCACTGCATAGACTGAGTTGCCTTTGTAATCTTTACTGTATCACCGGCTGAATATTCCGGTTCTGTTTCTCCCTTTACAGTTGTCCAGCCCAGATTTGTATAACCCTTTACTTTCGGCACATCAGGCAGTGTCACTTTCTGATTTTTTGACGCATACATGGTGAGCGAAGTATAAATTTTGCTGGTACTTGTTCCATTATTGTTATTGAAAGTAACTGTGTAAGGCAATTTCTTATATACAGCATAGAGAGTCAGTGTTTTTGATACAGTCACATTCTGGCCTGCTTTATAGTCAGCTTTGGAGGCTTTTTTACTCTTTGACCATCCCAGAGACTGATATCCTGTCTTGACAGGTACCTGCGGCATTGTAACTGTAAGTCCTTTTCCGACTTTCTGATTCAGTCTGGTAAATTTACTGTTGCTTGCCCCTGTATTGGTCTTAAAATTCACCTGAAGTGCTGTACGGCGCACAATGTAAAAATCTGTGTCACCGGTCACTGTAAATTCTGAATTCAGTTCATATTTTACAGCAGAACTTCCCTTTGTATCTGTCCATCCATAATTAATGTATTTAGATGATGGCATATCCGGAAGTATGACGTTTTTTGTCTCATATGCCTGCAGAATCCCATTGGAAAACACACTGGTTCCTGAATTATTATAAAGAGAAACCGTACATTTCTTTGGCATATAGAAGTTCAGGATACCTTTTTCGAGAAACAGATTCCAGCTCTCGCCTTTCTTCAGAGTAAGAATATCTCCACCCTTCAGAGTAATCGCATCTCCAAGTTTTTCATTTTTTTCCAGTTTCCACATATCCGGTGCACCTGTATCCGGTACATTGGGAAGGATCAAAGATTCACCCCAGGACATCACTGTTCGCAGCTGTTCACATTCATTTCCTTCTCCGTCTATAAACCGGAGCATTACCTCTTTCTCCGGATTAATCGTCGGCGTTGGAGATGGTGATGGTGATGGTGTGACTGAAGGAGTCGGTGTTGAAGACGGCATCGGTGTGACCGAAGGAGTCGGTGTTTCTGTCAGTGCAGGTGTACCCTCCGGTGTCGAAGTCACTGTTGGTGTTGGTGACAGTTCCGATGCCATTACTTCTCCGAATCAGAAGCTGCCGGCAAAGTATTTTCTGCATCAGTTATGCATGAATCTTCTTCCCCTGAACTGAAAATCTCTTCAAAACTGTCCGGAGTGCCGAACTCTGCTGCCTGTACGGGAACTGTTGCAGTGATCAGTGCCACAGTCAGAAACACACTTGCCAGACGCTTTCCTCTTTTGTGTCTTTTTCTGTACATATTTACCTCCATTTGCAAACGTCCCAACATAAAATATGCGGGACGTTCTCTATGCATTCCCAATCATTCAAAAACATCTTCAGACTGCCCGGCTTTTGATCAGAACCGCCACAACCTGCTCATATGTAAATAATACCAGATTTGTCATCCTGCTATGTAAACACTGTTTTCTTATGGTTGAAAATATTCCTTATAATTTATTGATAAACCTCATAAATGCTTCTCTGCCTTCAGCAGTGCATTTATATACGCCGGCATCCTCAAGTACATGAACGAATACATTACCGACTTCTTTTCTGAGAACATCCTGAATGTTGTCTTTATCAAGGTTGTCATATTTCGGAAGGAATTCTGCAACCCACGCTGCATGTTTCTCAATCTTCTCATTGGAAGAAATGTCTTTTCCCTCCAGAATATATTCTGCCAGAAGTTCCAGTTCTTCTTTTAATCTTGCCGGAAGTACAGCAAGTCCCATTACTTCGATCAGACCAATATTCTCTTTCTTGATATGGTGATACTCTGCATGCGGATGGTATACACCAAGAGGATGCTCATCAGTAGTAATGTTATTTCTAAGTGTGAGATCCAGTTCAAACATATCTCCGGATCTGCGGGCGATCGGTGTGATCGTATTGTGCGGTTCTCCATCAGTTTCAGCAAAGATAAACGCACTTCGTCTGTATAACCTCTCCACGCTTCCAGAACATGTGTAGCAAGCTCTATCAGTCTCTTCTCATCCTTATGACGGATCCTTAAAACTGAAAGAGGCCATTTAACAATACCTGCTTCTACATCCTCATATCCCGGAATAGTCACATGTTTCTCGATCGGTGCTTTTGCCATTGCGAAAGTATAATGTCCGCCCTGGAAATGATCGTGACTTAAAATAGAACCGCCTACGATAGGCAGGTCTGCATTGGATCCCAGGAAGTAATGCGGGAAAAGTTTTACAAAATCAAAAAGTTTGATAAATGTATTCTTCTCGATCTTCATCGGAACATGCTGACTGTTAAAGACGATGCAATGCTCATTGTAATACACATATGGGGAATACTGAAATCCCCAGGGACTGTCATTTACAGTGATAGGAATGATTCTGTGATTCTCTCTGGCAGGATGATTAACTCTTCCTGCATATCCTTCGTTCTCCGGGCAAAGAAGACATTTCGGATAACTGCTGGATTTTACAAGCTTGGCAGCAGCGATTGCCTTCGGATCTTTTTCCGGTTTGGAAAGATTGATGGTGATATCGATTTTACCATATTCACTGTCTACTGTCCATTTCTGATCTTTCTTTACACGATAACGACGAATATAATCGCTGTCCTGACTGAGTTTATAGAAGTAATCGGTTGCTTCCTGTGGATCTTTCTCATATCTGCTCCAGAACTCATTCTGTACCTGTGCCGGACGCGGCATCAGACAGTTCATAAGTCTGGTATCAAAAAGGTCTCTGTACACAACACTGTCTTCTATGAGATTTCTCTTCACAGCCTCATCCAGAAGTGCATTTAATACCTCTTCAAGATCGATATCCCTGTACTCTTCCTCAGGTTCCACATATTCGTCTTCTTTAAAGACATCCAGAAGAAGATTTATTGTATAATTCTTCTCGCAGGCCGGTGTAAGTCCTGTTTCTACTCCGTACTGTACTAATTTTTTAATGTTCTCATATAACATCTGTACGTTCCTCCGTTTCGCTGTTACTGTTTCACTCTTACAGTAACGTGTTTAAACAATAAATTTCTCTGCCACTGTTTGTCCTTTTTAGAATACTCAAATATCAGTGAAATGTAAAGAAGCATTTTTACAATTTTTTGGATGAATAACCGGCAGGTTGCTGTCGCGTTACTGTTCGCTCCGTTCTCAGCTGCCTGCGGTTATGTTTTTCATCAGTAATTTACTGTTTCTATATAGGTGATAAACACATTTCCGGCTTTCTGGAAAAGATCCGTACTGTCATTCATTCCATACGGATAGGTCTCTTTTTTAACCGGATCATACAGCCAGGTATTATATTCATCATATCCTACGATCACCACGCTTGTATCTGCTCCCGTTTTGGCAATTACCGGACGCTGTGCACTTATCTCGTACAGCACACTGTCCAGACTGCAGCCGGAAAGATCGATCACAGTTCCGGTCTTTTTGAGGCTCTTTTTCAGGGTTTTAATATCATAGGTTCCCTGAAGCACAATCTCCGGAATCCCTTCTGTATCTATCTGCATTTTTGTCTTTTTATTTCCACGTTCCCATACATACTGCTGTGTACGGTTCAGCACTACACCTCCCAGCGTATCTGCACGCAATACAGCCTTCGCCGGATCTGTATAGATACCGTCCAGTCCGCCCTGTCCGTAAACATAATATGCTGTTTCCTGAGGAATCTGAGTGTCCAGAACAATGTCTTTCCGGTCGGAACTGCTTACCTTTGCATACATAGTCAGCGGAGAATCTGTCTGTTTGGTTGTGTTAAATACCAGTTTCACACGAACACCTGTCCTGGATGCAGAAATAAGTTCGATTTTTACTGTATTTGCCGCTGCCTTTTTATTATTCATGATCGTATCTTTCTTCTGGGCAACATAAGAGGTTTCTCCGGATTTTGCAGAAAGTTCAAACTCGATCAGAGTATTTCCTACTGAAATATCAGTGATATAAAGTCCGTCTTTCCGGTATTCTTTTTTACATTTCCTTCAAAATCTTCAATACGCAGAATGCGGATCCCAACAGATTTATGTCCCTCCTCATCTGTAAGAATATCTTCTTTATTCAGCATTCCATAAATCAGATCTTCATTCATAAATCCAACTGTACGAAGTCTCTGGCCTTTCTGCGGTGCGATCAGTCGGGTTTTACAGGTATCAAAATCAATTTCCTTGATATTTCCCTTTCATCCCCTCTGAAACCAGCCAGGCTGCATGATCATTATTATCGGAAGATACAAAATTCGCATTTTTTATTCCTTTTTCAAGAATTTCACTAGAGTTCTCTTCGATATTGATTCTGTAAAGATTCTTCGCCAGAATCAGAAACAGCTCATTCTTTTCATTGACATAGGACAGTTTTTCAAGATCTTTTTTCAGAAATTCAAATGATTCCGAAACAGGGATAAAGGCTCTTTCTTCTGCCACGTTTTTATCACGATTGTAATGGTAAACTGCAATTCCTTCATATCCTTCATGGCTTCCTCTGTTCATATATCCATAAAGTACGAAATCAATATCTCCTTCATCAGTTACTCTGACAATCTTGATGTCATGCTGAGTTCTGGAATCGCGGAAATCTCCGTCCTTCAATTTTCTGAAACTGAAAACCTGATTTACCTTTTCATTGCCCGGTGAATAGGACCACAGATCTCCCTCCTGCACAAAAGCTATCACAGTAGCAGCATCATTCATCATATATTCTACATTCTTATCGCGCACTCCAAGGATAATCCCATCATCCTCATAAACAGGCAGTGTACCATCAAAGACCTGATTTGCAGAACGCTGGAAATCCAGCAGATAAATCCTGGTATCTTGATATTTCATTCTGTAAAATTCTTTTACGTCATATAATTCCGTTTCCTCATCCTCATTCTGCGAAGTCAGCTGATATTCCAGCACAACGCTGGCAGTTGTCTCATTGATCTCTTTGATCACAGGAATTCCCTCCTGACACAGCTGCGGAGAAGATTCCCCCAACTGATCTCACTCAGGGAAGAATTAATATTAATTCCCGAGTAATTCGTTGCTGCTCCTGTTGTCTGTGGTTCCAGATAACTTCCCAGTGCATCTGCTGACTCTTTGTCAAGACACGCTTCATAAAAATATTTTACAAAAGCTGCATAATCTGATGCATGTACTGTGACCTGGAAACAACTCTCGTATAATAATATGCTGTACCCTCATCCAGTTCCAGGGCAATCTGCATGGAATATTCCTGATTCATACGCAGATCACTGCCAATCTCCACGTCTACGGACAAATACTGATCTTCTTTTACAAGATTCTTAATCTTCTTATTTTCAAGGACTTTACTTCCATCAGATGTACGGATCTCATAAGAAAAACTCTTTACTTCCGAATCATAGGGATTCACTTTAAATGTCAGTTTTTTTGATGTATCCAGAGGAGTCACACTGTCTCTGGTAAAATCCGCCTGCATAGGCTGCGCATATCCATACATCCGGTTTATCAGCGTATCATTCATATCCACCATGACTTCCGGAAACACTGCGTCATTAAAATCAGAACGGTTATCTGTGGATTCACTGTTAAGAAGCAATGCAGTACCTGCTGTACCAAGCAGAAATACCAGAAGAAGAATACCTGCTTTTTTCAGTATCCTTTTCATCGCACACTCCCTTCCTGTTCTTTTTCATTCAGAAGCCTGTCCAGTGTGGGATGGATATTCAGGGCTGCAAGCATTTTCTCCACCTTACCCTGGTCTGATCTTTTCCCTGTTCTGACTGCTCTGATCAGGAGATTCTTAGGTGTATGTTCCATATCAATAAACTCCAGGATCTGGGTATCATAACCTTTGCTCTCCAGAAGATCTGCACGCACAGCATCTGTGATCAGCGCAGACATCCTTTCTTTCAGGATTCCATAGCGCAGAACCGGCTCCAGCATTTCATTTTTGATCTGTTTATTAACTTCATGCTGACAGCAGGGTACGGAAAGAATGACTTCAGCTCCCCATTCCACTGCCTTGGCAAGTGCATAATCGGTAGCTGTGTCACAGGCATGAAGCGTTACCACCATATCCACACAGGATACACCTTCATAATCTGCAATATCACCATGATAGAAATGCAGCTTCTCATATCCGTATCTGAGTGCCAGAGAATTACATTTCTCAATTACATCTGTTTTCAGGTCAAGACCTATGATATTTACATCATATCCTTTTAGTTCTCTTAAATAATAATACATGGCAAAGGTAAGATAACTCTTTCCACAGCAAAATCCAGAATCGTTATTTCTCTGTCTCTGGAAAGTCTGGGAAGTATATCTTCAATAAATTCAAGGAAACGATTGATCTGTCTGAATTTGTCATATCTGGCATGGATAATCTTTCCCTGTTCATTCATAACTCCCAGATCGATCAAAAACGGAACCGGAACACCTTCTTTAAGAATATATTGTTTCACCCGGTTATGTGCCTGGATCTGAACTTTTTCTTTCTGTTCATGGTGTTTCTGTTTAATAGTCATTTTCCCCTTTTTACTGACAAGAACAACCCCGTCTGTTACTGCCCCCTGTGCCTGAAACTGTCTGAAATTCTCTGCAAGTTCTTTTTCCACATATTCAATCAGTTCCGTACGCCCGTAGTTTTTATGCAGAACTTTCTGTCCTTCTGTGGCAGATGCCTGATAACAGATCTGTCCTTTCAGCCGGATCGGACGAATCTTTATTTTGATA
>ENA-OQAS01000227-OQAS01000227.1-human-gut-metagenome-genome-assembly--contig:-NODE-227-length-29915-cov-7.945884_pt1 | contig 29915 bp, 41 predicted proteins | sample MGYA00242733_ERZ504523 | MGnify/ENA primary metagenome ERZ504523 (study PRJEB26092, sample SAMD00036239) | human gut metagenome | host: Homo sapiens | study: EMG produced TPA metagenomics assembly of...
TTGGGAAGGGCGCGTGCTCAGACTTCTCGTCTCGTCGGGCGGAGCGTCATGTTCAGCGTATCACCTTGGGGAAGGGCGCGTGCTCAAGGCCAGACAATCAGGGACATTTGTCCAAGCTAAGTCTATTGGCTTCGGAAGGATGTATGTGCAAGGCGATTCGCTACAGTTAGAAGACCCTGTCATAAGCATTGCTGTAATGTGGAAATTGGAAATAGGTAAACGCATATAGGGAAGGGGCGATTATCGGAAGTTAAATCGCCCCTATTGGCCTTAATTATCGAGAATGCTCTCGCGAATAATTATCGGTTGCAATTCGTTTGAGAGCATTCCAACCGAGGGGAATGCAATCTCCTTTTTCGTGAGAGCGTCAACAAAGGACCAATTGGCCGTTGCAATGTTGTAGCCATTGTAGCGACCGAGCTTATCCCCGACTTTAATGAGGTCACCCAGATATATTTCGAGTGGTTTTTGAGTTAAAGCGCTATTGGGAACGGCTTTCCAGACCTTCCGCCCATATTTTTGTTTCGCAATTCTGGGAACATACGTCCCATCCTTAAGTGCAGGAATATCCGCCTTATAGACGGGGTCTGCGTACCAAGCGCCCTGCCCCTTCTTGGCCTCCGGGTCATGCCAGAGCCTCAGGCACAGCATTTCGCTCACCTTGATGACCGACTTCTCGTCTGCCGACACAACGGCGTTGCCCATGACGATGTCCTTATCGGAGCTCGCCTTGCGAGCGATGTCTTTGCCCTGTGCATTAACGCCGGCATAGCGATAGACCGTCTGCTCGAACAACTCGCCCTTTCCCTTACGCGGAACAAAGCGGGTGGGTACGACGAAATCGTGCGCCGCGCGTACTTCGTTCGCAAAGGTTTCCCAGGGCATAACACTTTCGAGAGCCTTCATGATGGCATCGCGGCGTTGGGTCTCGTTCATACCTCTGGTTATGCTCCAGTGTGTCTCTTGATTGATTCGAGCGGTTTTAATCACGAGGCTTCGACTACATGCTGCAATCACACAAGCATCGGTGGCATGGTGACGATCGTCCGAGCGGTCTTTTTCGCCATTCGAACCAAAGTTAAGCCCCCACCTGCGACGCAGCCATGCGGTCGCTCTGCCAGTGGTAGGAACAACATGTGCCTTTGCGCCATCATCGGGGAACAGCAGGCAGTCGGCGAGGTAAGCGCATACTTCTCGCGACATATAGCGGTGTCGGTGAAGCTGCGTGCTAAGAATTCGCCTTCCTTGGTATCAAGGTCTTTTTCCAGAAGGAAGTTCTTTTTGCGACGGCTGAGTTTCTGGTTTTCCTGAACGCGACGCTCAAAAGCATCCCATGAAGGCGCGCGTCGTGGGACATCCATTCGTAAGGCGTCTGTTCGCGTTTGTCCTGATTGCTTTTGGCGAGGACTAGGACTTTGTTGTTGCGAGAGTTTTCTCCCGTGCGAGAGAACGGCAGGATGTGGTCGATCTGCGTGTAGGTGTCATCGCTAATTAGGCGATCGACTTCGATTTTAGCGCCCGTGTAAAGATCGAAGCATTCCTGCTCTTCCCACAGGCGGTACTTCTCTATCTGTTTGCCCGTGACCTCATCTGCCGTGCAGCCACGCAGTTCAGCGATTTGCCCGGCAATGCGCTCGCGATTTTTCTCATTCTTCTTATTGGCCTTGGCAATCTCGTCTTTTGCGCGCTGAGGCAACCTGAGCTCTCGATCAAGCTCAACGTGGATTTCGTTTGGCACGCCCCACTTGCGGCAGACGGCGTTGACCACTTTTCGCATTTGCGACATGGCGCGAATGACGACGGGATTGTTATTTGTCCGACCGGTACGTTCGATCCAGGTCTCATAGGGCATCAGGCGATCGGAGCGCTCGAGCTGGGCGCCAGCGATGCGAAGTCCCAGCAGGCCGCAGTCATTTTCGGCCTGCGTAAGGTTGAGGACCTCGGGCTCCTCGAGGCAATCGAGCAGCATGTCGAGTGCTTTTTTGGAACGGTTGCCATAGCCGTTAAGAGCTTTGGATGAATAGGGAAGCCTACAGAGCGCCTCGATCTCCGCTTCCGAAAGCGGTAGCCCCTGAAGCTGCTCTTGGAGTACGGGGAGAGCTGAAGAGTATGCCACCGCCTCCATAACGGCATCGGCGAGATTGCGGTCATCGCGCAAACGCTGCAGGAGAATGGGGTTGGCCGCATTGAGGGTATTGCGGAGCACGCGCCATCCCTTGGGCTTGTACACCTCGCGCGTTTTTTCGTCGGCAGCTGGAGCTCCCTTAAAGTAATCGCCGGAACTAAGGTCGAGCGCTTTTCGGAGGGCGCCGAATTTAACAGCACAATCTTTGTTGCCTCGAATTGGCTCGCACGAGAACAGGATCGCAATGCACTCATCGCGTTCCGTAGCGCTCAGGGCGCGAGAGGTCCCGTTTTCGTGGATGATGGTGATGTTGCCGAGTGCGCCATAGGCTGAAACGAGTTCGCTCGTAAGCGTGCAGCGTGCGGCTCGTTTTTCTGTTGGGAAGTATGAGCAGTGGCCAACGAGGTCGTACATGCGGCGGTCGAAGTCTTTGCGCGAACGCTCCCAATCGCAAACCTCGATATATGCGGCCTCAAATTCCGGCGAAGCGTATTTGGAGCCAAAGGAGCGTTGAGCATCAAATAGGATATGAGTTTCTTCGATAAGCTGGGCGTGCGTTACACACTTGTCGTAATTGCCGCCACGATTGCGACTTTGAGGCTGCTGAGCGAGCCATTCGCCAACGGTACGGCACGAGGTCTCCGCAATTGCTTCCTTGTTGGCCGCAAGGGCGGATAGAACCTTGCCGCCTTCGCTTGATTTATCCTGACTGCCTTCTCCGTGGGGGATGTATCCACGGCGCTTGCAGAGGGAGTATAGGACTAGCGCCCACTCGCGATCGTTGAGCAGGCGGTCAAGACCATCAACGCGAAGCTTGAGCGGCTGCTTGTCGCCTTTTGTGGTGTGGAAGTACTCTTTGGTGGCGTCTTGGGGGATGAGCCATAAGCCTTGAGGACTTGGAGACAGTGCTTCAAGCGCGCCTGGGTACGGTCAATGTTTCGACGGGTAGAGCGGAAGCCCTGCGAATAACCGCAAGACTTTGGCCCGTTTTAGGATGAGTTGGAGAGTCAAATAATCTGACGCCCAAATCCAGGATTTCATGATTGGCTGTGTCGATAAGTGCGAATCCGCAGCTTGCAATTCCTGGATCCATGCCAAGCACAAGATGCCTGGGAAGTCCGAGCTTCCCAATTTCGCGATTGATGGTGATCTCCATGGAGCACCCCTCTCTAATAAGAACTCTAGAGAACAGTACCATCGCGTGGGGACATGGGCCGAGCTTGTTAGCCGAGCGGTCATTTTGTTAGGCAAATGGAAATGATTTATACAGCCTTACATATCGGTTACCGGATGATGCCGTTTGTTGAAATTGAATCCCGACTGAATCCCGCCCTGAGATTGAATGGCGGGACAGTTGCGATGCTCGGCTTGCTTGCAGGTTTGTAGAGCTCCTTGCATTCCTTCTTAAAGTCGAACGCCATGTTGGCCGCCTTTCTGCGTATTGGCCTGCTTAAATAGCGGAATCATATCATAGAAACGAACAGCTGTTCGAATGATTTGGTTGACAGATAGAGATACGTGCGTTGTGTTTGGCGGTCGGCCTGACCCCGTCGATGATTTCTCTGCCTCCCCGGCGCTTCATCTATAGCTGCCGTTTCCCCATATAAAACCTGCCAAAATAAACCTGTCCCTTTTTGGTCGGCGCGAAATGGGTAATACTAAAGAGTTATCCGACCAGATGGGAATTAATCGATGGCCTATATCGAATTCAAAGACGTCATCAAAGCATACGGCGAGGGCGATGCCCGCATTCACGCGCTCGACGGCGCGAGCTTTACGGTCGAGCGCGGCGAGCTCGCCATCATTCTGGGTGCTTCGGGTGCCGGCAAGACCACGGCGCTCAACATTCTGGGCGGCATGGATACGGCGACCTCCGGCACCGTGACGGTGGACGGGCGCGACGTGAGCGCCGCCAACGAGGCGCAGCTCGTGGAATACCGTCGCGCGACGTCGGCTTTGTCTTTCAGTTCTACAATCTGGTTCCCAACCTGACGGCGCTTGAGAACGTCGAACTCGCGGCACAGATCTGCCTGATTCGCTCGATGCCGAGCAAACGCTTTGCCAGGTTGGACTGGGCGAGCGCCTCGCCAACTTCCCCGCGCAGCTTTCGGGCGGCGAGCAGCAGCGCGTGTCCATCGCCCGCGCACTGGCCAAGAACCCCAAGCTGCTTTTATGCGACGAGCCCACGGGTGCACTTGACTACAAAACCGGCAAGCAGATCTTGCAGTTGCTGCAGGACACTTGCCGCAAGCAGGACATCACGGTCATTATCATCACCCACAACTCCGCGCTGGCGCCCATGGCCGATCGCCTGATCCGCTTTAAGAGCGGCCGCGTGGAGAGCGAGACGGTCCAGCAAAATCCCGTGCCTATCGAGACGATCGAGTGGTAGCGCCCATGGACCAAGATTGCCAAGACAGCCAAAACCACGATACGGAGCACGCGGGCCGCGACCGGGAGTTCGCGACCTACCGTACCGCTCAAAGCTCAAACGATATGGTGCCGACGGTTTTTCGCCGTGGCATCTACCGCACGATTCGGGGCAGTCTTAAGCGCTTCCTATCTATCGTGGTCATCACTGCGCTTGGCGTGAGCGTGATGTGCGGCCTTAAGGCGGGCTGCGAGGATTTGTGCGATTCGGTCGACGCCTATTTTGACCAGCAGAATGTCTATGACATTAACGTGCAGTCGACCTATGGCCTTACGCGCGACGATCTCGCGGCTATCCAAGAGGTCGACGGCGTCGAGACGGTCGAGGGCATCTACACCGAGACCGCCTACACCGCCGTGGGCACAACGCGCGAGCGCGTGGTCGTGCAAAGTCTCTCCAAGGAGAACATCGATCAGCCAGTGCTCGTGAACGGCGATTTGCCCGAGAGCGCCGATGAGGTCGCGGTGACTTCGAAGTTCCTGAAGGCTTCGGGCAAAAGCTCGGCGATACGGTGAGTTTTGCCGCCAATGACGCGAGCTCGTCCAACCAAAGTGCCAAGGATCAGTTTGCCGCGGGCGATTACACCATTACGGCCGAGGTCCTCGATCCTACCGACGTGAGCTCCGACTCGACAGTCAACGCCTTTCGCGCTGCTTCGGCTGCGGACTATAAGTTCTATGTGAGCGAGGATGCCGCGACATCTTCTTCCTACTCCGCAGTCCACGTGATCGTCGAGGGAGCCAAGAGTCTTAACTCCTATTCAGATGCCTACACGACAAAGATCAACGAGGTCAAAGGCAATATCGAGAAGATCCGCGAGGAGCGTGAGAAGGCGCGCGTCCAGGAGTTGACGGTTGACACGCCGACAAGCTGGATACGGCCGAGCGTCAGGCCGCCATGCTCTTTGGGATCGAGCAGGATAACATCAACCGTATGGCCGAGGGCAGCGAGGAGCGCGTCCAGGCTCAGGCCGAGTTGGACCAGCGCCGCGCCGCCGCCGACCAGCATTTTGCCGATGCCCGCGCCGAGCTTTCCGATCTGGGCGAATGCACCTGGTACATTCAGGACCGCGGTAACATCGCAAGCTACTCGAGCGTCGAGAGCGACAGTTCTTCGATCGAGCCATCGCCACGGTGTTCCCATTTATCTTCTTTGTCGTCGCTGTGCTCATCAGTCTTACCACCGCCACGCGCATGGTCGAGGAGGAGCGCACGCTTATTGGCCTGTACAAGGCGCTTGGCTATTCACGCGAGCGCATCCTGTCCAAATACGTGGACTATGCGCTGTGGGCATGTCTGATCGGCGGCGTGCTCGGCAACATCATCGGATTTGTGGGCCTGCCGCTGTTCCTGTTTACGGTGTTCGATGACATGTACTCGCTGCCCCAGATGCTGCTCTCGTACGACATCGTGTCCTCAATCGTCTCGGTGGCGCTGTTTGCCGTGGGCGTGGTGGGCGCTACGATTATCGCCTGCCGCCACGAGATGGCCGAGACCCCGGCCTCGCTCATGCGTCCCAAGGCCCCACGCGCCGGCTCTCGCATCTTGCTTGAGCGCATCGGCTTTATCTGGCGCCGCATGGGCTTTTTGAACAAGGTGGCAGCACGTAACCTGTTCCGCTACAAAAAGCGCGCTTTTATGACCATCTTCGGTATCGCCGGCTGCACGGCGCTCGTGATCTGCGGTATGGGCATTCGCGACACGTCGGTGGCGCTTTCGCCCAAACAGTACGGCATATCACGCGCTACGACCTGCTGGCGGTCGCCAATCCCGACGATTTTTCGCAGACGTGCGCGGCATTGGATGAGCGCAGCGCGGCCAATGATTTCAACGTGACCGTGACCTCGACCCTGCCGATTATGACCGACAACGTCACCTTTACGTTTGGCGGCAAGAGCGAGACCGTGCAGCTGATCGTGGTGCCCGATGACCGCACGGGTGACTTGGGCGATTACGTGCGTCTGGAGGATGAGTCCAATGAACCGCTGCCTTTGCGTGACGGAGACGTGTATCTGAGCAAGAGTTCACAGCTGGTGCTGGGGATTCAGCCGGGCGATACGGCTCACGTCCAGGATTCGTCGCTCAATGTTGCCAAGGTCAAAGTCAGCGACATTTCGCTTAACTATCTGGGCAACACGCTTTACATGACGCAGGGCACCTATGAGCGTGCGTTCGGTCGAAGCGCACGTCTTAACGGCGTCTTTGTGCTGCTTAAGGGTTCGTCGGCCGACCAGATTGCGTTTAGCAAGAATCTTAAGAGTGACGGTTGGCTTACGATTTCGAGTACGGCCGAGCATTGGGAGAACTACGAGGCGAACTTTACGATTATCAATTCGGTCGTAGTGCTCGTGACCTTTATGGCGGCGTGCCTGTCGTTTGTGGTGGTGTTTACGCTGTCCAACACCAACATCTCCGAGCGCGAACGCGAGCTGGCGACTATTAAGGTGTTGGGCTTCCGTCGCGGTGAGGTGCACCATTACGTCAACAAGGAGACGTTGATCCTCACGGCGATCGGCGCTGCGCTGGGCGTGCCGCTGGGCGGCTTGCTGGCCGAGAGTTTTACGTACATTTTGCAGATGCCGTCGCTGTACTTTGACGTCGAAGTCGAGCCGCTGAGCTACGTGCTTGCGTGGTGCTTTCCTTTGGCTTTACGTTTATCGTCAACCTCGCTACCAATCGTACCCTCAACAAGATCGACATGGTCGGCGCCCTCAAGAGTGCCGAGTAGCCTGTTCTGGGATTCAAGTTCTAGCGAGCCGTTGACGCGTCCACAACCGCCTTTTTGTATAAACCGCCCCGCCAAATGCATACTTTGACGGGGCGGTTGCTTTTTGCCCACTGGTACCCCAGGGGGCGGCGTGCAAATTCCGGAGTATTCAGCATCCCGGAGTCCGCGGGCGCGGGGGCGGGAGTGCAAAACTGCGCTGAAAGCCCCGATTCTGAGCCCAACGCCTCTAGAGCCGCTCGTTTTTTACAGGATGCGGCCCATGGTGCCTGCCTTTCGCCCAAAATCCAGTATGCAGGCACCCTCGGCTGCTGAATACTCCCAAAAATGCACGCCGCATCCTACCCTAGGCACCCGTAGCTACTCTGCGGGTGCGTGGCCTGATAGTAAGTTGCGGTGGAATAGTTCCTGTTTGGCATAGCAGAGCCATGAAACAGGAACTATTCCACCGCAACATATTGAGAGGGCTCTTGGCTGTTATGTGTACTGACATTTGTCATGAAATGGCAGGTCATTAGGGGTTGCTACTCGTAGTTGCGGTAGGGTTGGGGCAGATTCTAACTAGAAATGGTGGTCGCTACCGGTTATTCTGGCATACTCGCTCATTCGATTACGGTCGCCACATGAAAGGAACCACTATGGATCTTGCGACGGCACAGCGTCTCGTCGATCGCCGCAAAGCTGCCGGTCTTTCCCAGGAGGCTCTTGCTGCCCAGTTGGGCGTAAGCCGCCAAGCTGTCAGCAAATGGGAACGCAGCGAATCCTCGCCCGATACCGATAACCTTATTGCGCTCGCCGCGCTGTATGACGTGTCACTGGATGAGTTGCTATATGGGGAAGCGGCTAGCGATGTCGACACCTCGGCCGACGATGACGTTGACGCAAATAATTACGACGAGACTGAAGGCACCGAGTCTTCTACCGAGCACGTGGATCCTGATGGCAAGCCACTTGTCGACATTTCCCTTGCACGCGGCATTCACGTCGTCGACCCCAACAAAGGTGAAGAGGTTCATGTTGGTTGGAGCGGCATCCACGTGGCTAACGAGCGCAAGGGTGAAGAGGTCCATGTGGGGCCGGGCGGATTGCATATCGATACGCTAGAGGACGATGGACACAGCGTACATACCAATGACGACGGCACCGTCACCATCGACGGCGAGACGTTTTCCAGCTGGAAAGAGGCACACGACAAGCTCGACCATCATGGCAAGCATTTCCACACCAAGATCGGTCGCGCATGGAACGAGTTTCCCTTTCCTGCACTTGTCGTCCTCGCCTATCTCGCGCTCGGCATCATCTGCGGCACGTGGGGTATGGGGCTCTTTCTGGTCTTTCTGATTCCCGTCTACGAGGCGATGGGCGACTTTATCGACCGACATCATCTCTCCAAGCTGATCGGCGTCGTCTATGCAACAGCCGCCATTGCCTGGTTCCTCTATATGTGGCTTTGTTTGCACAGCCCCATCCCGCATGGGTCATCCTCATCACGATTCCCTTCATAGAGGCACTCATGTGCTGGTGCCGAAAGCAATGGAAGCGCCGCAAACAAGCCTAAGCCGTTCCAACCCGTCAGCAATGCTTGGCCAACGCCGCTCGCCCCTTCCAAGTTGCGGTGAAATACGGACCGTTGAGGACCTTGGAGCGTCTAACAGTCCCGATTTCACCGCAACTCACGAATGGGGCGGGCAATTCCAGCACGGGAGCTGGCATTTAACTCACCGCATGCCAAGAAAAAGGCCGATTTACTACGATGAACTCGATGAGGTCGACCACACCCATCTTTTTAAAAAATCGGCAAGCTTTCTACCTGCGGTTTTACTTTCACCCTTTTCGGCATGGTCGAAGGCATTCGAATCATCGTAGTAATTAGGCGCATTTTGTAGCAAACGATTCATTCAAGCTCGAACTCGAAGACCGATGGTCCCCTCATCCACGGCTGTGAGCGAAAATACCAAATAGAATAAAAATCGAATGGCTAAGTCTGTTTGGTGAACGGAGGCAATATGGGCGAGGTAACTGAAAGCGACTGGAAGCTGTTTAAAGAGCTGCTCCCAAAATGGCAAGAAAGCTATATGGAAATGCTCATCGGCCAGTACATCGAGATACTGAACGGTGGCAGTGAAGCGTCCAGTAGATTTTGGGCGTTAGAAGAGCGTATCAATAGGGACAAGCTGTCCTCAGGAGTGCTTGTGAACGATATTCGCCGCAGCACCATGCGTTATGAGATAGCAACTTGCTTTCCGATAACGTTATCACGCTCGACGACCTTGACGGTTTCACCGAAGACATTAAGGGCTACGCACGACGTTGCATCGGTCGGCAAGAACGCTGAGCGACATGCGCATCCACAGCCGCTGTACTGCATAAACCGCCCCGCCGGATGCATATTTCGGCTGGGTGGTTGCTTTTTGCCCACGGGTACCCCAGGGGGCGGCGTGCAAATCCCGGAGTATTCAGCATCCCGGAGTCCGCGGGCGCGGGAATGGGTGCACAAAACCGCGTTGAAAGCCTTGATTATGAGCCTCGGCACCTCAAGGATCGCTCATTTTTACAGTATGCGGCTCATGGCGCCTGCTTTTCGCCCAAAATCCAGTATGCAGGCACCCACGGCTGCTGAAAACTCCCAAAAATGCACGCTGCACCCCACCCTAGGCATCCGCAGCAAGAAGACGAATAGCCTCGGCCTCCCTAGTTACCGCAGGAGTCCCCAGGGCTTACCTCCCAAATCTTTCCGCAGGACGGAAGGACCCCGCCGCGCGAAGCGCACGGCGGGTCCTGACATGTCCGAGACGATTTGGAGGTACCTGGGACCTCCGATGAGAGCAGTTTCGGCTGAGGCTATTCGTCGCCGAAGCTGATGCCCAACGCCTTGGCCTCGCGCACCAGATCACTCTGGGGGTCGACAAACTTGAGCTTGCCGGCGACATCCTCGAGCGGCATGTGGCACATCTTGCCGTCGCGCAGGGCAATCATGTAGCCAAACTCGCCGCGCAGGCAGCCGAGCGCTGCCTCGACGCCGCACTGAGTCGCAAAGATGCGGTCCTGGGCGTCGGGCTGACCGCCGCGCTGCGTGTGGCCGGGGATGGCGACGCGGGTCTCGCGACCGGTCTTGGCCTCGATCTCCTTGGCGATGTCGTACACGATTGACGGGCTCGTGCGCTCGGCGAGCTTCTTCTTGTACTCCTTCTTGGACAGCGCCGCGTCCTCCTTGGAGATAGCGCCCTCGGCGACGGCCACGATAGTAAAGCGGCTGCCGGTCTCCATGCGATGCTCGATGGTCTTGATGACGTTATCCATGTCGTAGGGAATCTCGGGAATCAAGATGACATCTGCGCCGCCCGCGACGCCGGCATACAGCGGGATCCAGCCAACCTTGTGGCCCATGATCTCGATAACGAACACGCGCCCGTGACTCGACGCGGTGGTGTGGATGTCGTCGATGCACTTGGTAGCGACGTCGATGGCGCTCGTAAAGCCAAACGTCAACTCGGTGCCCCAGGTGTCGTTATCGATGGTCTTGGGCAGCGCGATAACGTTGAGGCCCTCTTCGCGCAGGCGGTTGGCGGTCTTGGTGGATCCGTTGCCACCCAGCATAAACAGGCAGTCGAGCTGCAGCTTATGATAGGTGTGGACCATCGCCGGCACCTTCTCGACGCCATCGGCCTCGGGAGTATCCAAGCGCTTGAACGGCGTACGGCTCGTGCCCAGGATGGTGCCGCCGCGGGTGAGGATGCCGCTAAAATCGGCGGGCGTCATGACGCGGAATCTGCTGTAGATAAGGCCCTGGTAGCCGTCCTCAAAACCATAGATCTCGATAGGTTCTTCGCTATTTGTCATAAGCGTTTTGACGATGCCGCGCATAGTGGCGTTGAGCGCCTGGCAGTCGCCGCCACTGGTAAGAAGACCGATCCTAAGCATGGTGAATCCTTCCGGGCAAGTTATAACATGCGCATAAGTTTACCCCCGCACACTGTTGATACGGGGGTAACGTGTTAGCTCAAGCGTATGGAAATGTAAGCAACGTCAGGCGAGCGTAAGGCCGACGGGCCTGGCTCCTTACAGTGCGAAGGCGTCGACGTCGCCCCAGTGGCGGCGCAGCGTAATAGCGGCGGCGGGTTCGGTATTGTCAAAGACGACCGACCATTGCGTATTGCTGGTGATGTCTTCCGGATTGGGTTCTTGCGCTGCGGCGCGCAGGGCCTTCCAAGCGACTGCCTCGTCCTGGGCACCGACATGGGCGTCAAGGACATCGGCGATTGCGACGGCGCGCTCTTTGCCATGGCCCAGCTCGCCATTCTTTTGGTTGGGCAGCGCTTCGTCGCCATAGCAGGCGTAGAAGTTCGTAACCTGGCGCACAGGAGTCGCTTTGAAAGCGCGGTTCGGATCGCGCGGGTCCCACTCTACTACGCGCGCGTCACTGGCGGCGTCGTTGATAAAGAAGTGGTAATCGCGTCCTGCCATGGCGTGCATGTCGTAGGCGAAAAGCAGGTCGACAGCTTCTTGCGTGGTGGCGGCACGGTCGAGCACCAGACGGATGACGAGCGAGGTGTTGATGACGGGCCGTTGCGTGTCCTGGTCACAGGGCTTGGAATCCAGGGTGAGTACGGCAATGGACACGCCGCATTCGTTAACACCGTCGAGCTGGGCAAACGGGCCCATGAGTGCCGCGGCGCGTCCGGCGACGGAGTCAAGCGGAGTGTTATCGCCCAGGTTGTTAAGGGCGGCAAGCCCGATGGAAGCATAGCCGCCGCGTGGGTGATTGCGCACCAGCAGCGCCGAGGTGTCGTCCTTAAAGTCGTAATTGCGACCGGTGCGCACGCGCTCGGCATCTACGGCGACAAAAGCACTGCAGGCAAACTGGGGCGCTGGACATGTGCCGGCACACCGGGCAGCACCTGCGCCACCACGGCATCGATGTAGGCCTGGTCGTCGCGCACGCCAGCGGCGATGATGCGATCGAGATCGTAGTCGTAGGTGATGTCGATTGCGTACAGGTCATAGCCATCCGCGTAGCCGGTCAAGCGTTTGAGCGACGCGGCGGATTTGATTTGCTTGTGATAAACGATACCGGTGGCAGCGGCAAGGCCGACGGCGACTCCCGCGACACCGCAGGTGATGGCAATGTTACGTGGCTTCATGACGACTCCTCTCGTCCTGTTAGCGCAATTGTCGCAAAAGGAGCGCGGGCATGATGGCTCAACTTGGTGAGTGGCGCGGAATTAAGCACGGAATGAAGAGTGCGGCGCTGGCGTGGCGGGGTATGCTGGAGGGGATCATCAACCCAGCGAAAGGGGAGAGCATGACGGATCAGGAACGCCCGAGCGCGCGCATGTGACGGCCGATGATATCGAGGCCGCCAACGACCTTATCGACTTTATCGAGGCATGCCCCAGCATGTTCCATACGGCGGCGACCATTATGGCCGAGCTCGACGAGGCGGGCTTTACCTACCTGCCCGAGAATGCGGCGTGGGACATCGAACCGGGCGGGCGTTATTACACGCAGCGCAACACCTCGAGCGTTGTTGCCTTTAAGGTGGGCGAGGACCTGGCCGCGACGTGGGGCGAGGACGGTGTTGCCGGTGACTATCATTTTCAGCTCACGGCGTCGCACAGCGATTCGCCGACGTTTAAGGTCAAGGCCGTGCCCGAACTCGACGGCGCGGGCGAGACGCTGCGCCTGAACACCGAGCCTACGGCGGCATGATCGACTATACCTGGTTCGACCGCCCGCTGGCGCTCGCGGGCCGCGTGCTGGTACGCGAGGGCGACCGTATCGAGAGCCGCCTGCTTGCTACCGAGCGCGAGGTCGCTATCATTCCGAGCCTTGCCATCCACATGAACCGCGGCGTTAACGAGGGCTTTGCTCCCAACCGAGCCGTCGACCTGTGCCCGCTCATCAGCGCCGGCGAGCTTAAACAGGGAGATTTTGACGCACTGATCGCTGACGAACTGGACGTTGAACCCGAGCAGATCCTAGGTCGCGATCTGTTCCTGGTCAATCGTCAGGATGCGCGCATTTGGGGCTGGGCCGACGAGTTTATCTCGACGCCCAAGCTTGACGACCTGGCCTGCGCCTATACCTCGCTGCAGGCATTTTTGGGTGCCGAGAATGCGCATGACATCTCGGTCTTCTGCTGCTTTGATAACGAGGAGGTTGGCTCCGAGACCAAGCAGGGCGCCATGTCGACGTTCTTGGCCGACGCGCTGCGCCGCATCAACGGATCGCTGGGCTTTGACGACGAGTCGTACCATCGCGCACTTGCCGCCTCGATGCTTGTGAGCTGCGACAACGCGCATGCCGTGCATCCCAACCACGCCGAGAAGTGCGATGCCCGCAACCAGGTTGTGCTCAACGGCGGCATCGTCATCAAGGAAGCCGCCAACCAGCACTACTGCACCGATGCCTTTAGCCGCGCGGTGTTCCAGGCCATCTGTGATGACGCGACGTACCCACACAGGCCTTCGCCAACAAGAGCGATATGGCCGGAGGCTCCACACTCGGCAACCTGTCCAATATGCAGGCGAGCATGCATGCCGTGGACGTGGGCCTGCCGCAGCTGGCCATGCACTCAAGCTACGAGACCGGCGGCGTACGCGACGTGATGTACGCCATCCGCGCCCTCACCGCCTTCTACGAGCGCGACCTCCATATCAACGGAGCCGAAAGCGCGGAGCTCTAAAACCTGCCAAAGAGGGATGTTGATTTCGGCAGGTTTTATCTGGGCGAATGCAAAGGGTGAAACCGAGCTAGATCTGTGATATGTGGCCGCCGAGGTGCAGTGTGCCTCGGCGGCTTTTTGTGTACAGAGTACGGCTAATGCTTATAAATGCTATACATGCTTTACGTATCTACCATAGAGTTTTATGATAGTTTTGAAGTATTAAGGAGGGGTCATGACCACAACAGCCGCTCAGATCAACGTGCGTCTCGATGCCGATCTTAAAAGGAGTGGGGACGCCGCTCTCTCCAGGGCCGGTATGACGCCGAGCCAAGCGGTGCGTGCGCTCTGGCAACTTGCGGCATCTCTGGCTGATCGGCCCGGCGCGCTCGAGGATATCCTGCTGCCCAGTCGTGCCCGGGCGGAACAGCGCGAGCGCGAAAAGGCCGCCAAACGTAAGCTCGAGCTCATGGATCAGGGGTCGAAGCTGTTCGCTGCCGCTTGCCGTGAGTCGGGAATCGATATGGTCAGGGCTCAGCCATCGGACGACGAAGAGCTCAAACGGAATGCCTATGCGGATGCTATGGCGAGGAGATGAGCTGGCTCTATGAGTGAGGCTCCAAGGCGTATCTTGGTTGACACCAACGTGTGGCTCGATTACTTCATTCCCTCACGACGTGGTCGTTCGGTGGCGATTGAGTTTTTACGCGATGCATGCACGGCGCAGGTGGATTTGCTGTATGCGGCGACATCGTCCAAAGATCTGTTCTATTTGATTTCAAGCGAACATAAGGCATGGTATCGGCGCGAGCATGGCTCACTATCCCAAGATGCCGCCGTGGCGGCGACATCACTTGCATGGGATTGCCTCGACGTGTTGTCGCAACTTGCCACGCCGGTACCCTGCGACCTGAGTGACATATGGATGGCGAGCAAGCAGCGTAATCTCCATAGCGATTACGAAGACGATTTAATCATTGCGGCAGCGATGCGCTCCCAAGCAGATTTACTGGTCACCAACGATGTCAAACTCTGTTCACACGCGCCTGTCGCAGCAATGAGCGTAGAAGACGCAAAGAATTACTTAGCAACGCTCTAACAATTTGAAGACCCCACAGGTTGAGCAAAAGTCAGCGAGAGCCTGCCGTTTGAGCCAAGGTGCCGTGAAATGAAAAGGCGCTGACCTTCTGGTCGCGCCTTTGAAATTGAACGGCAGATTGGCCAAACGGCGGGCTCGCAGCGTCGACCGGTCCGCCGTTCGTTAGAACGGCGGAACCCATGGGGCTCGCAGCGTCGAGGGGTTCCGGCGTTTGGTAAAACGGCGGAACAAGATTAGTGCTCGATCCAACAACGTAAAGTTTCGCCGGCCTGCAGGTGACGCAGATTCTCCGCGGCAATGTCGACGACGTTGTTGAGGGTGGCGGCTAGATGGAACCAGCCAGAGACGTGCGGTGTGATGAGCATGTTGGGCGCATCCCACAGCGGGCTTGTCGCGGGCAGGGGCTCGGGGTCGGTGACGTCGACCGCGGCGCCGGCGAGATGTCCCGACTCCAAGGCGGCAACCAAGTCGTCGGCGACCACAAGGTCGCCGCGGCCGCCGTTGGCAAAGAAGGCGCCCGGCTTCATCGCGGCGAAGAACTCGGCGTTCGCCAGGCCGCGGGTCTCGGGTGTGCTCGGCATAAAGGATGCGACGATGTCTGCCTCTGCCAGGCGCTCAGGTAGAGCGTCCATGCCGTCCATGTCCTCAAACACAATGGGGTAGACGAGTGGATGGCGCTTGATGCCGCGGACGTGCGCGCCATGTTGCGGCAGAGCGTGGCAAAGTGGCCGCCAATGTCGCCCGCGCCCAGCACCAGCACGTTGGCATTTTTGAGCGAGGTAACCGGCCCCAAATCCTCCCAGCGATGCTCGCGCTGCAAGTCGTGATAGCCGGCAGGCGCTTCATCATGGAAAGGACCATGGCAAACATGTGCTCGCTCACGGCCTGGCCGTAGGCGCCGATCGAGCAAGACAGCTTGGCTTCAGCCGGCACGGTGCCGGCGGCCAAGTAATCGTCATAGCCGGCGGTCTGCAATTGCAACAGCTGGAGATGCTCGCATGCGGTAAGCAAGGCAGGGTCTATGTTGCCCAAGATTACGTCGGCGTTGGCGACCTGCTCACGCGTGATGGCGTCGGAGCTCGTGTAGATAAAGTCCTCGCCCGGAGCACTCGACTCAAGAATTGCGCGATGGCGGTCGTTGACGGGCAGCAAAACCAGGATGTTCACAAGCAGTCATCTCCGCTCAGCCTGCCAAAAAAGGACAGGTTTATTTTGGCAGGTTTTATCAGGCAAAACGTTCAAATAAAACGCCGGGTGCAAAGCGGGTTTGCCCGTCAGCATCCGGCGCATCTGCGGCTACCAGCTCAGCAGCTCGTAGCCGTCCTCGGTCACCACGAGCTGTACCTCGCACTGGGCCGAGTCGCTGCCGTCCTTGGTGCGCACGCACCAGCATCGCCCTTGCTGATCTTGATGTCGGGCGCTCCGGCGTTGACCATGGGCTCGATGGTAAAGACCATGCCCGGGGCCATAATGGTGTCCACATCGGGCGCCTCGGTGGTAAAGCCTACAAACGGGTCCTCGTGGAACTCCTTGCCAATGCCGTGTCCGCCGTACTCGCGCACCACGCTAAAACCGGCGTCTCGACCGTCTTTTGCACGGCCTCGGCCATAACGGACAGCGGAAGCCATGGCTTGACGGCTGCCAGACCCGCCTCCACGCTGGCGCGGGTGACGTCGACCAGGCGCTGGCGCTCGGCAGAGACTCGCCGATGCAGAACATGCGGCTCGAATCACTAAAGTAGCCGTCCAGGATCGTGGAGCAGTCGACGTTGATGATGTCGCCCTCGTGCAGCACGTCCGTATCGCAGGGGATACCGTGACAGACCACGTCGTTGATCGAGGTGCATACGCTCTTGGGGTAGCCCTCGTAGTTGAGGTCGGCCGGCGTGCCGCCGTGCTCGACGGTGTAGTCGTAGATCATCTGGTCAATCTGGTTGGTGGTCATGCCCGCGGCGATGTGCTCGCCTACGTAGTCGAGCACGCCTACGTTAATGGCGGCCGAGCGCTTGATGCCCTCGATATCGGCGGGCGTCTTGTAGAGCGTGCGGGGCAGAACCTCCCAGCCTCTTCCCACAAGCGCTCGAGGCGCTCATCAAAGGTGCTATGGCATTTCTTATATTTTTTGCCGCTGCCGCACCAGCAAGCGTCGTTGCGGCCGGGCACGGGTCCTTTGTCAAACATGGCTAACTTCCTTTCATCCGCAGCTAGTATAGCCCACCCACGCGTCTATAAAAGTTGCGTGATATAGTTCCGATTTAAGCGGTTTAACAGCACAAATAGGAACTATATCACCGCAACTGATGGGGCGGGATGGCGGGCACTGGCTGCTGCGTGGTTTTGCTAGTAGCTCACCTGGCAGGGGATGCCGAGGGCGCGCACGCGTGCAGCAATCTTGTCGAGCACCTCGGGCGCCGCTTTAGCAAGGCCGGCGACCGGTGTTTCGCGCGCCACCGTGTAAATGGTCGCCTCCTGCGGGCGAATGCGCTCGAGCGCCGCGAGCCAGGGGCAACGTACTCCTCGCCGGTGTTGTCGATGGGCTTACCCTGATACTCGCCGGTCAAAAAGATCGTCTGGATAATAACGTGACCGTCAAAGCTTGCGAACGTCTCGATCTGGTGCTCTACATCGTAGGGGCCAACGGGCTGGTCGAGCAGCTGGATAAATGCCGGGTCGACCGTATCGAGCTTGAGGATGTTGTCGTCGACCATCATGAGCGCATCGTGCACCTGGGGACGGTCGGCGCGCGTGTCGTTGGAAAGCACGGCAATCTTGGTGTTTGGGGCCAGCTGGTCGCGAAGTGCGACGGCACCGGTGATGGCCTGCGGAAACTCCGGTGCGGCGGTGGGCTCGCCATGCCGGCAAACGTGATTACATCGGGCAGCTCACCCTCGATTGCCATCGTGCAGCTTGGCCTCGAGTGCATCGAGCACCACGCCGGCCGTGTTATACGGCTCGTGGCAGGGGCGCTCAGCGTTGAGGCCGTTCTCGCAGTAGATGCAGTCGAACGTGCAGATTTTGCCGCTCGCCGGCATCATGTTGACACCGAGCGAAAGGCCCAGGCGACGGCTGCGGACGGGCCAAAGATGGGGCTGGCATTTAAAAACGTAGACATAGGCATATGCTCCTTGGGACAGTTGAGCTTAAGCATAGCATCGGCCTTCATGTGGGTTGCGGGTTTGGGCGCTGTTGTTTAGGCAGAAACCTTGCAATCGGGCGAGTTTTCGAAACCCTGTCATGAAGGGTGCGAGCTGGGTACAGTAAACGCATTCATGTACACACAAAATGACGCATCTGACCAAGCCGCACCCCGGCACGGCCTGGTGGTGTTGACGATGGGAACACAGTATGGATTTTACGGTCGAGAATGCGGGCACTACGATCGCCTGCCGCGAGTATGCCGGCCCGGTTGTATCGTCCGATGCACCCGCCTTGGTTTGCGTGCACGGTGCCTGCGTCGACGGCGTCTTTTTTGACGCCATCGCCCGCGAGCTCGCCTGTGACTATCGCGTCATTACCTACGACCGGCGCGGTTGCGGCGAGAGCGGCGACGCTGCAGACGGACGCTACGACCTCGCCGTCCAGGCCGCGGACCTGCAGGCCGTTATCGAGCATATTGGCACTCCGGCAAACGTGCTCGCGCACAGTGCCGGTACGTTGGTGGCCCTGGAGCTTCTCCGTGCAAACCCCGCCATAATCTCGCGTGCGATTCTGCATGAACCCGCCGTGACGGATGAGGGTGCCGGTCTGGGCGCGGCCCCGGTTTTGCTCGAGATGATCGCCGCGGGAAAGGTCTCCAGGGCATTACGGGCCTTCCTGGGCGCCATCGGCGATTCGGACCCTGAGGCCCCCAAGTTAACCGAGGCAGAAGCCAAGCATGCCCTGCGCAACGGCCGCAGCTTCATGGCAAACGAATACGGGATTACTATGACCTGCGTTCCCGATTGGGATAGCGTTCGTGCGTCGAAAACGGTGGCCGCCGTGCTCCTGGGCGAGCTCTCGATTGGCACGCCTCGCGAGGCGGGCACAAGGGTGGCGGCTGAGCTTTTGGACTGTCCACTCGTAATGGTTCCCGGCGCGCACAACGGCCTGCGCGATCGCCCGGGAGCGGCTGCCAGACTGTCCTTGGCATCCTGGGGCTCTAACACCCGCAATAGCCAAAGCAGACTTCACCCGCAAACGTTTCGGCCTTGTTAACAAATATGCTTAAAACCTCACTCTGCGGCTTCAATCGCGCCGTCTGCCAACTCATAAAAATGTAACAGCATTCACGTGCTTACCTGCATCGGCAAGGTGTTACCCTTGTAACATTTGGAACCCACCGCTACCATGCGAAGCTATCGAAAGGGCCCCATATGCTCAATAATCACGAGGTCAATCTAACCGACGAGGAGGCTGCCACCGAGGTCGCCCGTGTCGCGAAGACTACCCCGTGGTACGTTTGCTGTCGGCCGATCAGATTAAGAGCGAGCCTAACTGCCTGCTCGCCGGTGATCGCTGCCCTTGTTTGCGCCAGGCAAGTCTTGAGGCCTTGACAGATTCCGATGAGGTGTCGGAGCAACTGCTCAACGATGGCGTTGAGTACCGCGCCCATCTGCGCCCTCTGAAGGTCGAGGGCGAGCCTCATGTCCTGCTGATGGTGCGTCCGATCGATGGGCAAGAGGCTGCAAAAGAGGACCTTGTCTACACCGACGTGCTGACGAGCGTGCACAATCGCCGATATTACGAGGAAAAGCTCCGTAGCGCCCGCATGAATGCCGGCGTTGCGATGATCGACCTTGATGATTTTAAGGTCTTCAACGATACGTGTGGCCGTCATGCCGGCGACCTTGCGCTCGGTGCCGTGGCGACAGCCATGCGCAGCGGAATCCGTTCGACTGACGAGCTTGTGCGCTATGGCTGCGACAAGTTTGTGGTTGTCATGCCCAATATTCCCTCCGATGACTTCACCCGTCGCCTGCATCAGGTGTCCGATGCCGTTCGTTCCACGATTATTCCGGGCCATGAGTACGTGAGCTTGACGGCATGTGTTGGTGGCGTTCGCATTCATGGCGAGACGGTCGATGAGGGCGTTGGCCGCGCTGTCCAGTTACTGAGCCGCGCTAAGGCAAAAGCCGGTACGGTCGTGACCGATGCCGATTCCATCGAGGCCTTCCAAAGCGAAAAGCCTTTGGTACTTATTGTCGATGACTCCGAGATGAACCGAGTCATTCTCAGCGAGATGCTCAAGGACGAGTATTGCATCCTCGAGGCCGACAACGGTCGTACGGCGCTCGACATGGTCGACCGCTATGGTGATGAGTTGTCGCTCGTGCTGCTGGATATTGTCATGCCGGGCATAAGCGGCTTTGAGGTGCTGGCCGGTCTGTCGCGCGATCGGTTAGTGACAATCTGCCTGTCATCATGATTTCGAGCGAAGATTCCGATGATATGGTTCTGCGCGCGTACGAGCTGGGCGCCTCGGACTATATCAACCGCCCGTTTGACTCCCGTGTCGTGCGCCGCCGTGTAAGCAACACCATCCGCCTATACGCCAAACAGCGCCGTCTGACGAGCCTGCTGTCCCAGCAGTACAACGAGCGTGTCAAGAACAGTCGCATGCTCATCGACATCATGGCTGGCGTCATGGAGCTTCGCACGGCGAGAGCGGCAGGCACGTTACGAACATCGAAAAGCTGACCGAGCTGCTGCTTGGCTGTCTGGTCCAGCGTAGCGACACCATTTCCCTTGACAATGAGGAGCGCTCCACGATTGCCCTGCTTCGGCGCTGCACGATATCGGCAAGATGTTGATTGACGATGCGATTCTCAACAAACCCGGGCGCCTTACGTCCGAGGAGTTCGAGATTATGAAGACGCATACCACGATCGGCGCCGACATGCTGCTTGAGCTGGGTAGCCATCACGCCGGCAATGCGCTTATGGAATATGCGTACCAGATTGCGCGTTGGCATCACGAGCGCTGGGACGGCAAGGGTTATCCCGATGGCCTTAAGGCGACGAAATTCCCATTGCCGCACAGGTGGTTTCGGTGGCCGACGTGTACGATGCTCTGACGAGCGTGCGCGTGTACAAGGACGCTATCCCGCACAAGGAGGCAATTCAGATGATCCTGGACGGTAAGTGCGGCACCTTTAACCCGCTGCTGCTCGATTGTCTGCTTGAGGTGCAAGACCAAATTGCCGAGACGTTGGCACGCCCCGCCGACGTTGTCGCGTTTCCCACGATTTAGTTTGACCAAAGGAGTTTTTAATCCATGATTTCCATGCGTGAGGCGTATGAGAAGATCGGCGCCAATTATGATGACGCGTGCGCTCGGCTGATGGGCGAGGAAATGCTCGCCCGCTTTGCCCTCAAGTTTTTGGATGACGAGAGCATGGACAAGCTGGAGGCCGCCATGGCGGCGGGAGACGCCGAAGGTGCGTTTATGGCAGCGCACACGCTCAAGGGCGTGAGCCAGAACCTGGGATTCGATAATCTGTACGAGCCGGCGGTCGTGGTGACCGAGGCGCTGCGCGGCGCCGATGCCGTTGACGGCGCTCGCGAGGGGATGCATGCGCTGCAGCAGCAATATGCGGCTACGATGTCGGCCCTGCGCGAGACGGCCGAATAAGAGCTTGCGAGCCTTGGGCTGCGCGCCTGTCGCGTATAGGCAAAAGGGCGCCCCGTCGGACCATGTGGCCGGCGGGGCGCCCTTATCTGTTATGCGGTTCGCGAACTAGCGGGTCTGCTTTACCTTGCCGCCGCCTCGACAAACGACTTCCACAGGTTAAAGTCGGTCTCGAGCGTCTGCCAGGTGTACTCGGGATGCCATTGCACACCCAGACAGAACGGCTGGCCTTCGACTTCGATGCACTCGGGAACGCCGTCGGTTGCCTTGGCGACCAAGCGCGTGCTCTTACCCAGACGATCGACGCAGCAGTGATGTGCGGAGTTGGTCTGGATCAGCCTGTGCCCGCCAACCGCGCGCTCCAGCAGCGAGCCCGGCACGACCTCGACAGGATGCACAGGGTCGTTGAGCACGTGGGTATGGCGCCACTGCGTACGGCCCTCGCGCGCGCCCAGGCTCGGCACGTCCATGCACAGGGTGCCGCCGGTGGCGACGTGAGCAGTTGCGTGCCGCGGCAGGTGGTAAAGAGCGGCTTTTTGGCACGGAGCACCTCGCTGACCAGCTTAAACTCAAAACTATCGCGGATCTCGCAGCAGAGGGTGGGGTCGTAGGGTCGATCATCGCCCCAACGTTTGGGATTGACATCGGGGCCGCCGGGAATGGCGATGCCGTCGGCGATATCGACGTAATGACGGATGACCTCAATGTCCTCGGTGATGGACATCTGCAGCGGCAGACCGCCGGCGGCAAGAATGGCGTCGACAAATACGCTCGCAATCTCCTCGTTGGGGGAGAGCGTCTCGCTCAAATAGGGCTTCGCTTCTTCCCAGCGTGGTGCTACCAGGATAAGCGGGCGGTCAGCGGGATCGACGTCGACGTGCGGAGTGTAGGACGATGAGGTGCGGGTTCCGATCATGGGTGCGGCTTTCGAATCCGGGTGGACATGGCACAGGGGTGGCGCGGGACAAACGTTACTGATGAATTTGCCCGCGTGGCAATTGGGCTAGTGGCCCTTAATGGAGTTGAGGAAGTCCTGGGCGCGCTTGGTCTTGGGGTGGTCGAAGAACTCGTCGGGTGTGCCGGTTTCCACGATCTGGCCGTCGGCCATAAACACGACGCGGTCGGCCACGCGGCGGGCGAAGTTCATCTCGTGCGTGATGACGATCATCGTCATGCCCTGCTGGGCCAGACGGACCATGACCTCGAGCACCTCGTTGATCATTTCGGGGTCAAGGGCGCTCGTGGGCTCGTCAAAAAGCATGGCCTTGGGTTGCATGGCAAGCGAACGTGCGATGGCTACACGCTGTTGCTGGCGCCCGAGAGCTGTGCGGGCACCTTATCGGCCTGCTCGGCAACGCCACGCGGCCCAGCAGGTCCATGGCGCGCTCACGAGCTTCCTCCTTGGAGACGCCCAGCACATCGACCGGTCCCAGCATGACGTTCTGCAGTACGGTCATATGTGCAAACAGGTTGAACTGCTGAAATACCATGCCCAACTCGGCACGCATGCGGGCAAGATCCTTGCCTTCCTGTGGCAGGGGCTCGCCCTCGATGAGGATCTCGCCTGAGTCGATGGTTTCCAGGCGATTGATGGTTCGGCACATGGTCGACTTGCCCGAGCCCGAGGGTCCGATCACAACGACGACCTCGCCGCGGTCGACCGAGAGATTGATGTCGTTGAGAACGTGCAGATCGCCGTAGTGCTTATCGACGTGCCTGAGCTCGATCAGCGGCTGATTGCCGGTGGAAGAGGTGCTCTGTGCCATGGTGCTCGGCTCCTTATGACTCGAAATGGTAAAGCGTTAGCGGATGATGGTCGCGCCGGTCTTGTGCGAAACATAGACAGCGGCCTTGTTGATCGCGACGTTGATGAGGATGTAGATGACCGCGATAACCAGGTAGACCGACACGAGGGCGTCGTAGTTGGTAATGAGCACGCGGGCGTTTTGCATGAGGTCGGGGTAGCTCACCACGTAGGCCACGGTGGTGTCTTTGACTACGACCACGAGCTGCGAAATCAACGACGGAATGATAAACCGGATAGCCTGCGGCAACACGATTTTAAAGGTGATTTTAGCTTTGGAGAGACCGAGTGCCTGGGCGGCCTCGACCTGGCCGCGCGGCACGGCGTTGACGCCGGCACGGAAGATCTCGGCAAGTACGCCAGCTGCAGCGAGCGCGACGGGAAGCGTGAGCATCCAAAACGACGGCAGCGCGATCTTGTACTGGGGCAGCACCAAAAAGAAGAAGTAGATGAACAACAGGCTCGGTACGCCGCGGAAGAAATCGGTGAGCACGCGGCAGACCAGCTGCAGCGGCTTAATGTCGCTGGTACGGCCGAGCATAAGGCTAAGCCCAGCACCAGCGCGATGGCGCCAGCGGTGAGTGCGACTTTAACGGTGCCCTCAAAGCCGGCAAGCAGGAACTTCCAGGTGGTGAGGTGCGTAAAGAAAAACCAATAGTGAACCGAAAGCTGGCCGGTCACATAAAAGCGCTGCAACACGAGGCGACGAGCACGGCGACGGCAACAAGCGAGATGGCGGTGCCGATGCGAATCTTGGCGCGCATCTTGGGGCCGGGAGCCTCGTAGAGCGCATCGCGCATGGTGAGCGCGGAGGTGGAGTGCTTGCTCATCGGAGGATCCTCACCTTCTTATCGATGTAGTTGCCAATGTGGCTCACCACAAAGGCCGTGCCCAGGTAGCCGAGCGCCGAGATAAAGAACGCGGCGACGCCGCCGAGCGAGCGCGTGTTGATGTAGCTCACCACGCCGGTGAGCTCCTGCGGTTGCAACGGCACCTGACTGCCGAGCGCGGTGGTGAGCATGACGGCGATAAAGAGGTTGGTCATGGGCAACACGCTCGAGCGCAGCGCCTGCGGAATCACGATCTTGGCGAGGATACGGCTGAAGCTCATGCCGAGCGAACGTGCGGCTTCGACCTGACCGACGCCGACGGTGTTGATGCCGCTCATAAAGTTCTCGGAGCCAAAGGCCGAGCCCAAAAGAACCGTGGCGACGATAACGCAGGTGCGGTAGGGTAGGACGACCTTGAGCGGCGGCAGCGCATAGACGACGATGATGAGCAGTGCGATGCCGGGGATGTTACGGAAGACCTGGACATACAGGTCGCCAAAGACGCGCAGCGGCTTGAGCGGCGACACGCGCATCACGGTGACGGCGACGGCCAGCACCATGGCGATGGCAAACGACTCAAGCGTCATGCCCCAGGTTGCTAGCAGCGCGTCGATATAGTTCTGGCCATAGAGCGACCAGAGCTCGGAGAGACTCATGCGGACCTCCCGCCGATAAGGAAAGGGGCTCCCGTGTGTACGGAAGCCCCGACAACTCAGTGAGGAAACAGTTTACCGCAATAAAGCGCATCATGCGTTTCCGTATGGTTTCGCAGCGGCCGTTACCAGGCTCGCTGCCTAGGCGCCGATCTCGGGCAGCTCGGGAACATTGGTGTCGCCCGTACGGTCGCCGATGCAGATCTGCCACAGCTCGGTCCAGGTGCCGTCGTCCTCGATCTTCTTAAGGAAGTCGTTAACGAAGGCGACGCCGTCGGAATCGAGCGGCAGACCGATGCCATAGGGCTCCTTGCTGCCGAAGGGCTTGCCGGCAATCTTGTACTTGCCGGGCTCGCGGACCAGGGCGCTCTGCTGCATGTTGTTGTCGATGACGTAGGCGTCAACACGACCCTGCTGGAGTGCCTGGCGGGCCTCCTCGTCGGTCTTGAACTCCTGCTGGCTGGCCTTGGGGGCGAACTCCTCCAGGATGGCAGGGCCGTTGGAGCCGGACTGGACGGCGACGTTCTTGTCGGCCAGGTCGTCGACGCTCTTGATGTCGTCGTTATCGGCGAGCACCAGGATGGCCTGCTGGGTGTAGTAGTAGGGGCCGGCGAAGGAGACGAGCTTCTTGCGCTCGTCGGTAATGGTGTAGGTGGCAAAGACAGCGTCGACCTGGCCGTTCTGCAGGACAGACTCGCGCGTGTCCGAGGTCACCTGGGTGATCTCGACCTTGTTCTCGCCCAGAATGTAGTTGGACAGGAGCTGTGCGATACCGGCGTCGAAGCCGCGGGTCTGACCGTCTTTCTCGTTGAGGAGGGAGAAGAGCGTGGAGGTCTGAACGCCACCGATCTTAAAGACGCCGGCGTCCTTAACGGCCGTGGCCCAGGTGCTGGCGGCGATGGCGTCGTCATCGGCCTTGGGGCCGTTGTCGACGAGCTTGTCGAATGCTTGGCGTCGAGCGTGGCGGAAACTTCGGTATCCTTGGAGCTCTTGGAGGAGCCGGCGGCGGAACCCTTGTCGGCCTCGGCGCTGGTGTCGGAGCAGCCGGCAAGACCAAGGCCGGCGACGGTTGCGAAGGTGGCGGCAACGAAGCCGCGGCGGTCGAGAACGACCTGCTGGGAGAGGTTCTTGCTCATGGTAGAACACCTTTCTCAATAAAATCCCTAGCGGTTGAGTAGAGTTATACCCTATCCGGCTCAAATGGGTCAACACGAAATAACTCAGAAACATACTTGTCTTATGGGTAATTCTACCTACCAAAAAGGGACAGGTTTATTTTGGTAGGCTTTATCTGGGCAAACGTTGATTATTACAGCTAAGAAAGCGTTTTGCGGGCGGCCGGTCTCGTTGTTTTGTCTCAATCTGTAACAGGTAGACGAGGAAATGGGTTCTAGCTGTTACAGATCGAGATTATCTCTTCAGGGGGATTCGAATGTCTCGATCTGTAACATCTGGACGGACAAAAGGTCTCTAGCTGTTACAGATTGAGACAAAGGTCTGGGACTAAGATGTCTTATCTAGATCTGTAACATCTGGACGAGGATTTATCCTCTAGATGTTACAGATTGAGATAATCGCGCCGCGAAAATAAAAACCTTCGCAGGGGTGCTTCCCTTGCGGAGGTTTTTTACTCGTTGAGAAGCCTTGCGGCTTCGGCGGCCATGTTCTCGACCGTCATGCCGTTCTGCGCGAGCAGTTCGTTGGGGTCGTAGCGGTCGGGGAAGCCCTTGGCGATGCCGAAGGTGCGCGTGCGCAACGGCGTGCATGCTAGATAACATGCCACGCGCTCACCCCAGCCGCCGTCCAAGATGCCGTCCTCGAGGGTGATGACAACGCGATGCTCGGCGGCAAGGCTGTCGAGGAACTCGCGGTCGAGCTCGGTTGCAAAGCGCGGGTTGACGAGTGTGGCCTCGATACCGTACTCGGCAGTCAGACGGTTTGCCACGCGCTCGCCCAGCTCAAAGAAATCGCCGAGCGCGAGTACGGCAACGTCGCGACCCTGGCGCATCACGTTGTAGCGAACGACGCTGTAGCCGGTGCCTCGGCGGGCGCCAGATCGGGGCGGCTTACCAAGCCGATGCCCGGTACGCGGATTGCCACGGGATGCTCGCGGTGGTTGAGCGACCAGCTCAGCATGGACAGGTATTCCTCCATGCAGGCCGGCGCTAGGTAGCGCATGTTGGGAAGTCCGCCCAGCATGGAAATATCAAAGAACGAAAGGTGCGTCTCGGACGTGGTGCCAAAGATCGACGCGCCAAACACCAGGATGGTTGCAGAGGCGTCGTTGAGGCACAGGTCGTGCCACAGCTCGTCGTAGGCGCGCTGCAAAAACGTGCCGTACACACCAAAGACTGGCTTGGCGCCCGAGCGTGCAAGCGCGGTGGCAAAGGTCACGGCGTGCTCCTCGGCAATGCCCACGTCGACAAACTGCTTGCCTGCCGCGGCGCGAAGCTCGGGTGTAAAGCCCATGATGTAGGCGTGGCGGCCGTGATGCCCACGACCTGCGGATCGCGCTCGATGGCGGCGCTGAGCGCCTCGCCCGTAATATCGGCATAGGTGCGCGGTGCGGGCTCGCTCGGGTGGCCCGGGCAAAGTTTGCGGCCGGTTGCCATATCGAAGGGCCCCACATGATGCCAGTGCTCGGGGTCGCTCTGGGCTGGCTCAAAGCCCTTGCCCTTGGCGGTGGAGACATGCAGCACGATGATGATCGATATCGCGCAGCTCCTGCAGCGTATCGACCAGCGCTTGGACATCGTTACCGGCGTCCAGGTAGCGATAGTCGAGCCCCAGCGCGCGGAAAACGTTGCGCTCACAGGTGCCGTTGCTGGCGCGCAGCTCGGCCAGATTGCGATAGAGGCCACCGTGGTTTTCGGCGATGGACTGGTCGTTATCGTTGACGATGATGATCAGGTTGCTGTCGAGCTCGGCGGCATTGTTAAAGCCCTCAAACGCCAGGCCGCCCGAAAGCGAACCGTCGCCAATAACGGTAATGACGTTATACGTGTCACCCGCCAGGTCGCGCGCGTGGGCAAGGCCGCAGCCAAGCTCACCGAGGTCGAGGTATGCCCCATGGCAAACAGGTCGTGCTCGGACTCGTCGGGATTGGCAAAGCCAGAAGCCTCACCATAACGCTCCGGATCGATATAAGTGTACGCGCGCCCGGTCAGCGCCTTGTGGGCGTAGGTCTGGTGCGAAACGTCAAAGACAATCTTGTCGATAGGGGAGTTAAACACGCGATGAAGCGCAACCGTAAGCTCAACGACGCCAGGTTGGGGGCAACGTGTCCGCCGACAGCGGCGGAGCTTTCGAGGATGGCGTGGCGAATCTCGCCGCAGAGCAGCGGAAGCTCGGCGCGGTCGAGAGCCTTGACGTCCTCGGGCGTTGTCGTTTGCGTAAGCAGCATCGTTGTGGGTTACTCCATGCGAATCGAGCGCCGGCGCTCCCTCGGCCGACACAATTGCACAAGACAGTCTCGCACATTTTGGCGTTTGATATGTGACGGCGGCGCGGTAATTCGCCACTGGTGGGGCAAAAACGTTTGTCCGATGCCATACTGATGTGTTCCATGATGTTTTTATCGATTGTGCACAGGCCGTGGCTTGCCGCCGTGAGCCGCTGGAAGGAGGCAGCATGTCCGATGCCGTTCGTGCCGAGAAAATCGCGTGCGAAGTAGACCATGCTGCCCGTCAACTGGCGCAGGCGGGCCGTCTGGACCTGACGCGCGAGTTTATCCAGCATGGCGACGTGACGGTCTATGCACATGTGACCTCGGTGGCACGGGCAAGTCTGTCCTTTGCCGAGCACTTGGGCCGTGCTGGCATTTCGATCGACCGTGCCTCGCTGCTGCGCGGAGCCTTGTTACACGATTACTTTCTCTATGACTGGCACGATCCCGATCCGAGCCATCGCCTGCACGGATTTCGGCATCCGTTTTTTGCCCTGCGCGTGCCGAGGAAGATTTTGAGCTGACGTCTCGTGAGCGGAATATTATCGTACGCCATATGTTTCCGCTGGTGCCGGTGCCGCCGACGTGTCGTGAGGCATGGATTGTGTGCCTGGCGGATAAATGGTGTGCTCTGCGTGAGACGGTCGCCGGTCGTCTGCGGCGCAAGGACGAGACAGACGATAGCGTGAGTAAAGCATCGAGCGAAAAGAGGAGAGGGTAGACGGTGGGGACCGCGATTGATATGGCGTTTGGCGGTGCGACGCTTGCCGCCTGCCCACTCTCGGCACTGGTGCTCTCGTTTGCCTTTTACGGGTTTTGCGGTTGGGCATGGGAGTCGACAGTATGCGCCATGCTCAATCACGGACGATTTGCCAACAGTGGCTTTTTGCTGGGGCCGTGTTGTCCTATCTATGGTGTGGGCGGCATTGCCTGCTGGCTGCTGTTGCGCGGGATTCCGGATGCCTCGAGCCAGTTTGTCGCTGCAGCGCTCGTATGCAGCGTGATCGAGTACAGCGTAGGCGTGCTGTTGGAAAAAACAACGGGCGCTCGCTTTTGGGATTACTCGCACCTGCCGTTTAACCTGCACGGACGCATCTGTCTGTACTGGGCCTGCGCGTTTGGCTTGGGTGCGTTGTGTATTTGCCGTTTAGTGGAGCCGGCATTGCTGGGGCTGCTTGGCCATCTGCCGGTGCTGATTGTGCGGCTGTCCGCCTTTATCGTCGCGGTCGCGATGATGGTCGACGCGGTGTGCTCGTTGGCGAGTTGGCGGCGTCTGTCTGATCAGCTGGAGCGCGTCCGGGCCGACCTTGCCGACCGCATTAACGAGTCGCTTGCCGATGCGTCCGACTCTATGCTCGAACGTATTCCCGATTCGGCGATCGGCTCGGTGGCACAGACGCATATCCGCAGCCGTGCCGTTAACGCGTGGCTGGCCGAGCTGGGCGACGCCGCGCTCGATGCCTGCGCGAGAAGCTTCGATGCCGACGTTATCGCGGTGGTGCCTCGCGGCCTGGCGCTTGCCGCCCGCCGCGTGG
>ENA-OQAS01000228-OQAS01000228.1-human-gut-metagenome-genome-assembly--contig:-NODE-228-length-29914-cov-2.855977_pt1 | contig 29914 bp, 26 predicted proteins | sample MGYA00242733_ERZ504523 | MGnify/ENA primary metagenome ERZ504523 (study PRJEB26092, sample SAMD00036239) | human gut metagenome | host: Homo sapiens | study: EMG produced TPA metagenomics assembly of...
TCGTAGTGATAGCCTCATCATGCTGATCAAGCGCCGCAAGACCCACTAGTAGCCAGTCGAACATATCGACAACCCAAAAAACCCGGGTAGCCAAAAAACAGGCCACCCGGGTTTTCTGTTGAGTGGATTCAGACTTAACACTTCCATAGCCCTCGCAGCCATATATAAGTCCTAATTCCTGCAAACCAGTTATTCCGCCTGCACAATCTTTTCTGGAAGTAACCTCTCCATAATTAACACAGTATATTACTATGTCATTGACTGTTGAACGGAGCTTGACATTTGTTGAACTTCTTAAATCCAGATCATACTCAGGGTCTACATCATATTCAATGTTCATAGTTCCTGTTATTCCACCTACATTAAGGTCACCGTATACAGTTCCCCTGTTCACTGATTTAGTTATAACACCGTCTGTATTCTTTGCATTTTCCGCCGTGGAAATATCTTCTATATGACTGTCATCACTTGTAACAAGCTGTGCTGTATCATTCACTGTACTTCCTATATTGTTAATCTGTGAAGAAATGGTATTGATACTGTCAGAAATATTCTGTATCTGTTCATCAAGAACATTTACAATACCTTGAATATCTCCTGTAATATTGCCTGTTCCAAGCTGGTCTGACACATCTTTTACAAAGTCTTCTGCTGTATCACTCGAATCTGCCATTGTGTTACTGATGTCCTTAAGATTATCATTAATGATATCCCACTGCTCATCGATAGCATCTTTCTGGGAGTCTGATAAAATTTTATCATCACCCTGAATGTCCTTTATCTTATTAAGAGCATTATCAATATTGTCAAAATACTCTCTTGTATCAGGGTTATCCTGCATAGAGTCAGATACTTCTTTTAAAGAGTCCGATAATACATCAACATCTTCCTTATACTGGTTAGTAATGCTTTCTGCATAATCTCTTGTCTTAGATGAAGCACTGCTCATTGAATCTGACAAGCTGTTTAATGTATTGCTTATATTATTAACAGAGCCCTGAATTGTATCAATTCTGTCCTGTAAATATTCAGACTCTATATAAGGCTCTGCCTGTCCGACAATACCGCCGACATCTTTTCTGCCGTATATATCGCCTTCGTTGGTACAGTTAAGTATCTTTCCATTCTGGCTTCCTGCTATACCACCAACATTATAACCTGTATGGTTATATCCAATTGTTCCATAATTTGTACACGATGAAATAACACCAGATGAATTACCTGCTATTCCACCCATATCGTTACGGTCTACAACGTGCTGTGTAATATTAAATGTTCCAACATCAACTCCACCGACATCAAGTGATGAAGCTAATTCATCTGTATTAACGCGGCTTCTTGATACACATTCACTTATAAGTCCTTCATTCTTCCAGCTATTCCACCTGTCTGGTTAGTTGCTGTAACAACAGCATCACTAAGACAGTTAGTTATATTAGCACCCGGCTTATTAATTCCTGCAATCGCACCTACATATGTTGTACCATTGACTTTTCCATAAAATGTGCAGTTAGTTATTGTACCATAATTAACACCGGCAATTCCTCCTATATTCTTCTGTGAACCAGATGTATTAACGCTTCCTGATACACTAAAATTGCATACATAAGCATTTTCTCCAAGGTAACGGAAAAAGCCATAATCTGAACCCTTATAATCGACATTAAAGCTTCTTATAGTATGGTTAGCACCATCAAATGTTCCATCAAAATATGGTATTCCATTAAAATCTGTATTAGATAAATTGATATCTGTAGCAAGTCTTACTGTCCTGCCCCTGCTGTAACTGTCATATTTACAGTTATTGGCAAATTCAATAAGTTCCCTGGCACTGGAAATTACTATAACATCACTGTCAGCTTCCTCTGCCTGTACCACATATGGAATAATATTTCCAAATGCCGCAAAGATAATGAGCAGTGACAGCATTACTGCAAGTATTTTATTAAATTTTGTATTAAGCTTTACCATTACTGCTCATCTCCTTTCTCTGTATTGTTCGTAACATTTTCTGTATTATCCACACCATCACTTTTATCTGTTAATAAAAGATTATCTGTATCTTCATATGTAACCTGTCCCTGACGTCCTGGAATTAGTGAATCAACTGATACCTTCATCTGTCCCTGGAATGTTCCCTGAATGTCAGCATCAATCTCACCCTGTACATAACCTTTGACGTGTCCTGTAACTCTTACCCTGCCGGCAACTTCTTTCTGTGGTCTTGCAATATTCATTGTAAGAGCTGTCTTTTCAATAATTATATCTCCAAGTAAAAGTATCTGTGGAAGCACGAATAATACAAGGATAATTGATATTAATGTACCTCGTCCAAGTGCAACACCTATTGAAGCAACTGTCGCATCAGAGGCAATCTCACCTATAAGGAAGCCTGCACAGGTAAGAATTGAACCTGATGTAAATATTGTTGGGAATGACTGGTTAAGTGTCTCAATCATTGCATCTTTAAGCTGCATTTCCTTCTTTAACTGCAAATACCTGTTAGATATAACAATCGCATAATCGATTGTAGCACCCATCTGTATTGCTGATACAATCAGGTATGCAATAAAGAATACTGTCTGTCCCTGTAATGCCGGTACAGCAAAGTTAATCCATATACTTCCCTGAATAGTAAGAACAAGAAGCACTGGAAGTCCTGCTGACTGGAATGTAAAGAACAGAATTATCATAACAAAAAGTGCAGTAAGTACGCTTATAATAATATTATCTGATGCAAATGATGACTCAAGATCGTGGTCACTTGTAGAATTACCAACAAGGACTACATTATCTGTGCCATAATACTTAGCTGCAATACCACGGATTTCTTCCAATGCATCATATGTTTCCTGACCTTCTACCGGAAGTGAAAGGTTAAGCACAAATCTTGAATAATCGCTTCCCTGAAGCTGTAACTGTGCATCGTGGAGTGTATCATATAATGTATTAAGCTTATCGTCCAGCTCACTATCTAATGTTACATAACCTTCCTTATACTGGTCATAAAGGAATAAGAACATATCAATAATAGGAACCTCATAATCATTAACTCCTGTAAATACAGGACCATACTGCTCCTGATTATAAGCATATGCCATATAAAGCACATCAACTACTTCTCTGTCTATATCAATCAATTCAGCAAATTGCCTTGGATTTAACTTATCCGTAAGCACATAATCATCATTAATTGACACATTTGCAAGACCAAGTGTTGATGTAACATAGCTTAGATTATCTAATTTGCCTAACACTCTCTTCTCTGACTCATAATCGCCCTTTGGCACCATAACAACTAACTGGTTGCTCTTGCCAAATGTATCCTCTATTCTTTCTTCTGCTATCTTAGCATTACTCTTTTTCGCACTCACAATTGAGCTTGTATCATAAATATACTGGCAGTTATTTGAAAATACAGCTGCTGCTATAAGAAATACTATAAATAAAGGTGGAATTATATATTTGGTCTTATTAGCAAATTTACCAACAATTGTAATCTTTGGCACATAACATTTGTGATGTGTATTATCAATTCCCTTGGCAAATATAAGCAGTACTCCCGGCATAAGAAAGAATACTGATATAAGACTTATAATAATGGCCTTAACCAATATAATACCCATATCATAACCAAGCCTGAACTGCATAAACATCATTGCAACCATACCTGATACAGTTGTAAGTGATGATGAACTAATCTCTGGAATAGCCTTTGAGAGTGCAACCTTTACCGCTTCTTCCGCATTAAGCGTTTCGTGCTCCTCCATAAATCTGTCGCAGAGAATAATCGCATAGTCAATAGCCAGTGCAAGCTGTAACACTACTGCTATCGAGTTGGTGATAGACGAAATAGTACCGAACCAGTAATTAGTTCCCATATTAAGAATTGCCGCAACACCAAATGTTATGAGCAATACTGGAATTTGCAGATATGCCTTTGTTGAAAGCATTAACACAACTACTATAATAATTACTGCCAGTACAAGAATAATGTTCATATCCTTTGACAGTGATTCCGCACTATCTTCTTCCGAACCAACCTCCGTTGAAACATATACGTCATAATCTGATAACGTATCCTTGACATCATTCAATGCCTGTTTGCTTATATCCTCATCTTCCGTTCCATCAAATGTAATATCAAACAAAGCATCTGTACCTTTATAATGGTCTGATGAGTCATCAAATGTTACCTGCTTAACTCCATCAATGTCCTCAAGTTCGCTTACAAGCTCGTCTGCCTGATTATAGGTGACATTGGTAAGCATAACCTTAGCACTGCCATATGTAACAAACTGTTCGTCCATAATAGACAATCCCTGTCTTGTCTCACTATCGGCTGGCAGGTATGATGTAATATCCTGATTGACTGTACTTTATTGATAGATAACACACTATAAATAATCGCAAGAATAAAAAGAATTTCTATTGCTTTACGTTTATTCACAATAAATGTGGCTGCCGTAAGCCAAAAATTACCCTTTTGCTTTTCTTCTTTTTCCTTCATAAATTCTTCTGTACATATAATTCACTAAATATCCTAATAATCTTCAATAAACTTTAATTATTAATCAGTTTCTTAAATGTACCGTCCTTTCTTCATTTTGCTTATTGTGTTTATAAACATAGTGTTGATTATTTTTATAGAATAATTATAATTATCATATAATATTTGCTCAATAATCAGTTTTGCACAAAGTGTTGATTAATAGACATTGTGTTGATATATGTCAATTAATTAAGAAGATTTAAGAAAGGGTAATATATGGAAAATAATATAGACAGACGTGTAATGAGAACTAAAACACTGCTTATTCACAGCCTTTCCACTCTGATGAAACAAAAAAACATCAAAGACATAACTGTAAAGGAATTATGTGAACTGGCAGATATTAACAGGGGCACGTTTTATCTGCATTACAAAGATATATACGATATGCTCGCCTCTATCGAACAGGAGCTTAGCGACAAGTTCATACAGATATTTCAAAAATATAATGCCAGGAATACAAAGGATTTTCCTTATCCTTTATTCTTAGATATATTTGAATTTGTAAGCGATAATGCCGAACTTTTCCGCGTGCTTATAGGTCCTAATGGTGACATTTCATTTATTATGAAAATACACCAGCTTTATAATATGTACTGCATACAGACCGAAATCAGTAAATTATCGCCTGAACTTTCAATTAACTGTAAATATTACGGTAATTTTATACTTTACGGCTGTGTCGGTCTTATCGAACAGTGGCTCTCAAGCGATAATCCTGAGTCCCCACGCGAAATGGCTAAGCTTGTAACCAAGCTTGTATCAACTGGAGTTTTATCTTTAATAAAATAAATACTTAAAAGTCTTCTTCTGTAATCAGAAAAAGACCTTTTATTCTTAGTACTCACGAATTCTTCTTTTCTTTCTCAGTCATAACTATTTCGCCCATGTAAGCTCTTCATTATCACTATTGTAATTAAATCTGCCATCGTTCTTTTCTTCAATAGCTTTTATCATATGATAAGTGTTACTCATTATATGGTGTAGGAATTCCAAGCTCTTTTCCCATTCTCATTAATGCACCTGAAAACATATCTATCTCCGTATGTCTTTTGGCATCGATATCCTGCAATGTTGAATATCTCGCTGTTGGAAGGACTGCACTGCCACTGCCGGAAGAACCCTCAACAATGCTTATGTCAATTCCTTTTGCTGCTGCAACTGCCTCAAGCTCCTTACGAAGACCTTCACTGATTGCCTTCATATGAACACTATCCCTGTAACAGCCAACACCTGCCCCAAGAATAGCCTGCGGAAGATTATTGCACACATTAAGTCGGAACTTACACCATATCTCCTCTTTAATATGCTTTGTTACCCGAAAATGTATATTACCTCTTTCAAACAGTTCCTTAACCATACGTACTCTTTCACTGTCAATGTGCGTTAGCTCTCCATATATAATTCCAAGAGTTGTGTCTGGATTAAAGACATACCCATTTCCTTCTTTATATGCTGAAGCTACCTTAATAAGTGAATATAACATATGAGAAGCACCTATCTTTTCTGCAATAACATCTTCACTGTCTACACCATTCATAAGGCTCATAACTATAGTATTATCACCTGTTGCTGCTTTTATATCATCAAGTGCTGCTGGAAGTGCTCCATACTTTAATGATACAATAAGCAAGTCAACACCTTTTGCTTCGTCCGGTGTCCATACTTCTGGACGGTATACATTACCATTAATCTTACATCCATCAGCCTTAAGCTTTTGATTTCTCTCACCTTTGGCTATAACACCAAGTTTTATGTCCTCGACCTTAGAAAGTCCCCATATAACATAAGAACCTACTGCACCCGCACCTATAATTCCAACTGACTTAATTGACATAACAACCAACTCCTGCTTTATTACTCACTATAATTCTTATTTACATAGTCTTTAATCTCATTACTGTCATCTGGCATTCTACAGCGACAATATAATTACCCTCATCATTAGAACATCTTATTATACAGCCCTGTATTTCTTTGTCTTTAATAACATCGAAATTATCAATCTCGATAACAATATTCTTACCCTTCATATTTTCAAACGATGAGTCATTAACTGAAAAAGCAAAACCATTAGCACTGATATTAACCATGTGTCCATAATATGTTATATCTGTACCATCAACGCTTATTGTACACTTATTGTCAAGCGGCATTCTTGGATATTTTCTTCTGTTATATACCTGTGGGTTCGTATCAATAGTAAGCTTGAACTGTCCCTTTTCTCCTGCCTTGACATTATGTATTGCTATATCATTCCAACAATATAACACATTATCTACAACAGCGTTAAATGAACACTTAAGATTTCTTCTCTTATCATCAAATGCTGCTCTGTTATTAATATTTATGTATACATTATTGTCTTTTCTGTCAACAACCTCACCTGTGTATTCTTCCCTGGCATTAGTCTGACCTTCAATAACCATTCTGAACTTCATACCACTCTTTATATCGGAAACATTCATAAATCCACCGATACCAAGTTCTTCCATAAGTTCGCCGACAACAGACTCAATATCCGTTGCACTCTTGGCACTTGCTTCATATTTGCTAAGCATCGTCTTAGTTGTCTGTTCTGCATTATTAATGCTCTCTGTCATTATCTGCATTATTTCGCCAACCTGATTCATATTAGCAGTAAGTGTCTCATTAGAATTCTCAACCTGCTTAACTGCACTGTCAACTATCTTTATATTATCGCCAAGACTTGTTGCATCACTTGTTATATCTGATACTGACTTATTAACTGTTGATACCTTCTCAATATTAAGCTGTATAAGTTCAACTGTTTCTGTAATTGATTCAAGCATTTCATCTGATGTAGCCTCAAGATGTGAAAGTGCTTCCATAATACTGTTAGAAGATTCTTGAGTTCCACTGCTTAAACTTCTTATCTGGTCAGCAACAACAGCAAAGCCTTTCCTGCCTCTCCCGCTCTTGCCGCTTCTATTGAAGCATTAAGTGCAAGAAGATTAGTCTGTGAAGTAATTCCTTCAATAGTACTTGTCTCCTGCTTAACATTTTCAAATTCCTTCTTAAATGTTTCAAGAATAGTCTCAATCTTGCTTGATAATGCTGACATTCTGTTAGTAATTTCAACAACCTCTGTAAGCTCATCAGCACTTAAGTCAGCATGTTTAACTGACTTCTCAATAAGCTTTGAGAATTCCTCCATAAGATCTGATACATCTTTCACCTGAGTATCAATAACCTTAGTCATCTCTATTGATGAAACTGTCTTATCATTAAGGATACCATTGTTCTTTGCAAGTGTTCCCATATCCTTAACTACATTGTTAGCACCCTGTTTATTCTCATCTGCAAGTTCTCTTACAACTGTAACACCATCAACAATTGAATTACTTGCATCTTTAACCTGCTCAACTGTCTGTACAACCTGTGCCAGCTCCGATTCAATCGACCCCGTCAGTGCACCATCTGACTCAACCAGATGTCTTATCGCCATATTAGTACAAGCAAAACAACATAATACAATCGCAAACTGAAGTGCACACTCCTCACTTGCAACAAAATCCATCATTCCCTTAGCCACACCTTTGTAAATATTACTGCTGATTAATACAAACAATGTAAACCACATAATCATCTTTATAAACTTAGGATCTTTGTACAATATAAGAATTGATAATAACGGAAGAATAAATATATAAGAAATCTTATCAAGTGCTGTCCATGCTATAACAGCGTAGAATAAAAGATAACATATACCTAATACCCATTTGTACTCTTTAGCTGCCTTACCCTTAATCATAGATACTATATATCCTGTTATGTAAGTAACCCAGCCTACTACTGTAAATGCTATAAAATATCCCCTTGCAATTTCCCCATTCTTTGTCTTGATACCATAATATATGGTCGCAATAAAAATAAGAGCAAGCCAGGTTATACCTGCTCTTTTGTTGCTTTCGCCCTGAAAAATGATTCATCATACTCCTGCATATGCATTGTCCTTTCACTGATGTTAGTTTATCATTGATTTCTGTATTCTATTGTCGTCACAAATACTTAAATGATATTTTTATAATACCACATTTTTATCTATATTCATAGTACATTATTGCTTTCACAATTTATATTTTATAATTAGTTGTTGACAGACAATTTGTCCATATACTATTATATTAACAAAGGGAGTAGTTAGCATCTTTAGATGTAATAATAATCGTCATCACGCTGCAAGGCCGGTTATTATTAGTGAGTAACGAGACTTTTATCAATCATTTTTTTGATGTGGTAAAAGGCTTTTTTTGTATAAAGATTAATAAATGTTTCTTTTGCCGCAGGAAAGGACTTAATATGGAATATTTATTACTACTCATTGGATTCGTGCTGTTAATCAAAGGAGCTGACTTTTTCGTAGATGGAAGCTCGTCACTTGCAAGAATTATGAAGGTACCAAGCGTTATTATAGGACTGACGATTGTTGCTATGGGAACAAGTGCCCCGGAAGCTTCTGTAAGTATTAATGCCGCACTCGCTGGAAGCAACGATATTGCAATAAGCAATGTTATAGGTTCTAACCTTTTTAATGGTCTTGTCGTTGTCGGTGTATGTGCATTTATGGCTGGATTTAAGACTAATCCTGAGATTTTAAAAAGAGATATGCCACTTAACATTATCGTAACAGCAATTCTTTGCATTATGCTTCTTGACAGACATATTAACCATATTGAGGGAATAATCTTACTCATCAGTATGGCTGTATACATTGCAGTTATGGTTATATCAGACTTAAAAACCGTGAAACTGCTGATGAATGTAAAATACTTCTCTGCCTAAGAGTCTTATATTTATCATAGGCGGACTTATTTCTGTAATATTTGGTGGAACACTTGTTGTTGATAATGCCTGTCTTATCGCTAAAGATTTCGGTGTCAGTGAGAATTTTATAGGACTTACAATAATCGCTATTGGTACATCACTTCCTGAACTTGTTACCTCTATCACAGCGACACGAAAAGGCGACAGCGGACTTGCACTCGGTAATGCCATAGGCTCTAACCTTTTTAATATACTATTCATATTAGGAATGTCTGCAACAATCTGCCCGCTGAATGTATTATCAGAGTCAATTATCGACTGTATAATACTTCTTGTGTCAGCAGTCATTCTTTATGTATTTGCAAGAACCAAAAAGACTATGAACAGATGGGAGGGAATTGTATGCGTGTTTCTATATGTAGGATACACGGCATATCTTTTAATAAGATAATACCTGTCATTATCTCCTACTCTTCCATAATCATCTTTTTTAATTCTTTTGCCGCTGAATTTAAAGGATGCTGGTAATCATATACCATACACACATTTCTTTCAGGAATCGTTTCTTTTAACGATATCTTTACAATTTCACGCTTGCTAAGGGCTTCCTGTGCCATAAGTTCAGGCACGAAGCCCAGACCAAGCTCATTTTTCACAAGTGGGAGTATCTGGTCTGTTGTAGCTACCTCAGTATCTGGCAGTAATTCAATTCCATTTTTATAGAATAATTCATTATAGAACTGAAATGTCATTGTTTCCCTGCCAAGACATATCAAAGGATAATTCTTTAACTCATTTAATGATAATTCCTGACTTCCCAATGCAGTAAACGTAGTACCTCCTACAAGAATTTCTTTAAATGTCTTTAACATTATCTGCTTAAGAGGTGCTTCTACATTGACAGGTGAAGATGCAACAGCGAAATCTATAATTCCCGATCTTACAGCTTCTATTGCCTGAGGTGTCGAATGGTTATATATTTTAAGACGTATTCCCGGATATTTAATATGGAACTTTTTAAGCTTATCTAACAAGAATATATTAAGTGCTGTCTCACTTGCACCAATTGATACGCTTCCTGTTGTAAGGCTTGAGCTGTCAGATAATTCTTCCTCTGCTTCTAATAACTGGCTCATCGCAACGGATACGTGTGTATACAGCTTCTCACCCTCAGGAGTAAGCTGAATTCCCCTGTTATTTCTTATAAATAACGAACAGCCAAGCTGCTGTTCAAGACAATTCATAGCCCTTGTTATATTCGGCTGGCTGTTACCTAATGCGTGTGCAGCTTTAGTAAAGTTACTGTATTTGGCTACATAATAAAATATCTTATAATATTCGTAATTAACATTCATATAATCTGACCCTTTCACTAGCTATAAGTATCACAGTTATATCAAATAATAATCAAAACCATATCAATTATACTTTTTACTTATCATTGTTTCAATAGTATACTCCTTACTTGGTAATAAAAGCAACTAAAATTTATTATCATTATTAAAAGTTACATTTTACCAACTACAACCTATACTATATTTTAAAGGAGATGCTTATATGCTTACTGCTGTAACAGGAATTAACTGGGTGATGAAGGCAAAGGCCGCGTAATTGACTTGTTAGCTGAGCAGGCTGATATTGTTGTCCGTTATCAGGGCGGTAATAACGCCGGTCACACTGTAGTCACTGATAAGGGAAATTCGTTCTTAATCTTCTTCCATCTGGAATACTTCACCCTGATGTTGTATGTGTTCTCGGTGATGGAATGGTAATTGACCTTGAACATCTTTCAAATGAAGCTGAACAAATCAAAGAAAAAGGAATATCTGTAACTCCTGATAATCTGAAGCTTTCAAAACATGCCACTATATCTATGCCTTGGCACAAGGTTCAAGATGAACTTGAAGAAAACCGGTTATCTGCAACAGGCAGTGCATTTGGTTCTACACGCAGGGGCATTGCTTATGCCTATAGCGATAAATACCGCAAGAAGACACTTCGTCTTGCCGACCTTCTTCATCTTGATAATGAAAATGTTAAAGCAAGGCTTAAAACCATATTAGATGCAAAAAATCTTGAACTTGCCGGCTGTTATCATCAGGAACCAATGTCATATCCTGCTCTCTTATCGTGGTGTGAAAAACAAGCAGATATATTCAGGGATTATATATGTGATACAGGCATTTTCTTAAATAATGCCTTAGCTGATAATAAAAAAGTAGTTCTTGAAGCCCAGTTAGGCGCTATGAGGGATATTGATTATGGTATATTCCCCTACACTTCAAGCTCATCTACAATAGCTGCCTATGGCCCTTTAGGTGCTGGCATACCTTATGCCCCACTTAACCATATTGTCGGTGTCTTAAAAGCTTATTCAACCTGTGTAGGTGCTGGTCCATTTGTTGCAGAAAATGCAATGTCTGAAGAATGGCAGAAGCTCCTTCGTAAATACGGCGGCGAATATGGTGCTGCTACAGGACGACCAAGGCGTGTCGGACCATTTGATGCTGTTGCCAGTGCTTACGGCCTTAAATGCCAGAATTCAGATTTAATAGCATTAACCAAATTAGATATCTTAAGCTATATGAGAGAAATCCCTATTATAACAGGTTATAAATATAAAAATACTGTCGTAACAGAATTTGACCCGACAGACAATATAGATATGTACAAGCCTGTTGTTGAACTTATGCCAGGCTGGCTTACAGACATATCAAAATACCGCACATATGATGAACTTCCTGATAATGCAAGAAATTATATTGAAAAGCTTGAAAAGCTGCTTAATCACGAAATCCAGTTCATATCTGTCGGGGCAGAGAGAAACCAATATTTAACAAAGGGAGAATGGCTATGAGAAATTTAATTGACCCTCTTGATTTTACACTTGATGAAACAATAAGCATTTTAGACTTAGCTGACAGGATTGCTTCTAATGAAGAAGCCTACAGCCACGTTGCTGACGGCAAAAAGCTTGCTACTTTATTCTATGAACCAAGCACAAGAACTCGTTTATCCTTTGAGTCAGCAATGTTAAGCCTTGGAGGAAAGACCTTAGGCTTTGCCGGTGCTAACCAGTCAAGTGCCACCAAGGGCGAAACTGTCGCAGATACCGCCCGTGTTGTAAGCTGTTATGCCGACATTAATTGCAATGCGCCACCCAAAAGAAGGGGCGCCTTTAAGAGCTTCTATGTATTCATCAATTCCAGTTATCAACGCTGGTGACGGCGGTCACAACCACCCAACCCAGACATTAATTGACCTGATGACAATACGCCATAGAAAGGGACGTCTTGATAACCTGACTGTTGGTTTCTGCGGTGATTTAAAATTTGGAAGAACTGTACATTCTCTTGTGAACAGCCTTGTACGTTTCAATGACAATAAGTTCTATTTTATATCACCAGAAGAATTAAAAGTTCCCGATTATCTTATAGAAGATACTCTTATTCCTAATAAATCAGTATATAAAGAAGTAAGAAGCCTTGAAGATACACTCCCAGAGCTTGACGTGCTTTATATGACAAGGGTACAACGTGAGCGTTTCTTTAATGAAGATGATTATATAAGATTAAAAGATACTTATATACTTAATAAAGAGAAATTACAGCTTGCCCCTGCCGATATGCCGGTTCTTCACCCTCTGCCAAGAGTTGATGAAATATCAACTGATGTTGATACCGATAAGCGTGCCGCCTATTTTGAACAGGTGCAGAATGGCAAATATATCCGTATGGCTCTTATTATGAGTTTACTTGAACTTACAGACCCACTCACAGGAAAAAAAGTACTATAGTAAAATAGAATGGAGATTATAATGTTAAATATAGATTCTTTGCAATGGTGTAGTAATCGACCATATCCCTGCTGGACAGGGGTTAGATATATACCGCCTTTTAAACCTTGATGCACAGTCACATTCTGTTGCACTCCTTCAATATGTAAAAAGCGAAAAGTACGGCTGTAAAGATTTAATCAAGATAGAAGGAACCAAGCTTCCTGAAAGATTAGATATTCTTGGTTACATTAATAAACAGATAACTCTGATTATAATTAAAGATGGAAAAGTTGATAAAAAATATCATCCTCTTCCACCTAAAATCTTAACCAATGTTATAAAATGTAAAAATCCACGCTGTATTACAAGTATAGAAACAGGTTGTGAACACATTTTCAAGCTATATCCATCAGGCAAATACCGCTGTCTTTACTGCAATGAAGAAATCTCTGTAAGATAGATTAGATTATCCCCATACTTCTTCTGCGATTTCTTTTACAAGCTTAAGCTTTGCCCACTGTTGTTCCTCTGTAAGCTTATTACCTATTTCACAAGATGCAAATCCGCACTGTGGACTTAAGTATAATCTTTCAAGAGGAACAGGCTCTGCCTATAACTTATTTATCTGTTTCTTATTATCTTAGCCGCCTCAACCATATTTCTTAAACTGGCATCTGTTTCCTTTACACCTCGTGTCTTTAAGCCGCAGTCTGGATTAACCCAGAGTTTGTCCCTGCTGATTTTAGTAAGCATTATATTTAACGCATTAACAATTTCATCAACTGATGGAACTCTTGGAGAATGTATGTCATATACTCCCGGTCCTACTTCTGTCTCAAAATTATTCTCTCTTAAAGAATCTAATATTAAAAGGTCTGAACGTGAAGCTTCAAATGTGATAACATCAGCATCCATATCGTCTATTGCTGGAATTATATCTGTGAATTCTGAATAGCACATATGTGTATGTATCTGTGTATCCTTCTTTACTCCGCTGTGTGTAAGCCTGAAAGCAGGAATTGCAAAATCAAGATATTCATTATACCAGTCTGACTTTCTAAGTGGAAGCTTCTCTCTTAATGCTGCCTCATCAATCTGTATTACCTTAATTCCTGCCGCCTCTAAGTCAAGAACTTCATCTCTTATTGCAAGTGCAATCTGCAATATTGACTCTTTTATAGTTATATCTTCTCTTGGGAAAGACCAGTTTAATATAGTTACAGGTCCTGTAAGCATACCCTTCATCGGCTTATTAGTTAATGACTGTGCATACACTGACCAGTCAACTGTCATTGGCTTCTTTCTGTATACATCACCCCATATTACTGGTGGCTTAACACATCTTGTACCATAAGACTGAACCCACGCCTTCTGTGTGAATAAATATCCCTCAAGTGCCTCGCCGAAATACTCAACCATATCATTTCTTTCATATTCACCGTGTACAAGCACATCAAGACCAATCTCCTCCTGCCATTTTACGCAATCAGCAATCTGCTTCTTAATATACTGTGTATACTCTTCTTCTGATATTTCATTCTTTCTGTAAGCCGCTCTCTCTGCCTTAATCTCCTTAGTCTGAGGAAATGAACCAATAGTTGTAGTTGGAAATTCCGGAAGACCCAGTTTCTCCTTCTGAAGCTTTTGTCTTTCACTTCTTAATGGAAGACGTACATAATCTTCTTCCTTAATATTAGCAAGTCTTTCCTTAACCTCTGCGTTATGGCAGTTTCTTTCTTCCTCAAATACCTTCTGGTTATCAATATAGGCATTTTCACTCTTAACCTTATCCTGTTTCTTATCAGCAAGAACACCTAACTCGGCAAGCTCTGTAAGCTTTTCTTCTGCGAATGAGAAATGTATTTTATAGCTGTCAGCTAATTTATCCTCGTGCTTTAATGTATATGGAACGTGTAATAATGAGCAGGAAGTTGATATAACAACATTTATATTATTATCACAGGCATTTTTAATACTGCTTATTAAATCTAATGTCTTCTTATAGTTGTTCTTCCATATATTCTTTCCATTTACAACACCAGCAAATAAAAGCTTACCAGCTGGAAAACCATATTTTTCTACTAATTCAAATGTCTTTCTTCCCTCATTAAAATCAAGTCCAACACCTGCAAATGGCTTATTAATAATGTCCTCATATATATCCCTTACATCTCCGAAATATGTCTGAAGAAGTATATTGCAGTTACCCCTTTCCTTAAGAAGTTCATCATATATCTTATTAAATAAAGCCTTGTCAGCATCACTCAAATCATATACAAGTGCAGGCTCATCAAGCTGTAACCAGCTTATGTTATTATCGTTACATAAAGCTATAAGCTCCTTGTAAGCTGCAATAAAATCATCTAAAAATCATCAATGCCCTTGTTCTCTGTAAATCTGCATAACTTAAGAACTGTATAAGGACCAGCGATTACCGGCTTTGTTGTAATGCCCAGTTCCTTAGCTTCTTTGTATTCATTAAGGAGTTTGTCTGCTGAAAGCCTAATAACTGTATCATCTTCAACCTCTGGTACAATATAATGGTAATTAGTATTAAACCATTTCTTCATTGCCAGTGCCTTAACATCACCAGACTCTCCTGATAGCCTCTTGCCATTGCAAAATATGTATCAAGACCTGATAAATTAAGCTCCTTATATCTTCTTGGAACAATTCCAAGTGCAGCTGCTGTATCAAGCAATGTGTCATAAAATGAGAAATCATTACTTGGAATGAAATCTATTCCTTCATTCTTCTGTATAGTCCAATGTATCTTTCTTAAATTCTTAGCTGTATCTAATAATTCCTGTGAACTAATCTCACCTCTGAAATACTTTTCACTTGCAAATTTTAATTCTCTTAAAGTTCCAATTCTTGGAAACCCAATAACCGATGTCTGCATATATATCCTCCAAATTAATTAACCTCAGGCTGTTCGACTAATATACTGAACAACCTGAGGTCATATTATCATTATATGAATTTTTAATAAAATACTTAATTTATTACGCTTATCATAGTTTTAAACTATGGATAAGTTATTTTTCAATGCTTTTATATAGAATTCTGCGTATCTGCTAAGCATTATATTCTTCTTTCTGACAAGTCCTATCCTCATAATGCAATCGGATTTTAACGGCTTGGCAATGATATCTGAGCCATTGAGCTTCTCATCAATAATCCCCGAACTTACGGTAAATCCATTAAGTCCTATTGCGAGATTAAATAAAGTAGCCCTGTCACGCACCTGTATATTCTTAGGGAAATCAAGCACGCTTAAGAATTCTTCTGAGAAATAAAATGAATTTCTCTCGCCCTGCTCAAATACAAGATATGGATACGGTTTTAAATCTTCAATCGTCACAAAATCCATATCTGCAAGCGGGTGCTTCTTGCATATAAATACATGCGGCTTTGCTTCAATAAGCTGTTCGTATACAAGGTCATTTTTCTTAAGAAGCTTGCTTATTACTTCCTCATTATTATCTGACAGATATAGTATTCCAAGTTCACTTTTGCCATAAGCAACATCATCTATAATCTCGCCTGTCTGTGTTTCCCTTAATATAAAACTGTATTTATCTGCATCAAATTGATTAACAACATCAACGAAAGCATTAACGGCAAATGAATAATGCTGGCACGATACTGAGAACTTCGGATCTCTTTTATTAACAACCCCGAAATGCTCTTTCATAATATCCGCCTGCTCTAATAACATTCTTGCAAACGACAATAGTTCTTCACCCTCGTGGGTTACTATAACGCCCTTTTTCGTTCTTATAAAAGCTGTAACACCCATCTCTTTTTCAAGATTGCTTATTGCCGTGCTAAGACTTGGCTGTGATATATATAATTGTTCCGCAGCCTCTGTTATATTGCCGCACTCAGCAACTTTTATAAGATAAGACAGCTGTTGTAATGTCATACCATCTCTCCTTTATAATACAATACGTTTAACTACGGCAACTAATGCATCAACAATAAATATGGCTATCGCAATTGCCCCTGCCGCACCAATTGTTCCAACAAGACTTGATAATGCCTGCTGTGTATCTGATGTGAACAGGTAATATACCGTCTGGTACATTCCAGCTCCAGGAACTATTGTTAATATCGCCGGTATAAGTGTTGTTGTAACCGGTGTCTTTAAAAGTCTTGCCAGTATGTGGGAGATTATTGCAAGCACAAGTCCTGACATAAAGGTTGCCATAAGAACTGATGTGAACTGTTCTGTATACAAATAGATTGCCCAGCCTGCAAGACCTAGTATGCCGTTAACTAGCAGGCATTTTCTTGGGGCTTCTATTATTACTGAAAATGTTATGATTGCACCGAAAGCGAATAGGCATTGAAGTAGCATATGGATGGCCTCCTGAATTTTATCTTTTCCTTGATGTGTGGGTGATATTATTTACGTTGTGGCTGGATTGCCAGCTCCCAGCAAGTACAACGGCGACACGCTTGCGCTGAGTGCCGCTCGCAGCGGTACTCAGCCGCCAGCTTGGGCTGCCGGCTAAGGACCGGCGGCTCGTTTTAGGATATTATTACCAGGCCTATGTAGACGCTAGGGCTATTAGGGCGGCTTCGGTGAAGGCTTGGAGGATATTGGCATTGCCAGAGGCGTAGTCGCCGTGGAGAGTATCTCTTATTGCGTTGGTTATTGCAGCCCCGGGAACAAGTACCATTATCGAACCTATTATTATTAAATCAAGATGGGCAAGTGGATTAAGATGAATGAGTACCCTTGCCACAACTGACAATATAATAGAAGCTGTCAGGTCTTTTATAAGGGAATTAAGCTTCATACTGCCAGCGGCATGTAACCATATAGCCAAGAATACGCCAACTATCCCTGTAAACAGCATATCCACGCCATTGCCGCCGTACATTCCCGTAAAGAAAAGCCCAACGAATACTGTGCATATATCCTTTAACCACCACGGATACTGATTCTTCTTTAAATGCTTTAACTGCGAAAATGCCTCCTCTAATGATATTATTCCTTTATAAAACTTCTTGATATGTCATTGACCTGAGCTATCATATTAAGGTTGGTTGCCCCTCTGTCCACTCTCCTGACAACTGTCAGTGCATCTATTGACGGATCATCTAAAGAAATCATAAATCCCGTTGATACAACAAATGCCTGTGTAGTCTTTAAACCTGACGTTTTAAGCATATAATCGATTGTTTCCTCAACCCTGTATATCTCTGCTCCATTTTCTAACATAATCATACCCGCAAGAGCCGCTGTATCAATAAGAAGCTTATAATCCATATATTGTTACTCCTTTACACACACCTTCTACGCATTTTCTAAGCATTTTTATCTTTAAATTCATACTTTTTAAGTTCACAGTTCTTAATTCCAAAGCCTGAAAACTCATCATTGCTCATATTTCTGAAATATGACTCGACAATCCTCGAAATACCATTATGCGCAACTAGAAGATATATTTTATCAGAATTGTCATTTCTTATATCATCTATAAGATTATATATCCTCTGACTCAGATGAAGCATTGTCTCTCCGCCGTCAAAATCATCAACAAAATTCATCTTAGCCGCAGCAAATTCCCTGCCATCTCTTGGTGTAGACTCGTATCTTCCAAAATTCTGCTCCTTTAAACGCATTTCCATTCTGCACGGTATGCCAGCGGTTTCTGATATATGCTTTGCTGTGTCAGCCGCTCTTATAAGTGGAGAATATAATATCTCATCAATATGTATATTTCCCATTTTGATACACTCACCTAATTCTATTGCCTGCTTATGTCCAAGCTCTGTAAGTGCAATGTCTGTTGCACCACATATTTTATTCTCTACATTCCATATAGTCTGTCCGTGTCTTGTAAAATAAAAATAACTGCTCATATATTATTCCTCTGCTATCAAATATTATATACCTATGCATTGTCACGATATATATCTGTATCATTTATATACACCATGTTTTCACATATCTTGTATATATTTCATATTTTTACACACTATATACGCTCTATTCTTCCCAATTCTTTCAAAGTTTCGTCTGTCATATTGTATACAGCATCAATTATATAATTCCTGTAGCTTGCATTGCCATCCACTTCTGCCATTCTGCGGTATGCAAGCTCTCCGCTTATTCCCATTACGCTAACAGCTGCACATACACTTTCTAATATATGCTCTTTATCCGCTGCTACATATGCTGATGTAAGAGCTGACAGCTGACAACCGGCACCGGTAACAAGGCTCATCATCTTATGACCATTCCTTATTGCATATACGCGGTTCTCATCAGCAACCATATCAATTCCGCCTGTAACCGCAATCACAGCACCTGTCTTTTGGGACAGCTTATTAATAAAATCTGCCATTTCTTTTATATTATCATCTGTAATTTTATCGGCAATCCCCGCCTCAACACCCATAGCATACTTATCTTTCTGCATAGTGTCATATACTCCAGCTGCTATATTATGAATTCCCTGCTTTGCGGCTATCGCTTTTATCTCGGATACATTTCCTCTTATAACACCAAACTGTACATTGGACATAAGATTTTGGACAGCTTTAATTCTGTAATCTGATGAACCAGCGCCAACAGGGTCAAGTATTACTGGTATTCCAAGTTCATTGGCTGTAGCACCTGCTTTAAGCATTGATGATAATTTATTATCATTAAGCATCCCGATATTAATATCAAGTCCCTGGCATATTGATGTTATCTGGCTCACCTCATTAATATCCTCCGCCATTATAGGTGCACCACCGCATGCAAGCACTATATTGGCACAATCATTAATGCTCACATAGTTCGTTATGCAGTGGATAAGCGGATGTCTGTTATGCACATTTTTTATTATATTTTCAAACATTCACTAAAACCCTCTTTTCTATACAAAAAGCTTGTCTTTTTCCATATATGATTATCACTGTATTGAATATTACAACGTCTTTTATCATTGCTTACAATAGCTTGTATTCTCCTATATATGCCTATCGATTTTGCATATTGAATTGTCTATCCTGCAAGATTGTCCTGAATCTTAACTAACAAGCCTGCCTTTTTTATGCTGAATACTATTATTCCAGATATGACCGCACCCATGGCAGTTGATATAAAAAATGGAATTATATACGCATAAAATGCTATTCCTGCGGCACTTTTTCCCATAAGGAATATTGCAACCGGATATGCACATAAACCACCAAGTATTGATGTTCCTGCTACTTCTCCTATCATTGTTGCAATAATATTATGGGTCTTTTTGTATACAATACCGCATATCAATGCACCGAACATACTTCCCGGAAATGCCATAAGGCTTCCCATTCCAAGCAGATTTCTTATAAGTGAGGCAACAAATGCCGCCATTACGCCGTATCCGGGTCCTAAAAGGACGGCACAGAATATATTAACCATATGTTGTACTGGTGCACATTTACTTCCAAATACCGGAAATGAAATCAGGCTTCCAGCTACTGCGACTGCACATAGGACACCAGCAGTGGAAAGTTTTTTAATGTTGTTCATAGTATTTCTCCTAATCTATTAGTCTATTAACCTCTGATTTATTTTAACATAATTTTGTGGGTTGTGTTATATTATATGAGGGAATTATGTTAGGTTATGGTTTTAATTTTATGAGAACGGGGAATATTATAATATATACAGAAATGAGGATTTGTTATGAAAGCTTATGAAAGATTATTAAAGTATGTTGTTGTCAGAACTCCTAGTGATGAAGAGAGTGGAAAGTCACCTTCTTCTGAGTGTCAGTTTAAGCTGGCTGGGCTTCTTAAAGAGAGATGACTGAGCTTGGACTTAGTGATGTTAAGCTTGATAAACATTGTTATCTTTATGGCAGACTGCCTGCAACTAAGGGGCTTGAGAAGCTTCCTTCAATTGGTTTTATTGCCCATATGGATACTGTGTCTGATTATTGCAATGGTGATATCAATCCTGTTGTGACTCCTGATTATGATGGTGGGGACTTAGTGCTTGGTAACAGCGGACTTATATTAAGTCCTGATACTTTTCCACATCTTGCTTCTTTAAAGGGCAGAACTCTTATAACTTCTGATGGAACAACTATTCTTGGTGCAGATGATAAGGCTGGAATTGCTGAAATTCTTACTATGATTGAATATATCACTGCTAATAATATTGAACACCCTGCAATTTGCGTAGCATTTACGCCTGATGAAGAGATTGGTATGGGTACTCAACATTTTGACGTTGAACGCTTCGGAGCTGATTACGCATACACTGTTGATGGCGATACTGAGGGTGAGATACAGTACGAGAATTTCAATGCCGCCAAAGCTGAATATGTTGTGAAAGGTTTTAATGTCCACCCCGGCTCATCTAAGGATACTATGATTAACGCTTCCTTAGTAGCTATGGAAATTAATAATTGCCTGCCGGCTATGGAGATACCAAGGGAAACGGAGAATTACGAAGGCTTCTATCATCTTATAAGTATGTCTGGTGATGTTGCAGAAGCACACCTTAATTATATAATCCGTGACCACGATGCTTCATTATTTGAAGCAAAGAAAGCCACACTGTGCCACATTGAAAAGATTATGAATGAAAAATGGGGTGCTGGAACTGTACAGCTCACTATCACTGACCAGTACCGCAATATGGCTGAGATTATCAAAAAATGTATGTTTCTTATAGAAAATGCTGTGAAAGCCTGCAAGAATACTAATATACCACCCCTTATACTTCCAATAAGAGGTGGCACTGACGGCTGTATGTTAAGTTATATGGGACTTCCCTGCTAACCTTGGCACTGGCGGACACGCCTACCACGGTCCTTACGAACACATAACCATCGAAGGTATGGACAAAACTGTTGATATGCTTGTAGAACTCGTGAAAACATTTTCCAAGCCTATAATTAACTAACAGGCATAAGCTTACGCCTTAACTGTTTCAATTCTTGTAAAGAAATATATGTACTTGAATATTATCAAAAATACAATAAATACACGCCCATATATATTAGACATTGCAAGCATTGCCAATATAAGCATTGCTGATGTTGGCAGAAGTATGCACAACTTAGTCTTTAATGTCATTGAACGGCTGGTAACGAAGCTTTCAAGATGTTTTTTGTAAAGCTTTGTTCCAATAAACCACATATGAAATCTGTCAGAGCCTTTGGCAAAGCAGAAAGATGCTAATAATAAAAATGGCGTTGTTGGTAATACTGGAAGTACGACACCTATTGCACCGAGTACCATTGACACAATTCCTATCATAAGCCATAAAAGTTTAATTGGGGATTTAATGATATTCTTCATTAATGTTTCGATGTCCTTTCTTATTGTCTTGTTGTGACTAACTTTAGTTAATCATAACTAACTTTGATAAGTATATATGAACATATCATTTTTTGTCAATACACCGGATTAATATACCAAATAATGGCAATACCTCCGCGCCACTTAAGGACAGGAGATATTGCCATTATTTTATAGTTTTTCCGCTCAATGCTTTATTTTAAAGAACTCTTGGATATCTACAATATTTATAAATTAAAGCTTTTCATTATTATGTCTTTCAAAGAAGCTCTTGGTTTCCTTAACTACAACTCCGCTCAATGCGAATAACGCAATCATATTAGGCAGTGCCATAAGTCCGTTAAATATATCAGCAATTGTCCATACCGCACTTACTGTCATATAAGGTCCGATAAATACTGCTAATATGTATATCCAGCGGTATATTTTAACGTGCTTCATATTACCACCGCTAAGATATTCAAGACATCTTTCGCTGTAATAGTCCCAGCCAAGAATTGTTGTAAATGCAAAGAATACAAGACAGAGCATAAGCACAAAAGAAGACACCTGTGCCGGGAATGGAAGTCCATTCTGGAACGCATATGTAGTAACTGCTACACCCTCAAGGCCTTCAACCTGCCATGCACCTGTTATTACAATTGAAAGCCCTGTAAGAGTACATATTACAATTGTATCAATAAATGTACCTGTCATACTTACAAGTCCCTGTCTTACAGGTTCGTTAGTCTGTGCCGCAGCCGCTGCTATAGGTGCACTACCAAGACCAGCCTCATTAGAGAAAATGCCTCTTGCAACACCTTTCTGCATAGCAACAAGCATACTTCCGACTGCTCCGCCAGTGATTGCCCTAGGAGAAAATGCTGCCTGAACTATAACCTTAAATGCCGCAGGAACTCTAGTAATATTAGTTATTACAAGAACTGCAACAAATAATACATATATAATTGCCATAAATGGCACTACAACCTGACTTACGCTTGCGATTCTCTTAACACCGCCTATAAGCACAAGTGCAACACAGACTGCAAGAATAAGTGAAGCGATTACTACTGACCATGAGTACTCGCCAAGAAATGGAATATTGACACAATGCTCATTATTCGCATCGAAAAAACCATTTACGGCACTTGAAATACCATTTACCTGACTAAATGTACCAATACCAAAAAGTCCAACACATACACCAAAAAATGCAAATAACTTAGCAAGCCATTTCCAGTTCTTGCCCATTCCCTGCTCTATATAATAGAATGGTCCACCAAGACTGTGTCCGTCTTCTCCTATAACTCTGTATTTAACAGCAAGAAGACTTCTGAATACTTAGTTGCCATTCCGAAAAATGCTGTTATAACCATCCAGAATAATGCACCTGGACCACCTGCACAGACTGCTGTTGCAACACCAACGATATTACCAGTACCAATAGTTGCACTTAACGCTGTACATAGTGCGGCAAAACTTGTAATTTCACCTTCTGCCTCTTCTTCATTTTTAACCATCCATTTTAATGCTAAAGGGAGCTTTCTGATCTGTAATAAACCAAGACGAACTGTCAATAATATTCCGCCAAAAAGGATAATTACCATAAGCGGCACACCCCATACGAAATTATCAATGTTCGCAAGAATCTGATTAATTGAATTCCACATTGTACTTTCTACCTTTCATATCTAAACTACAGCATAGTACAAGCCTATACTGTCCCAACACCGCAAATGCCGTACATTACTAAATACTTTGCTAATATGCAGACTTTTACTTAATGCATTGGAATTATAGACAATATTGCCTGAATAAATATAAAAGCAGAAATAACATTTTAGAATATACAACTTATCATATAACAAGTTATATTATACTTTTATGCCTTCTCTGTCCTTTTGCCTGAGAGATTCATATACCCGCTTTATAAGAAGTCACAATGTTGTTATTAATAATGTTGTCTTATAATCACATTATTAACTGCTTATAAAGAACTATATGTTGCACCTTCGGCCTCTGTGTTTATCCAGAACTCTCCAGAGAGTCGATCCATTTACAGTTGCGCCAGCAGATGCTGGCACCTGAGAGTGTTACTCCTTCGGCAGGCTTTCGCCGTTTTCCTGCAAACTTCATATCGAAAATTGCCTTATATTAATATAATCTTATTTTCTACATAATTCAACTTATTTTTATATTTTTTAATAATTATAGAATTTCCTATTACATAAAAAGGCAGCCACCGTGATTACACTCCTCCGCTGGATATACCAGAAGTATGCTGTATCACTTTATGTGACTGCCATTTTATTATCTGCTTATTATTTACTTATACTATATACTATTCGCCTATACTATTAACTTATATTATCAGCTTATATTATTAAGTATATAATTCTAAGCATTTTCTTTTCTTCTATATAATGTAAGACATATAACACCTGCACTAATCATAAGAACTGCAAGAAGAATTATTGTTCTTGTAACTGAGAGAGTATCAGCTGTAGCCGCACTGTCTTCTGCTGTTGCAGCACTGTCTTCTGCCACATCATTATTATCTGCCGCACTGCCATTTCCTGATACATTGCTCTTATCCTCTGTATTAGAATTAGCAACATCCTCATAGACTACAATATATGTTGAGAATCTATCAGTTGCAAATGTAAGTTCTCCTGTTGCTTCATCAAATGTGGCACTAAGAATATCTGATACCCCATTATGAATTCTTATTACACTATACTTCCTTGTCTTTGAAGAATCTTTATTAATAAGGTCTGAATTTAACTTAACCTTAATATTAATTGCACTGTTAAGTTCATATACATCAGACTTCTGCGAACCTATAATCTTCTGTAACTGAATATCAAGTATGCATCCAGCAGCCTGATTGTCCTTAATGTTACTATTAATAAGTTTCTTCTCATCTTCTGTAAGATTAGAACTCTTATCCTTTACAGTAAGTGCAATATCAACCTTTACACCATCTTCTGCCTGTTTAGCTTCATCTTCTGTAAGGATAGCTTTAATAATGTCTTCTGTTGAATCTACAAGTCCTGTTTCCGGTACTCTTTCATCTACCAATACTGAAACTTTAATATCTGTCTTAACATCAGAGTTATCTGAACCCGGCTTGTTGTTATCACCCGGCTTATTATCGTTGTCGCCTGGCTTATTATCGTTGTCGCCCGGCTTATTATCGTTGTCGCCCGGCTGTGTATTCTCAAGCTTAGGAATAACTGTAATGTCTGCCTTGTCACCACATACTGTACAATGATGTGACTTGCTTCCTTCTTCTGTAGTAGTAGCTTCCTTATCGATAGTCCATTCTGTACTATAATTATGTCCTGCCGCTGGAATTACTTCTGTCTTAGTATCTCCACATACTATACAAGTATATAACTTTGAACCTTCTTCTGTACAAGTTGCTTCTTTCTGTACTTCACCATCATTCCATACATGTTCTGTATGTTCTTGCTTAGCTTCATTGTAAGAAGTCTTCTCCCACTGTAATGTTGTAAGTGTAAGCTTTCCTGCACCTGTATATGGTTTAACTTTAGTATCAAGTTCTGAAGCTGCATATAATGTGTAGCCAGTATAAGGAAGGTCTTTCTTGAATTCATCTTTATCCTGAACTAATGCTACTTCACCTTCTTTATCAGTATTAAGAGCTACCTTTAATTCCTGCTTTGCTCCATCCATCATATATATTGTATTAAATGCGTTAATATAACCTGCTGGACTGCTTCCGTTACCACTTATAAGTGCATTAGTTATACCTGACATATAGCAGTTCTCAAGTAACATATGAGCTCCACAGTTAGATGATGCACCATTACTTACAATTTTCTTAGCTAATTCCGGATTTGTCTTTTCTATATCAAGACGCATTTCTCTTAAATCCTGTGCATCCATAATACAATTGTATACATGTGCTGTACCATAACGAAGTCTTGGCATTCTATCCATCGAATTCTTATAGTAGTTATTAGCAAGTGTAAGTTTAATATTCTTAGCTGATGAATCATCATCAGACTGTCCTAATAAATGAGTCTTTTTCTGACCATAAGCATAATTGTATATCTGCTGATCTGTCATACCCTCTTCAAGCAAATGCTTATAATATGGGTAGTTATCTGGATTAGCCTTCATAGCATTCATCATTTCATCAAAGAATACATTATCTTCACTTGCTGGAAGGAATTCACACCATGATATTGTTATATTACTGTCATTAACTGGTGTCTTAACATCGATAACTCCATCATATGACTTATAGAAAGTACAGTGGTCAACCCATATATCAGAGCTTCCCTTTTCTATTGTCATATAATCCCAGTCATTACGATCATAAGCACCTTCTGTATAATCGTCCCACTCCCATATCTCATCAAATTCAATATTTCTTATGATGATATTATTAGAGCCTGTTATATCTATACATGTATGTGTAATCTTAGCTCCATTCTTAGAGTAGATTGTAAGATTACTCATATCTGCAAGCTTAAGCATTGATACACCTGTCTTTAAAAGTGTTGGGTGTGTAAGTGGCTCAAGCTTATGTGCTGTTATAAATGAGCTGTAGCTGTCAAAGTTATTAACTTCCTTATCACCAAGCGCAATATCTGCTGTAAGTTCGATTACTGATGCCTTACCACTCTTCTTTACACTCTGTATTGCATTAAGGAATTCTTCTGCTGTGCCGGCTGTGTAATAGTTATCTGATGTTTCCTTTAATAATCCACCACCTGTTACATTAGCACTCTGTGCATAACCTTCCTGTGCATACTGTGCAAGTCCTGTATCATCACCTTCTGTCTGTGAATAAGTATCTGATACATATTCTTTCTCTACATATCTGTCTATGCTGTCTGTCTTAACAGTACCTGTATACCTTATTGTACCTACTATTGTATATGGATCCCAGCCAAGATATGATGTTGAAGTCATTTCATTGGCTTTCGTAGCAGATATCTGTCTTCTGTTACTGTTAATTGCAAATGCAGGACCATAGCTTCCATATTCGAAAAATCTTGCATTAGCAGCCAAATTACCACTCATATCTGTATATGGATTAGAAGCATTCGGCTTTAATATCTTACCCATATAGCAGTTAATCCAAGTAATATAAGCATCTGCTCCCCAAGGTCTTGCAAGATAATACTTACTTCCTGAGCATCCCTCTTCTGAGAGAACCTGACAGTTAAAGAATGTAAGACCATATGTTGCAGAGGCTGATGCCTTAGGAGCTGATACATAGCCTGAATTCTTATTAGCATTGTAACGGAATACAAGCTTGCAATCATTAAATAATGCTCTAGGCTCATTACCATATATGAAATCCACATTACCAGCTATATAGCACTTGTAATAATACTGGGTGCCACCATTAGCACAAAGTGTATCCTGATAACCAAGTATTCTTAAGTTGATATATGATGTTTCATTGGCATCATTTCTTAAAGCATCTGCTGATTCATTTGACTTAGTACCATCACCAAGATAATTATAAGTATTCTCGATTGTAAGGTTCTCTGCCGAAAAGCCTGTTGCTGTCTTATCTATTCTTACAGCACATCTTAAAGACATATCTCCACCAGCTAATTCCTTAACATCATAATATATTCTTGTCTTCTCGCTATCCTCACCTATAAGTGTTATATAAGGAGATTTAACAACAAGATGTTCTTCATAATCACCTTCTTTAACAAGAATAATTACACGTCTCGTGTTATCAGAAGCAACTGAATCTACTGCCGCCTGAACTGTCTTATAAGTTGGTATTCCATTAACCTCCTCACCATCAGTTCCTGTGTATGCACTATCTACAACCTTGTTGTAATTAGTAAGATATACATAATTAAATGTTTCTCTAGTCTTGTTACCTTTCTTATCTGTGAATATTAATTCAACATCATTTCTTCCTTCTTCAATAGCAATGTCTTTAAATGCAAAGCTTTCTTTTTCTTTAACATCTGTCTTTGCTGCTTCACTGCCATTAACATAAAGCGTTGCTGTTACATTTTCTTCAACTACACCTTCAATTGTAATCTTTCCATTGTATACAGTGTCATATGACTTCTTAGTTATTGTATACTTAACAGCATCATCTTCATATACATATTTACCTGTATGTCCTGCTGTTGGAACAGTCCATAAAGTATCTGATGGGTTACTGTAGTTATCTACTTTTCCATTAACGTGTGAATAAGCTATTATATAATAGTAATATGGCATCTCTGCTGTTACATCTTTATCTTTATAAGCACATTCTGTAACTGTTGCTATCTTTGAAGCATTCTCTGCTGTCTCATCGTATGAATAACGATATACCTCATATTGGTCAGCCTTATCTACTGCATCCCATACAAGATCAACTGTATCTGCACTTGAAGCTATGCTTGCCTTTGGTGAATCCAGTGCTGCTATTACTGTTATTGCATCTGATTCAACATAATCATTAATCTCACCATTAATACCTAACTTACCAGCCACTCTGAACTTATAATCTCCGGCATCCTTAATTGAATACTTATATGTTGGCTCAGTAATGTCTGATGCAACCTTTTCCCAGCTCTTTCCGTTATCTCTTGATACTTCAAGCACATATAAACCATCGCCTTCGGCTGGTACTTCATCTGTCCAGATTACTGTGATGTAATCTCTTGTATAAGCTGCTTTAGCTGTAACTTCCTTAACAACTGGTGCTGTACCTACTGCATTGTAGCATTTATTCTGGTCGTAAAGAACTGTTCCGTCCTGTGCTATATACTTCATATTCTGGATAGTTGCCTTAACACCTGCTAATACAAATCCATATGATACTGCTGTATTTTTCTTATCTGCATTAAATAAGAGATTATCACTTGCACTATAAGAATATGTAGCTGTCTTAGTCTCTCCACCCTTAGGTGTTGCTGTGATAACAAGAGCATCGTCTGTCTTTTCAACTGTAAATGTCACAACAGTTCCTGCTGGAATAGTTGTATCCACTTTACTTGAAGCACCTGCAAGATCTGATGGCTTCTTTGAGTAAACCATCTTAAGTGCATTAGAATTACGTATTCCTACGGTGTCTATATAATTCTTGTTAAATGCACCAAAGAATATACCATTAGTATTGCTTGAACCACACTCTGTAATTGTTATATCTGCTGTAAGCTTGTTGGCATCTGTAGTCTCATCAAATCCAAAGAAGCTTACTGTATTATTGATATTAGTTGACTTATCAGTGTTTGTAGTTGTATTTAATGTACCACCTGTCTGTGTAAGAACAAGTTTCTGTCCTGTAGGCTGTACAACAAGATTAGAAGCTGTACCATAATCATATGTCTTAGGCATAGCTGGCTGTTCATTATATTCAACATCCTTAGCTGCATATACTATAGATATTGAAACTATGTAAGCTGAACCTGTTGATACAATTTCAACTGTTCCTTCGCTCTCATCTTCATAATTATATACTGTTGTCACATCATCTTTTGATGCCGGCTCACCCGCTATTGTGTAAAGTG
>ENA-OQAS01000230-OQAS01000230.1-human-gut-metagenome-genome-assembly--contig:-NODE-230-length-29753-cov-10.302268_pt1 | contig 29753 bp, 35 predicted proteins | sample MGYA00242733_ERZ504523 | MGnify/ENA primary metagenome ERZ504523 (study PRJEB26092, sample SAMD00036239) | human gut metagenome | host: Homo sapiens | study: EMG produced TPA metagenomics assembly of...
AGGGTTGTTGATTCGGGAATCGCAGTTGTTCCGTTTCTTCAAGAAGCGTTGACGGGTTTGAGGAAACGGAACAATTCGTTGGGGTTTTGGCTGGTGGCTAGGCGATCGCCTTTTTGATGCGTTGCAGGCTGATCGGTTTCGGCGTGCCGAGTTCCTGTGCCCACAGGGACACGTAGAATTCCTCCAGCATCCAACGTACGGTTTCCGCCTGCTTCATCAGCGTTTCGTGGCGTGGGCCGGCTGGTTCACGTTGTGCTTTCGCCACGGCCTTGTCGGCAAGTTGTTTGGCTTCGTCGGCTTCCCAGGCCCATCGCACGTCGCGGTTCTTGTCGTTTTTCGCCTTGGTGAGGCGCAGCAGGTCGGCGTGCAGGTATCGTTCGATGGACGGCAATGCCTCTGGCGGCGTCTTGCCGATGAAACCGGGGTATACGAGTGTGGCGATGTGTTCGCGGATCGACTGCAGCACGCTCAGCAGTGGCAGGTCCGCTTTGCCGGACACGGCTTTGTCGACTTCCGCATACCGTTTCAGTATGGCGATCACGTCATGCGCCACCGCGTACACGGTGTCCTCGTACACTTCGCGCACATCGAGCACTGCGTCGGCGAGCGCTTCGTCGTCGGGCAGCTGGTCGATGTTGGGCAGGAGCCGTTTGACGGCTGCCAGCTGCAGGTCTTCGGTGAGCTCCTTCGTGGACTTGTAGGGGGCAGAGGCGAGCATGAGCGCTTCCGTGCCGAGCCAGCGTGAGGAGATGCGTTCACCGGCAGGCGCAGCGTGTCGAGCGCGCCTTGCCAGAGCATGGTGGCGCGTGCTTCGGTGGTCGCTCCCGCTTTGTTGAGCAGGTTGGCTTGTTCGACGAACTTGCTTGGTCTCCTGCGTTTCGGGCTTGTTTTTCGACCATGTGGCGTGCGGAGGCTTTGGCTTGTTCGGCGAATCTGCGTTGCAGTTCGACGAGTGATTTGCCGGTGCCGAGCGTTTTGACGGGTCCTCGCGCGTGTCGTCGGCCGTGCTGGTTCTTGCGGTTGGGCGGCAGCTGCTGTTCCACGGCGAAGGTCATGCGCAGGTATGGCGCGAGCTTGTTCCATAGTTCGCCGGTGAGGACTTCCGGGTGGATTTGCGCGCCGACGATACTGATGGCCGCCTGCGTGAACACGTGCGGCAGGTCGGGCCATGCGGCCATGCCATCCTCGTTTTCGGGGGCGATGTTAGGCTTCTGCTGGCTGCCGGAGCCGGGTAGGTCGGGGTAGCGTTCGTCGATCCAGGTGCGGATTTTGCGTGCCGTGTCCGGGGCGGGCACGAACTGCACGCGCAACGTTTTCGGCAGCGACTTGATCATGCCGACGATCAGCTCGTCCAACAATCCCGGCACATTCCACGAGAACTGTTCCGGAGTCAGTCGAGACAATGCTTTCAACGGCACATGCACGGTGACGCCGTCGTTTGGGTCGTGCGGGTCGTAGATGTAGCTCAACCTTAGATCGATGGGGGAGCCGTCGGTGCCGAGCGTATGCCAATGGTCGGGATAGTCGTCCAGGGACACCGAATCGGAGCCGGCGAGGCGTTCCACCTTGTCCGGGTCGAAATCCAGCAGGTCGGGTTGCTCGTCGTGTTTTGTCTTCCACCATTTCGCCAGGTCGGCCACGCTGGTGACGGTGTTGGGGATGATGGCGTTGTAGAAGTCGAACAGATCCTCGTCACCGACGGTCTGCGCCACCTGGCGGGTGCGGCTCGCATCATCGGCTGCATCCTCGAGGATGTCGCGGTTCCGCATGACGAAATCGTCGTAGGAGAACCGTTGCTGGATGTCGCCCTCCACCAGACCCTGCCGGATGAGGAAATCGCGCGCCTCGAGCGGATTGATGCGCCCCCACTGCACGGTGCGGTCCTGCACGATCGGCAGGCCGTACAGGAGCACCTTCGCGCTCGCCACGGCCGAGCCGCGCGAACCGGACCAGTGCGGATCCGCGTACGTGGTACGGGTGAGTGCTCCGGCGAGCGGTTCGGCATGCGGGGTCGATCTGCGCGGAATACCGCGCCCACAGTCGCTTGTCTCCACCAGTTCGGTGCTCATCACCCATTGCGGTGTCGATTTGGCTACGGCGGAGGCGGGGAACAGGGCGAAATGCGTGCCGCGCGCGCCTTGATAGTCGTTCTTCGCCATCTTCTGCGCGCGTTTCATCGCACGAGCGCGTGCCGCACCCTTCAAACCAGCGAAATCGGATGCCTTTGGCTCGCGCGTGACCTGCATGCCCATCATGGACAGCAGGCCGGAAAGCATGGACGTGTGGATGCCCTGTGCGTCCCATGAGCAGCACAGCGAATGCGCTGCCTGCTGGTTAAGCGGCAGCTGGCGGATCTCCAACGGTGGACGGGACACGGGAATCGGCTCGCCAAGCTTGAATTTGAACTCCTGGCACATTTCGCGCAGCTGGGCGACCAAATCCTTCCATTGGCGCATGCGCAGCCAACTCAAGTACTCGGTCTTGCAGATGCGGCGCAGCGCGGAATTGCTCGGCTCGCCATCCGCTTGGAACACGCGGTCCCACAGGTTCAACGCGGTCAGGAAATCACTGGTCGGGTCCGCATACCGGTTGTGGATCCGATCCGCCTCCTCACGGTTCTCGTCGGGACGTTCGCGCGGATCCTGCAGGCTCAGGAACGCGACTACTACCAGCACCGCCGCCAGAGTGTTCGGCGTGGTCGACTTCGCGGCTTCGATGACCATACGGCCCAAACGCACGTCGATCGGAATACGTGCCAGCAGACGGCCGGTATGCGTCAACACCACCTCGCCATGTTTGCGCGCCACGGCCTTCAGCTCGGTCAGCTCGTTGAAACCATCCGACACGGCCTTCATGTCCGGAGGGTCGATGAAACCGAAATCCGTCACATCCTTCGCGGTGCGCGCCACGCCCACCGACAGCATGTGCAGGACGACCGCGCCAGGGACGTGCGCAGGATCTCAGGCTCCGTGAATTCGGGACGTGTCTCGAAATCCTCACGTGAATACAGACGGATTGCGATGCCGTCGGCGATACGGCCGCAGCGGCCCGAACGCTGGTTCGCGCTCGCCTGGCTGATCGGCTCGATCGGCAGACGCTGCACCTTCGCCGTCTTCGAATAGCGGGAGATGCGTGCCGTGCCTGGATCGACCACATATCGGATGCCCGGCACCGTCAGCGACGTTTCGGCCACGTTCGTGGCGATCACGATGCGCTGATGCGTGTGCGGTTCGAACACCTTATGCTGCTCCTTCGAGGACAGCCTGGCGAACAAGGGCACGATCTCGATCGCATCGGGACGGCGCATATCCGCCGCGCGCGGACCGTAATGGCGGCGCAGTGCGTTCTCGAAATCGTGGATGTCGCGCTCGCCGGAAGCGAACACGAGAATGTCGCGCGGACACGGTCGTGCGTGGAATGGATCACCAATCGGCGCAGGCGCGCGCCACCGCGGTGGGCATGTCCACGTTCGTGTCGCGCGAATCACGGCCGTCCCTGCCATCCGGCGCGGCCGACAGCGCCTCGTAATCCGCGTCGCCGGGCATCGCGCCCGTTTCGAAACCCGGCACCGAACGCATCAGCGCCGGAGCGGTGCCAAGCGGCTCATACACGACCTGCACCGGATACGTGCGTCCCGACACTTCGATGACCGGCACCTTCGTGTGCAGCGCGTGTTCGAAATGCTCCTGGAACTTCACCGAATCGATTGTCGCGGACGTGATGACGAGCTTCAGGTCGCGCCGCTTGGGCAGCAGCGCCGTCAGATAGCCGAGCAGGAAGTCGATGTTCAGGCTGCGCTCATGCGCCTCGTCGATGATGATCGTGTCGTACTGCATGAGCTTGGGATCGCGTTGGATCTGCGCCAGCAGGATACCGTCGGTCACGACGCGCAGCCGTGTCTTCGGCGAGCTTTCGTCGGTGAACCGCACCTGATAGCCGACTTCCTCGCCCAGCTTCACGTCCATTTCGCTGGCGATTCGTTCGGCGACGGTACGTGCGGCGAGCCTGCGCGGCTGCGTGTGCACGATCTGCCTGCCGTGCGAGCCGCGGCCCAGCTCAAGCAGGATCTTCGGTAGCTGCGTGGTTTTGCCGGAGCCGTCTGTCCGGAAATGATCACCACCTGCTTGCTCTGACCGCTTCGGCGATGTCGTCGCGCGCCGTGGAAACCGGCAGTTGGGAGGGATATTCGAATTTCATGCCTTCATAACCTCGATGACGCGGAAGCCTTTCGAACTCGCGTACTTGCTTACCTCATATCCGTCGCCGAGCTGCGTGGCGAGCCACGGGATCAGCGAATCGGAACCCAGATTCTTCTGCACCACCAGATATGCTGCGCCTCCCGCGTTAAGCCGCGGCAGCCATGTCATGAGCAGCGTGTGCAGGACTTCCTTGCCGACGCGGATCGGCGGATTCGACCAGATCAGGTCGAACGTCGTCTCCGCGGGAATGCCGTCGGCCGTGGCCGCGTGGATGTTGCCCATGCCGTTGAGCTCGGCGTTGCGCCGGGTCAGTTCGAGCGCGCGCTCATTGACGTCCAACGCCCAGATGTCCGCCTTCGGCGAAGCGAAGCCCAACGCCAACGCGATTGGCCCCCAACCGCAGCCCAGGTCGAGGAACGTGCCCTCCTCGGGAGGTTCCGGCGCCTGGCGAAGCAGCACCGACGTGCCCAAATCCACGCGGTTGCCGGAGAACACGCCGTTTGACACCTCCACGTCCGCCTCGTTGCCGCGCAACGTGACGTGCAGTGTTTTGCGCACGTCCTTCGACTGCGGCTCCGCCGCGAAATACTGTTCGGCCTGTGCCATGTCCGATCTCCTTGCAAACGCTCGTCTGCGGCAATCCATGGTGTTTTTCGCCGCGCCCGTCCACGTGGCGAAAGCATGGATGCCCATGTCTCTAGACAATGATGATAATAAAGACACCATAGTTCAACCGTGAGAGGTGCCATTGAGCCAAGACAACGATATCGAGCAGAGCATGACCGCAGGCGACGTCGGGGGAGTGCTCGCCGACCAATCCGACGTGCTGCTTGATACCAACGGCGGGGAACACCTTCGCGAAACCCACGACGAACAGTGGCAGGAACGCGAATCCCGCAACGCATTGAAGCATGTGGCGGGTCTGGGCGAGATCCAGGACGTCACCGAAGTCGAATACCGTAAGTCAGGCTCGAACGCGTCGTGCTCGTAGGCGTATGGTCCAGCCGCGAGACCACGCAGGCCGCGGCCGAGGAATCGCTCCGAGAACTCGCCGCGCTCGCCGAAACCGCGGGCGCGTGGTGTGCGACGGCCTGCTGCAGCACCGCATCAAGCCGGACGCGGCCACATACGTGGGTTCCGGCAAGGCGCGCGAACTGGCCGGCATCGTGGCGCAGGACGAGGCGGACACCATCGTCGTCGACGATGATCTGCCGCCGAGCCAACGACGCGCATTGGAAGACGCCACCAAAGTGAAGGTGGTCGACCGCACCGCCGTCATCCTCGACATCTTCGCACAGCATGCGACTTCGCGCGAAGGCAAGGCGCAGGTGGAGCTGGCACAGCTCGAATACATGCTGCCGCGACTGCGCGGCTGGGGCGGGTCGCTGTCGCGTCAGGCGGGCGGCCGCGCGGCAGGCGACGCGGGCATCGGCTCGCGTGGTCCGGGTGAGACGAAAATCGAAATGGACCGTCGCGTGATCCGCAGCAGAATCGCCAAACTACGCCGGCAGATCGCACAGATGCGCCCGCGACGTGACGTCAACGTGGCGCGCGCCGTCGCTTCGGCCTGCGACCGTCGCCGTGGTCGGCTATACGACGCCGGCAAATCGTCGTTGACCAACCGGCTGACCGGTTCCGCGGACTGGTGGAGAACGCGCTGTTCGCCACTTTGGATACCGCCGTACGCCGTGCGAAAGCCAAGGACGGGCGACTGTACGCGTATGTGGACACCGTCGGTTTCGTGCGCCGCCTGCCAACGCAGCTCATCGAAGCGTTCAAATCCACGTTGGAGGAAGTCGCCGACGCCGACCTGATTGTGCACGTGGTCGACGGCTCGCATCCCGACCCGTTCTCCCAGATCGACGCCGTCAACGACGTGCTGTCCGACATCGACGGCGTCGAGACGATCCCCACGATCGTGGCGTTCAACAAAGCCGACCGTATGGACGAGGCCGCACGCGAACGTATCGAGGCGCTGATGCCGGAAGCGCACATCGTCTCCGCGTTTTCAGGGGAGGGCGTCGACGCACTGCGCGAGCACGTGGAATCGATGCTGCCCACGCCGAACGTGCACGTCGAGGCGCTGCTGCCGTACACAGCCGGCTCGCTCATGTCCCGCGTGCGCGAATACGGCAAGGTGATCAACATCGAATACCGCGACGACGGCATGATGCTCGAAGCGGAGGTCGACGACCAGCTGGCCGCGCAGATCGTGGAGCAGGCCATCGACTGAGCTTCCGCGCAAGCCGTTCCCGATGACGTTTACCGGAGCGGCCGTGCAAACGCTGCAACGGATTGCAACAGCTGCATTTCAACGGGCGCAGTGTATGTGAGCGCTCACAAAAGCTGTGACGAAAATCACTTTTCAGTGGTTGCAAATCATGCGGATTCACGGCGAAACGTCATGCTGTATGGATAAAGTAGGGTTGAAATCGAAAGAAAATACCTGCCACAACGCGGGACGTTCTTCTTGCTCAAAGAGAGGTAAAGCACATGGTGGATTCACCAATCAAGCCCACAAAGCTCGCTATCATCGGTGCCGGCGCAGTCGGCTCCACTCTCGCTTTCGCTGCTGCTCAGCGTGGCGTCGCACGTGAGATCGTGCTCGAAGACATCGCCAAGGAACGCGTCGAGGCCGAAGTGCTCGACATGCAGCACGGCTCCAGCTTCTATCCGACCGTGACCATCGATGCTCCGACGATCCGGAGATCTGCCGTGACGCCGACATGATCGTCATCACCGCAGGCCCGCGCCAGAAGCCGGGCCAGTCCCGCCTCGAGCTGGTCGGTGCCACCATCAACATCCTCAAGGCCATCATTCCGGGCCTCGTGAAGGTCGCTCCGAACGCCATCTACATGCTCATCACCAACCCGGTCGACATCGCCACCCACGTGGCCCAGAAGATCTCCGGCCTGCCGGCCAACCAGGTCTTCGGCTCCGGCACCAACCTCGACTCCGCCCGTCTGCGCTTCCTGATCGCGCAGCAGACCGGCGTCAACGTCAAGAACGTGCACGCCTACATCGCCGGCGAACACGGTGATTCCGAAGTCCCGCTGTGGGCCTCCGCCACCATCGGCGGCGTCCCGATGTGCGACTGGACCCCGCTGCCGGGCCACGATCCGCTGGACGCCGAAGTGCGTGAGCAGATCCACCAGGAAGTCAAGAACGCCGCCTACAAGATCATCAACGGCAAGGGCGCTACCAACTACGCCATCGGCATGTCCGGCGTGGACATCATCGAAGCCGTCATGCGCGACTCCAACCGCATCCTGCCAGTCAGCTCCATGCTGCACGACTTCCACGGCATCTCCGACGTGTGCATGTCCGTGCCGACCCTGCTCAACCGTTCCGGCGTCAATACCGCCATCAACACCCCGGTGTCCGACCGTGAGCTCGCGGCTCTGAAGCGCTCCGCGGAGACGCTGAAGGAAACCGCCGCCCAGTTCGGTTTTTAATTGACGGTTTGACTTTATTGACAGGGGAGCGGTGAGCCGCTAGACTGTCAGCAGAACTTGGAAACCCCAGCCTTCGGACTGGGGTTTCCTGCGTTTTGAGACGAATGAAAATGGTATTGAGAAGCGGTTTCAATAGCCGCGGATCGAACCAAAGACGACGAAAGGAAACCCATCATGCACACAGCCATGCGGGTGTGGACGCCACGACCGCCGCAAGCGGGGCCGAACACCAGAAAAGACTCATGATGTCATTGGGGCTGACTTCCACGGTGTTCATCGCCGAAGTGGTCAGCGCCATCGTCACCGGATCGCTGGCGCTGCTGGTCGACGCCGGCCACATGCTCACCGACATGTCGGTGCTGATCGCCTCCACCGTCACCGCGGTGCTCATGCAACGCAAACCTAGCAACAAACGCACCTGGGGATGGGCGCGACTCGAAGTGCTCACCGCCGCGGTCGGCGCGCTCGTGCTCCTGATCGTCGGCATCTACGCGCTCGTCGAAGCCGGCATGAGGCTGTTCGGCGGAGCCGCCGACGAAGTGCACGACGTGCGGTTGCTGCTGTTCATGGGCATACTCGGCCTTGCCGCCAACGTCGGTTCGATCTTCATCCTCGCGGGGCAAAGCGAGGACAACATGAACATGAAAGCCGCGTTCCTCGAAGTCATGAACGACGCATTGGGGTCCGTGGCCGTGATCGTTTCAGCCATCGTGCTGATTTCAACGGGCTGGGCCGCTTCGATGCCGTCGCGGGCGGCATCATCGCATTGATGATGATCCCCCGGGCGTCGTGCTGCTGCGCAACGCCGTGCGCGTGCTGCTGGAGGAAACCCCACAGGAACTCGATCTGGACGAGGTGCGCGAACATCTTGAGCAGGTGCCGCACGTGGTGGCCGTGCACGACCTGCACGCCAGCACCGTCTCTACCGGCATGCCCGTCGTCATGGCCCATGTGGTAGTGGAGCGCGGGCTGACCATGGATGATGCCGCCGACATCCTCTCCCAATTGCAGAACTGCCTGCGTGAGCACTTCCCCGTATCCGTGCCGCACACCACCTTCCAGCTTGAACCTGAAGGATACGATTCGGACAGCCGCAAGGAACTGCATTCCTGAACCGTGCTCCCGAACTTCAAGAATGCGACGACATTTTGAAATGCCCTCGCGTTCATTCTTGATGGATTCGCAAGGTGAATGCACAACGCGCGGTATGGCAAGGGGTATGGCAAAGGGCGTCGGACATGCCTCAAAATGGTATGTTCGACGCCCTTTGCCGTTTAACGTGTGAAAGCAATCAGATCTTGCGCAGCACGGTGACGACCTTGCCATGATCTCGGCATGCGTGCCGTCGATGGGGGAGTAGGCCGGATTGTGCGGAATCAGCCAGACATGGCCGTGATCCTTGCGGAACGTCTTGACCGTGGCCTCGTCATCCAGCAATGCGGCGACGATATCGCCATTCTCCGCGCTGTTCTGCTCGCGGACCACCACGAAATCACCATCGCAAATGGCGGCGTCGATCATGGAATCACCGTGCACTTCAAGCATGAACAGATTGCCGGTGCCGGTAAGCCGTTCGGGAAGCCTCATCACATCATCGACATGCTGCTCGGCCGTGATCGGCACGCGGCGGCGATGCGCCCGACCAGTGGAACGTCATGCGAGGCCATGATGGAGCCGCATGCATCGTCCTGACTGGGGAACGGGATGACCTGGGCGACTTTTCCATTCGGCTCCTCGTCATTGAGGTTCACCACTTCGATGGCCCTCCCTTTGTTCGCGTTCATGCGGATGAAGCCTTTTTCGTCAAGAACCTGAAGCTGGTGTTTGACGGATGACGGGCTTTTAAGCCCTGCGGCCTCACCGATCTCACGGAACGAAGGAGCGAATCCCTGCTTGGCCAAATGCGTTTTGATGGCGTCAAGCACCTTGCGCTGGCGGTCGGTCAACGTGCTTTCATCCGGACGCTCGTCGCTCTTCTTGGGCGTGAAGGGGATGGTGCTCACGATGGGCTCCTTTCGTAGTTCCTTAGAAGCATAACGCGAAACGCCGATAAAATCAAACATCTGTTCGAGGTGTGTTTGCGTTTATCGAACATATGTGCCATACTTGGAACAAGCGTTCGATAGAACAGCTGTTCGAAAAGGAGTGGCGTGGTGAACGGTGCGGCGAATATCGGAAATGTGGCGAATCGAATCGCATGGCGATCATGGCGGCCGGTCTTGCCTGGTGTCTTTTTGGATTCATCGCGCCCGGAAGTGCGCAGTCCGCGCCGGATTCCATCGCTGTCGTCGTGTATACGGTGCAACCCGGCGACACCTTGTGGAGGTATGCGGCGAGCATCACTCCGGAGGGTGGCAATGTCGGAGATACGGTGGATGAACTGATGCGGCTGAACACCTTGATACGGTGTCTTTGCATGCGGGGCAGCGCCTCATTGTTCCCCATGAGGCGTAGGGGCCGCCAAGCGTGGCTTATTTCAAGGGCTCAGTCTATTCTGGACAACATGCATTGCCCGTTTTGCCAGAATCCAGACACCAAGGTGGTCGATACCCGTATTAGCGACGATGGTCACTCCATCCGTCGCAGGCGCGAATGCCCGAAATGCTCCAAGCGATTCACCACATTGGAGACGACCATGCTATTGGTCGTGAAGCGTTCCGGAAACGTCGAGCAATTCGACCGCAATAAGGTGATTTCCGGCGTGCGCAAGGCATGCCAGGGCCGTCCCATCAACGAGGACGATCTGAAGATGCTGGGGCAGAAGGTCGAGGAGGATCTTCGTTCACGAGGATTGGCCCAAGTCAAATCTGATGAGGTTGGCAAGGCGATTCTCAAGCCGCTGCGTGACTTGGACATGGTGGCGTACATGCGCTTCGCCAGCGTCTACCAGAATTTCGAGAATCTGGAGGACTTCCAAAGGGCCATCGACGAGCTGAAGAGCGCAAGTTCCGAATGATGGCGTGAGACGGGTGCCGCATCCGTAAGCAAATACAGCATATATAATGCGGGCGGGGTTCCAATCCTGATGGTTGACGCCCGCATTATCGTAACGTTTCGTATTGCGTGCTCAGCTGATCACGCGCATGCGGATCGTACCCTCGATGGAGGCGAGCTGGTCGAGAGCCTCTGGTCCGGGCGCTGCGCCACATCGGTGACCACATAGCCGATCTCGCCTTCCGTGCCCAAGGCCTGGGCGGCGATGTTGATGCCGTCCTCGCCCAGCACACGGTTGACGCGTGCCAGCACACCTGGAAGATTCGCATGCAGGTGGGCGATGCGGAAATTCGACTTGATGTCGGACAGGGTGATCTGCGGCAGATTCACCGACAACATGGTGGAACCCTTGAACCAATAATCCTCAAGACGCTGGGAGACGAACTGTCCGATGGACTTCTGCGCCTCAAGCGTGGAGCCGCCGATATGCGGGGTGAGGATCATGTTGTCCTCGTCCGCAAGGTCGGTCAGGAACTCGTCGCCGGTCTTCTTCGGTTCGATTGGGAACACGTCCACCGCCGCGCCGGACAGATGGCCGGAATCCAGATGCTTCTTCAACGCGTCCAAATCCGCCACGAAACCACGGGACAGGTTGATGAAGATGGCATCCTGCTTCATATGCTCGAACTGGTCTTCGCCGAAGAATCCCGTGTTCGACTTGCGTCCATCCACATGAAGCGTGACCACATCGGACTGTTCCAGCAATTCGTTGAGCGTGTCGCAACGGTGGGCGTTGCCCATGGCGAGCTTCTCTTCAATGTCGTAGAACAGCACGCGCATGCCAAGCGCCTCGGCGACGACGGAAAGCTGGGAGCCGATGTTGCCGTAGCCGATGATGCCGAGCGTCTTGCCTCGGACCTCATGGGAGCCGGAGGCGGACTTATCCCACATGCCGTGCTTCATATGATGGGTGTGCGCGGGAATGCGGCGCATCAGGCAGATGATGTCGCCGATCACCAGCTCCACCACGGAACGGGTATTCGAATACGGCGCGTTGAAGACGGCGATGCCGTTCTTGCCCGCGTATTCGAGATCCACCTGGTTGGTGCCAATGCAGAAGCAGCCGACCGCGGTGAGCGTCGGACGCGCGTCGATGACCTTGCGGGTCACACTGGTCTTGGAACGGATGCCGAGCAGGTCGACACCTTCCAACGCATCAATCAGCTCGTCCTCGCTCAGGCTCCCTTGAGGCACTCGACCTCGAAGCCATGGTCGCGCAGCGACTGCGCCGCGTCGGGATGGATGTTTTCAAGTAACAATGCTTTAGGCATGGTTCCTACCTTATAGCTTGAGCAGCTTTTCGTCGTCTTTTGTCCGCAGTATAAGCAGACGCTGCGTGGGCCTCGTCATGGCGACATACAAATCGGAGGCCGCTACGATACGCGACGGCGCGTTCTCCTCGATTCGTCCGGGCTGGACCACCATCACGGCATCATACTCCAGACCCTTCACGGTCTGTGTGGAACATACGGTGACCTGCTCGTCCCAGGAACTCTGGGCATCGAGCCTGTCGAATTCCTTCGGGTCGAGCTCATCCTGAAGTTGTGCGTATACGCGTGCGCGCAACGGCTTGAGCATATCGTCCGGCGCGATGATCGCCACACGACCGGTACCGTCGGAGGAAACGTAGGCGCGCACCAACTCGACGGTCTGCTGCGCGACGCGTCGCCGATCAGGCTATCGTCACGCAAGGTGAGACGCTTGACTGAATCCGGGACGCCACGCACGGCGTTCACCGTGGAGATGTACAGGCCTTCGGACGAGGCGAAATCGCTGGCGAGCTGCGACACCTCCTTCGGATTGCGGTAGTTGATCGTCAACTCGTTGAGCTGCCAGTTGCGTTCGCCGAACAGCGGGTCCATCATGCGACGCCAGGACCGGGTACCGCCCAACGCGGAGGTCTGCGCCACGTCGCCCACAATCGTGAACGAGCGCGACGGACAACGACGGATCAGCATGCGCCAATCCATCGCGGTCAGCTCCTGCGCCTCATCCACCACGATATGGCCATACGTCCACTCGCGGTCGGCCGCGGCGCGCTGCGCGGTTAATTCGGCGTCCATACCATTGATATTGTCCACCAGCATCTGCGAAGTACGATGCCGGAACCGATACCGGCCTGCGCCAGCGTGTCCTTGGCGAACTGCTCTTCCTCGGCGCGCTTGGCATCCAACGCCTTCTGCCTGGCCACGGCCTTCGGATCCGGTCCAAGCAATTCCATGGCCTCATCCAGCAGAGGTACGTCGCTGACGGTGAAGGGCGAGCCCTTAGGACGCGTCAGCGTCTCGATGTCACGCTCTTCGAGCCAGGGGGCGAAACGGCGCAATTGCTGCGGTTTCGCGAACAGCTGGTCGACCAACCATTCGCCGGTCATCGGCAGCCATGCGAGGTTCAGCGTCTTGCGCAAATCGTCGTTCATACGCAACTGCTGCATCACATCGTTAAGCTCGGCCTGCTCCGGCTCGTAGTCAAGCCGTTCGACGTACCGGTTGCGCATGGCCGACAGCATGTCGCGCACGAAGGTCTCGCGCGCCTTGTTATGCGGCTGCCGCGTGCGCTTGGCATCGGCGATGGCCTGCTCGATATCCGCACGTACCATCGGCACGTTGAAACCGTTGATGCGGATGACCGGCAGATGCGAAGGCACGCGTTCACGAGCCGCCACGGCATTGGCGATCGCCTTGGCCATACGGCGTTCACCCTTGAGCTTGGCCGCATACGGGTCGTCATGCGCGGTGGCGATGATGCCGGGAATCAGATCCGCGATGGTACGGCTGACCACACCCGTCTCACCCAGCGAGGGGAGCACCTGTCGATGTAATGCAGGAACGTCGAGCTGGGGCCGACCACCAGCACTCCGGAAGCTGCAACGCGCGACGATGCGTATACAACAGGTAGGCCGCGCGATGCAACGCGACCGCGGTCTTGCCGGTTCCCGGACCGCCCTGCACCACCACCGCCTGGTTGAGGTCCGCACGGATGATACGGTCCTGCTCGCCCTGGATGGTGGCCACGATATCGGTCATCTTGCCGGTGCGTTTGGCGTTAAGCGACGCAAGCAGAGCACCCTCGCCGGTCAATGTGCCATTGGAGGACGCCTCGCCGACCTGATCGGAATGCACGTCGAGCACCTCATCCTCGACGCCGACCACTTCCCTGAAACTCAACGTGATATGCCGGCGCATGACGATGTCGCCATGATTCGAAGGCGTCGCCTCATAGAACGGGCGTGCCGCGTCGGCGCGCCAGTCGGTGAGAATCGGCTCATGATCCTCATCGGACAGGCCGATACGCCCAATGTAGCGATGCGCGCCATGCACGTCGTCGAGCCTGCCGAAAACCAGACGATCCTCCACCGCACGAAGCTGGGTGAGACGGTCCTCGTACATGGTGGCGAAGGAATCGCGTTCGGTGCGTTGCGTGGGCGAACCGTGCGATCCTGCGGCCCGGACCGTGTCGAGACGCGACCGAGCCTGCGCCCTCAACGCGTCCAGACGATCATATGCGCGGCTGACGGCCTGTTGCTCCTCACGCAACTGGGCGGAATAACTCGACATTGCTGTCCCTTCATCAAAAACTTAAGGCACTCTAATGTACCCCAAGGCTTCTACGTGCGGCGATCGGCCGCGGCGAATCGCGATGGGCTGACAACGCCGGAACTGTACGGTGCGGACGCGCAATCTCAAATATGGGGAGAAATCGACAATATTTTGAGGCATTTTTGCTTTTTCGTGGGGAAAAATGGTGAGCGGTGGGGTAGAGTGGGGAAAGTGTCTCGGATTGGTGGGCCGAGTGTGGGCAAAAAGGAGGTGCGGTAATGGTCCATGACATTGGAGCAGAACCCGTCTCCGACGATGACCCGGCTCAATCCGGCGGCATGATGGCGGGCTTGCCGCCATTGCTGCTGGGCACCTACACTCCGAAAATCGACGCCAAAGGACGTATGGCATTGCCTGCGAAGTTCCGCAGCCAACTGGGCTCCGGCATGGTGATGGCAAGAGGCCAGGAACGATGCGTCTACCTGCTGCCGCAATCGGAATTCAGACGGATCGCGGTGCAGATCCAACACACGTCCATGGGAAACAAGGCGGCACGCGACTACCTGCGTGTGTTCCTTTCCGGCGCGGTCGACCAGGAACCAGACAAGCAGGGACGCGTGCTTGTGCCGCAGATGCTCCGCGATTACGCGAATCTGGGCAGCGACATTGTGGTGATCGGCGTGGGAACGGGCCGAGATTTGGAACAGACAGGCATGGGAGGATTACTTGGCCGACAAGGAACAAGGATATTCCGACATTGCCGATGACGTATTGCCGGCGATGGAGTTCTAATGACAGACGTGACGACGATTCATCAGCCGGTGCTGCTCCGCGATTGCGTGGACTTGGTGGCACCGGCATTGGCGAAGCCGGCTCGATCGCGGTGGATTGCACCCTCGGCCTCGCCGGGCATTCCACAGCGTTCCTCAAAGCAAGCCCCACGCCCGCCTGATCGGCATCGACCGGGACACCGAGGCGCTCGCGCTCGCCACGAAACGCATGGAAATGGAAGGCCTTGCCGACCGTTTCACGCCCGTGCACGCGGCATTCGACGACTTCTCCCAAGTGCTTTCCGACCAAGGCGTCGACAAGGTCAACGCGGTGTTCATGGACCTCGGATTGTCCAGCCTGCAGATCGATGAGACGGAACGTGGCTTCTCCTATTCCCATGACGCGCCGCTCGACATGCGTATGGACGTGACGCAGCCCCTGACCGCAGAGCAGGTGCTCGCCGAATATTCGTTCGCCGATTTGGTGCGTATCTTCCGCACATACGGCGAGGAGCGGTTCTCCAAGCAGATCGCACGGGAAATCGTACGCTGGCGTGAAACCGAGCCGCTGACCACGTCGGGCCAGCTCAATCGTTTGGTGGACGAGGTCGTGCCGCAGGCCCACCGTCCCGCCGGCAACCCCGCGAAACGCGTCTTCCAGGCGCTGCGCATCGAAGTCAACGGCGAACTGGACAAGCTTGCCGGCACGCTGCCGCAAATCGCCAACCACCTTGCAGTGGGAGGACGTCTGGTGGTGGAGTCGTACCACTCGTTGGAAGACAAAACCGTCAAAGCCTTCATGAACCAAGGGCTTAAGGTCGACGCTCCGGCGGATATGCCCGTGGTGCCGCCCGACATGATGCCGTTCTTCAAGGAACTGACCCGCGGCGCCATCAAGGCGGACGCGGAGGAAATCGCCAACAATCCACGATCGGCGTCCGTCAGATTGCGCGCGGTGGAATTGACCAGACCGATTCCCGCACGATGGCGCAAACGGTTCGACCAATGCGCGGATTACGCAAGCATGACCAGACAAGGAAGAAGGGACTGAAGTGGCGGCACCAAGAACGATCGCTTCGAATGCGGCTCCGGCCGGCCGCAAAAGCCAGACCGAGACCATCGGCACCACGCGTCCCGAACTGCACGTCATTAAAGGGACCAGAGTCGAAGGCAACGGCATCCGTCACGGCTTCGAACAACTCATCACATGGACGCGGACCCGCAGCACGCCGCTGCTGCACCTGGTCATCGCCGCGGTGTTCCTTGGCGTATGCTGCTGGGCTCACTGATGCTGCGTACCCAAATGGTGCAGAATTCCTTCGAGGCGAGCCAAATCGAAACGCATATCACCCAGCTGACCCAGGACGTCGAGGACGATCAGGCCAAGCTCGACGAACTTGACGCCTCATTGCCGAGCAAGGCCGAAGAGATGGGCATGGTCCCGCAGAAAGGCGCATTGACCATCGATCTGAACGGCTATCAGGCAAACGCAAGTGGAGACAAGACCCGGTGAACCCTATCCGCAGGATCTACACGTTCTTCCACAAGAACCTGTTGACGAAAACCATGGCCATCGGCGTCGTTCTGGCGCTGATGGGCACCACCTGCCTTATCCAACTTGCCAATATTCAACTGGTCAACGGCAAAGGCATGGCGCAGGCCGCGGCGCAAAGCCGTACCACCACCGTGACGTTGAAGGCTCGACGCGGCAAGATCATGGATACCAATGGCGCGATTCTCGCGCAAAGCGTCGAACGCTACACCATCATCGGCAACCCCGAACAGGCGCAGGCGTTCATACCGACCACCTGCACCAAACAGACCGGCAGCAACTGCCACCAGATCAACGGCAAGCCGGTCGGCGTGACGGGAGCCGCAGCCGTGGCTCGTCTGCTGGCCCCCGTATTGGGCATGGACGCCACGGAACTGGGCGCCAAACTGTCGATCAGCGGGCAATACGTGGTATTGAAGAAGGACGTGACGCCTGCGGTCAAGCGTAAAATCTCCAAGCTGAACCTCGGCGGCATCGTCTACGCGGAACTAAGCAACGAACGTCTGTACTCCAACGGCACTTTGATGGGCTCGCTATTGGGTGGTGTCGACGCCGACGGCAAGGGCGTGGCCGGCATCGAGCAGATGGAAAACAAGACATTGACGGGCCGTGACGGCTACCAGGTGTACCAACAGGGCAACAGCGGCGTCGAAATCCCCGGAACCATGACCGAATCCAAAGACGCGGTCAACGGATCCGACGTCACCCTCACCATCGACCGGGATGTGCAATGGTACACCGAGAAAGTGCTGAGCGACAGCGAAAACAAATACCATTCCGCTTGGGGCATCGCCATGGTCCAGGACGTGCAGTCGGGCGACATCCTCGCTTTGGCGGACAGCGATACGACCGAGGCCGGAAGCGACCAGGCGAAGATGGGCGCCTCCCGGGCGGTGAGCGAGACCTTCGAACCTGGCTCCATCGGCAAGGTGCTGGCCATGTCGGGCATGCTGCAACTGGGATTGCACAAGATCGATGACAAATTCACGGTACCGAACACGGTGACCGTGGAAGGACAGACCTATAAGGACGCGGTGGACCATGGCAACGAACATTGGACGCTCGCCGGCATCCTCGAACAGTCGTCGAACGTTGGCATGGTCATTGCCGGAGACAAGATGACCAACGAGCAGCGGTACAACTTCATCAGCAAATTCGGTATCGGACAGGCCACAGGACTGAACCTGCCAGGCGAATCCGAAGGCGTGCTGCACCCCTCGGATAGCTGGGACAGGCGAACCCGCAACACCGTGCTGTTCGGTCAAGGGTACACGGTGAACGTCATGCAGCTGACCAACGCGGTTTCGGTGATAGCCAACAAGGGCGTCAAAAAGCCGCAACGCATCATCAAGTCCATCACCGACACCGCGGGGCATGTCGAAGAGCAGCAGTCCAAGGGCGAGGCGACACGCGTCATCGACGAATCCGTGGCGAGCCAGATGCTCAACGCCATGGAATCGTCCGCTGAACACTACAACACTTTCGTGAAGGTCGACGGCTATCGTATGGCGGCGAAATCAGGCACAGCAGAAGTCGCCGGAGCGAACGGCCAACTGACCTCGATCATCAGCGATTACTCGACAATCATTCCCGCGGATAATCCACGCTTCGTCATCACCGTGGTGCTCAAAGACCCCCAAGGCAGCTTCGGCGGTTTGACAGCGGGTCCTGTCACCGCGGAGATTGGTGAATTCCTTATGCAGAAGTATGAAGTGCCGGCGTCTTCACCTCGCACGGATGCTATTCCGGTGAATTGGTGAGCGAATACGTATTCAGACACGGAGGGGCGGAAAGGTGAGCGCGGTCAGCGAATCCATGAACAGACGAATGACTTTAGGGCTGCTTGCCAGCCGATACGGTTTCGATCTTGATCCGACGTCGGCGGCTGAAGTGACGATCACTTCCATCGCGGATGATGTCGAATCGGTGCGTCCCGGCGCACTGTTCGTCCCGTCCGCCGATGTGGACGTGCACCAGTTGTCGCAGGCTCAGGAACAGGGAGCATATGGCGCGATCGTGCCCCATGCGCTGCGCGGTCAAACCGACGACATCCAGATTCCGCTCATCTACGCCGAACCCACCATGGGACAGCTCGGCAAACTGGTGAGTGACATGGCCGGCAATCCGTCCGACGCATTGGCCGTGTTCGCCATCACGGGGAAGAACAGGGAGATCGTGGAATCCGAAGTGAGGAACCTCGCGGATTTCCTGCACATGCTGGGTAACCCCGTCGGCGTGATCAGCTCGTCCGATTCACAGTCATTGGAACGCTTCCTCAATCTGGAATATCCTCTATCGGCCATCGATGTGCAATGTACCATGGCGGTGTGCGCCGAAGACGGCGCAGCCGCTGTGATCCTCGCGTTGGATGAAGAGACCCTGCGTGAGGACGCGTTGCAATCGGTCAGCGTCGATGTGCTTGCCTGCGATGACAACGGGCTGAGCGATGCCGAGGTTGCGAAACTCGTCGCAAAATTCGGATGCGCGGTCGGCAAACAGACCCGCATCGCGGGACGAACCCAGGAATCCGACCTGCTTGCGGCGCAGGCCGCGACGCATACGGCCAGACGGACAGCCGTTCGCTGTCCCTGTCCATCGCCATGGTGCTGGCCGCCGGCGTGAGGAAAGCCAACATCAAAAGCGCGTTACGCGTCTCGCGTGACCTGAACTAAACGTGGAACGAAACATTCTCCACATCAAACACAAACCCAACCATTAGAGGAGTAACGACAGTGAGCAGCCCGACCATGATGCCGATGAGCCTGACGGAGATCGCGCAGGCGGTTGATGGACGGTTGATGCCGACGACCATGCCGACCGACGAACCGGTGGCCATCAGCGCCTTCACGGATTCGCGCCAGATCGTGCCGGGATCCGTTTTCGTGGCGATTGCCGGCGAACGCGTCGACGGTCATGATTTCGTGCCGAAGGTCGGCGCGCAGGGGGCTGTGGCCGCACTGGTCGACCACGAAATCGCGGGCGCGCAGGTGCCGCAGATCGTCGTAGAAAACACCGTTAAGGCGTTGGGAGCGCTCGCCAAGCATAATATCGAGCGTCGGCGCGCGCTGGAATCGCCGTTCACCGTCATCGGCATCACCGGTTCCGTCGGCAAAACCACCACCAAGGATCTGCTCAAATCGCTGCTGTCCAAAATGGGCGACACCGTCGCTCCGGTCGGATCGTTCAACAATGAGATCGGCCTGCCGCTGACGTCGCTCAAGGTGAACGCCGGCACGCGTTTCCTGGTGGCGGAAATGGGCGCCAATCACGTGGCGAAATCGCCAACCTCACCTCCCTGGTTCCGCCGGACATCGCCGTGGTGCTCAAGGTGGGCGTGGCGCATCTGGGAGAATTCGGCTCTGCGGAACGCATCGCCCAAGCCAAATCGGAAATCGTACGCGGACTGGTGCCGGGCGCCTGACCATCCTCAACGCCAACGACGAACATGTGGCCGCGATGAGCGCCATCGCTCCGGCCGATGTGCTGTGGTTCGGCCTGCCGCAGAAAGAAGACGCGCAACTGGACACGACCGCGCTCGACGTGCGCTGCGACGATCTCGACCATCCGTCATTCGTACTGGAAGACAAGACAGGCCGGCACGCCAACGTCACGCTCGGCATCTGCGGACAGCACAACGTCATGAACGCGCTTGCCGCAGCCACGGTGGCGATGACGTTGGGCATGCCGATTGACGCTGTGGCCTCCGGCCTATCCGACGTGACGAGCATCAGCCCGCATCGTATGGCGGTGTCCACCGTCACCAAGCCCGAAACGTCGTTCACACTGATCGACGATTCGTTCAACGCCAACCCCGATTCCATGAAGGCCGGACTCGATGGTCTGTCGCGCTGGCATGCCGGCGCGAGCAGCAGCCGTTCAGAATAGCGGTTCTCGGAGCCATGTTGGAGCTCGGACCGGATGAGCATCGCCTGCATGAGGATGTCGGCAGATACGCCGTCGAGGGCGGTGCGGACGCGCTTGTGACGGTCGGCAGCACTTCCGACGAGGCGTTGGACGCGCTTGCCGAGGCCATGGCGCAGGGCGGCAAGGCGGTTGCCGCGACCCGACGATGGTGCAATGGGCGCATGATGCCGAACAGGCCGACCGAATGGTCACCCGGCTTGCGACCGACCATGAGGGTACAGTGGTGTTGCTGAAAGGATCCCACGCGTCCGGATTGAGCGCTCTGGCGGAGCGTTGGACGCAAAACTGACGGAATCGGCGTCGTGCCGATCATAGCTGACTGAAACGGAGAAGATCAGGTGATTTCACTCATCATCGGCATTATGGTGTCGCTCGTCGTGACGATTGTGGGCACTCCGCTGCTGATTAAGTTGGTGCACAAGCTCAATTACGGACAGTACATCCGTCAGGATGGCCCGAAGTCGCATCTCGTCAAGCGCGGCACGCCGACGCTTGGCGGCGTGGTCATCAACCTCGCGGTGGTGCTCGGCTGGTGCTCCTCGGCACTGTATCGGTTCCTCACCAGGGGAGAGGTGCCGTCGTGGTCCGCGGTCTTGGTGCTGTTCGCTATGCTGTCGATGGGATTCTTGGGATTCATCGACGATTTCGCGAAGGTCCGCAAGAAGCAGAGCGAGGGACTGACCGTCAAGGGCAAGTTCATCGGACAGTTCATCCTTGCCACCATATACGCGGTGCTGGCGCTGATTCTGCCGACCAAATCCGGTTTCCCCAGTGCCAGGCCGGCATGAGCTTCATCGAAAAGCCGTTCTTCAGCTTTGAATTCGCCGGTCGTGTCGTGGCCATCGTGCTGTTCGTGATCTGGGTGAATTTCCTGATGACCGCATGGACCAACGCCATCAATCTGACCGACGGTCTTGACGGCTTGGCCGCCGGCTCCTCGATGATCGCCTTCATCGGCTATGCGATCATCGCGTTCTGGGAGTTCTACCACCTCAAGGGTTCGGACCATCCAGGCTTCACCTATGCGGTGTCCGATCCTCTTGACCTGACCATCATCGCGGCGTGCGCGGCCGTAGCCTGCTTCGGCTTCCTGTGGTACAATTCCAATCCGGCCTCCATCTTCATGGGAGACACCGGCTCCTTGGCGCTTGGTGGTCTGTTCGCAGCCATGTCCATCGCCACGCACACCGAATTCCTGGCGATCATCCTTGGCGGTCTGTTCGTCATCGAGACCATGAGCGACATCATCCAGGTCGGCTACTTCAAGATGACCCACAAGCGCGTTTTCAAGATGGCTCCGATCCATCATCATTTCGAATTGAAGGGCTGGCCGGAAGTGAAGGTCGTGGTTCGGTTCTGGATGATCGAGATGCTGTTCGTGCTGATCGCCTTGGTGCTGTTCTACGGCGATTGGGTGGCCCGTTCCGGCCTGTGACACGATTGCGGGCGCGGCTTTACGCCCGCAATATGAGTGTGCTATCACGGCAAATGACGTTTCCGATTGAAGGGTGATGGATATGAATATGGATGGCAAGACCGTAATCGTGGCTGGTCTCGGTGTCTCCGGGCAAAGCATGATGGAAGTGCTGGGCTCCCGTGCCGGCAGAGTGCTGGGTGTGGATGAGAAGAAGCCGGACGCCGACCTGCATTCCTTCGACCAAATCGATTGGGACAATACCGACATGGTGATGACCTCGCCGGTCTTCAACCCGCGCACGCCATTCATCCTTGAGGCGCAGAAACGCAACATACCGGTCATGAGCGAAGTCGAACTGGCCTGGCAGCTGCGCGTGAACAGCAACACCACCGGCAAGCCGGCGCAGTGGATCGGCATCACCGGCACCAACGGCAAGACCTCGACCACGGAAATGACCTCCGAAATGCTGACCGCATGCGGCCTGGCCGCTCCTGCCGTCGGCAATATCGGCAAAGCCGTGTCGCACGCCGCCGTCGACTCCGCGAACGACGTGCTCTGCGTCGAACTGAGCTCGTTCCAGCTGCATTTCACCTATTCTCTGGAACTTGACTGCGCGGCGATCACCAACATCGCCGACGACCATCTCGATTGGCATGGCGGCATCGAGAACTATGCCGCCGACAAGGCGAAGGTGTTCCACAACGTCAAGAAGCGCTGGTCTACAACGCCGACGACGAACGCGTCACCAAACTGGCGTTCGCGGCCCAGACCGCGCCGGAATGCCGCCGGATCGGCTTCACGTTGGCCGAGCCGAAGGACGGGCAGATCGGTGTGAAGGATGGCTGGATCGTCGACATGTCCGGCATTGCTGGCGGAGAAGCGGGAAAGCCGTTCCAAGTGGCGAAGGTCACCGATTTCACGCATCTGACCGAGCCGGATGGCACGGTCTACCCGCATCTGCTCGCCGACGCCCTGACCGCGTTGGCGCTGGTGTTGGGTCTCGGAGCAGACAAAGACAAGGCGTTGGCCGCGCTCAAGCAGTTCACGCCGGGCGGCCACCGCATCCAGACCGTCGCCGTCGCCAAAACGTCCGACGGTGGCACCATCCGTTTCGTGGATGACTCCAAAGCCACCAACGCGCATGCGGCCAAGGCGTCGCTTAACAGCTTCGCGGACAAGTCCGTGGTGTGGATCGCCGGCGGACTTGCCAAAGGAAGCCGTTTCGAACAGCTCGTCGCCGACCAGGCGCGCACCATCAAGGCGGCCATCATCATCGGCAAGGACCAGCAGCCAATGCTGGACGCGTTCAAGGCAAGCGCTCCCGACATTCCCATGTCCGTCATCGATCCCACGGACAACGACACCGTCATGGCCCGCGCCATCGATGCTGCCGGCACCTACGCGCAATCCGGCGATGTGGTGCTCATGGCTCCGGCCTGCGCGTCCATGGACCAGTTCAAGTCGTACGCCGATCGCGGAAACCAGTTCGCGCAGCAGGCTCAGCGTTGGGTGAATGAGCATGGGGAAGCCTGAGGCCAGCCGTAGCATCACGTCTTCCGCAAGCCGCCCGAACATGACGGACGGCGCCGCGGCACAGACACGAGAACCGTTGAAGAACGGCGGAACGCGTAATCTCGCCAACCCGTTATGGTGCTTCCACGGATTCCGCCTATGCGTGATCATCCTCACGATCTTCGGCGTGATCATGGTGTTCTCCAGCTCTTCGGTGAACATGATCGCCAACGGGCAGTCGCCATGGGCGCAGGCGCTGAAACAGGGCATGTACTGCGTGTTCGGCCTGGTCATAGCATTCATCACGATGATGCTGCCGGCCAGCTTCTACCGAAAGATCAGCTTCTGGTTCCTGCTTGGCGCCATGGTCATGCAGGCCGCCACACTGACGCCATTGGGCGTCGAAGTCAACGGCAACAAAGGATGGATCGGCATTCCGGGCGTGTTCACCATGCAGCCCGCGGAAATCGTCAAGCTGGCGTTATGCATCTGGATGCCGAACGAGCTGATCAACGCGCGCAAGCAGGTGAAGAAGGTCGGCGCGCCCCGCGCGTACTCCAAGCTTATTCTCGGCTATCTGTGCGCGTTCTGCCTGGTCATGTCCGGCAAGGATCTTGGTACGGGCTTGATTATTCTCGCAATTGGCGGCATTGCATTGCTGCTTGGCGGATTCCCCGGCAAATGGCTTGCCGGAGCCGCGCTGCTTGGCATATGCGGTATCGTCGGATTCATTCTGACCAGCCCCAACCGACTCGGCCGCATCATGGCGGCCTACCGGACCTGCTCTCCGTCCGACCTGCAGGGCGTGTGCTATCAGGCGGTCCACGGCAAATACGCGATCGCATCCGGCGGCTTGTTGGGCGTCGGCATCGGCAATTCCGGCGAGAAATGGGGCTATCTTCCCGAAGCGCACAACGATTTCATCTTCGCCATCATCGGCGAGGAAACCGGATTCGTCGGAGCAGCCATGGTGATTCTGCTGTTTATCGTCATGACGTGGTGCATGCTGATGGTGGCCGTGCAGGTCCGCGACCGGTACATCACCATGGCGTTGGTGTGCATCGCGGTATGGATCGTCGGCCAGGCGTTTGTCAACATCGGCGTCGTCGTCAGCCTGCTGCCGGTCATGGGCGTGCCGATGCCGTTCGTATCAGCAGGCGGATCGTCTCTTATCATGTGTCTGGGGGCCGCCGGCGTGGCCATCAGCCTGATGAAGGAGCAGCCGCAGGTCAAAGCCGAGAACCGCATACTGTAATCGGTTCCCGTCATGCGAGTTGCGAAGCAAGCAAAAGAAAAGTAGACGAAATGTAAGTATCTGCATCGGCGGCGGTATGCCGCGTGGCCTGCCGCCGCATGGTGGGCTAAGCTCGTGGATTATGAGCAATCAGAAGCATATCGTTCTTGCCGGTGGCGGCACGGCAGGCCACGTCAATCCTCTGCTCGCCGTGGCGCATGTGATTCGCGAGCTTGAACCGGAAGCGGATATCGCGGTGGTGGGCACCGCCGTCGGTCTGGAGCGTGATTTGGTTCCGCAGGCCGGTTTCGAACTGGAAACCATCGAAAAAGTGCCGTTCCCGCGCAGGCCCAACAAGGCTGCGTTGCAGTTTCCAGCCAAATGGAAGGCCGAGAAGGCCAAAGTACGTGACATCCTCACCCGGCATCAGGCCCAAGTGGTCGTCGGTTTCGGCGGATACACGTCCGCACCCGTATACGCAGCCGCGCACAGCATGGGAATTCCGATTGCGATTCACGAACAGAACGCACGTGCGGGCATGGCCAACAAGCTGGGCGCGCGTTGGGCGTCCATGATCGGTGCCGCATACGCCCAGCCAGGACTGAAACCACGCAGGGGCGTCGAAGTCGAACGCGTGGGCCTGCCGCTTCGTCCGGCAATCGCACGATTGGCGTCCGATCTGGAACATGACCGTACCGCCACTCGTAAAGCCGCCGCGGCGCAGCTTGGCGTCGATCCGGACCGTCCGCTCGTGGTCGTCACCGGCGGATCCTTGGGTGCGGTGAACGTGAACAGGGCTGTGGCCGCTTCCGCCAAGGACCTGCTTGCGCACGCCCAGGTGATTCATCTGACCGGTAAGGGCAAAGACGACGAAGTGCGTTCCTTGGTGTCGGTAAGCGCCGGAGAGGATGTGCTTGGCGAGCTTGGCCCCGACCACGTTTCGGATGGCGACTACCGTGTGGCTCCCTATCTGGAACGCATCGATCTGGCGTTCGCCTGCGCCGATCTGATCATCTGCCGTTCCGGAGCCGGCACGGTCAGCGAGCTGACGGCTTTGGGACTGCCGGCGATTTACGTGCCTCTGCCGATCGGCAATGGCGAGCAGCGTTTCAACGCGCAGCCCGTGGTCGACGCGGAAGGGGGCTTGATGGTGGTGGATGGCGATTTCACCCCGGATTGGTCCGTGGTCATGTGCCGGAACTGCTCGCCGATCCGGACAAGCTGTCCCGATACGGTGCCAACGCGTGGAAATACGGCATCCGCGACGCCGCCGAAGTCATGGCGAAGCGCGTGCTCGCGCTAATCGATCAGCCAGCTGATTAACCGGCCGAACAATCATGACCGCACCCCGTGGGAGACCATGGGTGCGGCCATAATGAAATGAGCTTGAAAACAATTTACGAGGAGCAATCGTGTCTGACAACCAGCGTGAAGCCGGTACCATAATTCTTGACCCAACCCATGCGTCGTTCGCACCTGAAGAGACGGTGCATGACCTAGGTGCCACGCATTTCATCGGCATCGGTGGCGCGGGCATGAGCGTGCTCGCTGAAATGCTGCATGAGCAGGGCGTCGAGGTCGATGGTTCGGACCGTGAGCCAAGCGCCAAAACCGACCGTCTGCAAAGCCTCGGCATCACCGTCGAATTCGGCCAGCAGGCGAAGAACGTCGAAGGCAAGAACACCGTCGTGTTCTCCAGCGCCATCAAGCCGGACAATCCGGAAATCGTCGCCGCGCATGAGGCAGGGGAGCGCATCGTGCACCGCAGCGACATCCTCGCCCTGCTGATGAACGCGAAACGTGCGGTGACCGTGGCCGGCGCCCACGGCAAGACCACGACCAGCTCCATGCTGGCGCACATTCTCGTGAACGCCGGAGAAGGCGAACTCGCCGATCCGAGCTATGCCATCGGCGGTTCCATCCAAGGCAAAGACGGTGCCATTTTGGACGGCGGCCATGCCGGCAAGGGCAACGTGCTGGTGGCCGAGGCCGACGAATCGGACGGCAGCTTCGCCAAATACCATCCGCAAATCGCCATCATCACCAATTCCGAAGCCGACCACCTTGACCACTACGGCACGCAGGACAACTATCGGGCCGCATTCGTGGACCATGCCGGACACGCCACCAAAGCCGTAATCATGTGCGGCGACGACGAAGGCAACCTTGCCGTGCTACATGCGCTTGACGCCACCGTGGCCGGACGCACGATCGTCTATTCAACACGGAACGCCGCCGAATTGGGCGACCTGAACGGTGCCACGCTGGTACGCATCGAATCGGAAAGCGAAACCGCCGAAAGCGGAGCCGAACATTTCACGCTGCATATTCCGGGCGGACTGATCGGCGAAGAGGAGCGCCGCATCGCAGTGACGCTTACCGTTCCCGGCATCCACAACGCACGCAACGCCTCCGCGGCGATTATCGCGGCCGCGCTGTTGGGCATGGACGTCGAACGTGCCTCCGCGGCGGTCACCTCGTTCCTCGGTGCCGCACGCCGCTTCCAGGTCCGTGGCACCGTCAGCCAAGTGACGGTCTCGATGATTACGCGCATCATCCGACCGAAATCGCTGCGCTGCTGGATGCGGCCCGTCGCCGCTACCCGCAGTCCAAGATCCGTGTGATCTTCCAGCCGCACCTGTTCTCCCGCACGCGTTTCTTCAGCTTGATTCGCGCACGCTTGCCAAGCCGATGACGTCATCGTTACCGGCATCTTCCCCGCGCGCGAGAAGCAAGAGGATTTCCCCGACGTGACTCCGGCCACCATCGTGGACGAGACGCTCAAGCTTGAGCATGAACCGGCAAAGGACTGGATCCGTGGCGTCGAAGACATGCACACCGCGCCCAGATGATGGTGATGCGCGCGCATCATGGCGACGTCATCTTCACCGTAGCGCCGGCGACATCACGCAGATGGACGAGGTCATCCTGCATGCTCTTGAAGCGCATCGTTGGGATTGCGAGGGCTGATGGCTCGACGGGTCATCAGTTCCGGCAAGGATGTGCAGGAGACGGACCAGTCGGGCGGACGACGTTCCGGACGGTCCATCTCATCGGAGCATGCCGAAGGACGGTCGATTGAAGGGTACGCGGACCGTTCAAAAGCCGAAGGCTTCGTAGACGCGCGACGTTTGCAAAGCGAGGACCTGGTTTCCAAAACCCTGCAGGAGACCACCGGCACGATCGGCATCATGACACGTCCGAAAGTGGTTGATTTCGGCGAACGGCTCAAGGAACGCCGTCAGGCCGGCGCGCGAGCCATAGTCCTGCGCGTGCTCATCGGTCTTGTCGTAGCCGTGGTTTTGGGAGCTGTCGTCTGGCTGTTCCTCTTCTCGTCGGTGTTCCGTTTGGAGCCAGGCAACATCAGCGTGGTCGGCGCCAACGAATGGGTGAGCGAATCGCAGGTGCTTGACATCGCGAGGCAGCAGTCCGGAAAATCGTTGTTCCTGGTTTCGGATGGAGCCGTGGAGAAGCAGATCAAGGCGATTCCGGGAGTCACGTCAGCCAAGTCGAAGAAACAGCTGCCGAACTCGCTTGAAGTGACGATCAAGGCGCAGAAACCCGCGGCCATGCTCAAAACCAGCGAGGACCATATGACGGCGGTCGACAGCAAGGGCCGCGTGCTCAATTCCGTCAGCGGCGTTTCCGTGGAAGGCATTCCCGTCATCGAAGTGCAGAACGTCGATGCGAGCCTGTCTAGGCGTCCTATCAAGGAAGCGTTGAAGATTCTCAGCTCACTGCCGGAATCGATGCGCAATTCCATCACCAAGGTCACCGCGGCGACCCAGGATTCCATCACCACGGAACTCAATGGGGGAGACCGCGTGATCGTATGGGGTGATTCCTCGGACCTGAAGCTCAAGAAAGCGGTGGTGGACAAGATCGTCAATGATCCGAACGTGATTGGAGACAAGCATAACGTGGACGTGTCCGCGCCGTTGAGACCGATCATCAAATAGCGTTATTGCGCAACGTCACTGCATGACGGAGCGGAAATACTTTGATCTAGCTCTTTTTGTCTTGACAGAAAAACGAAACGCGCTCTGGACCTTCTTTCCAAGGGAGGGCCAGAGCGCGTTTCCGCGTTTGGATGGATGGTATTAGCCGTATGCGTTGAACGGGCGTCAGTCCTTGACGATGGTCTTGCCTGCGGTCGCCCCTGGCGTCAAGTCCTGAATCTCCGTGATCTCCAGAACGGGAATGGTCATGGGCTTCTTCGTGCCGTTATGTTCGGCCACAGCGACCTGCTCATCGTAGATCGCATCATCGGAATGCAGAGTGACGTTGCCACGGAAACGATAACCTCGCTTCTGCTCAAGATTGGCCACTGCGATGACCAGTTCGCTGCCGTCGAGCAGATTACGGTACATTTGGCCGGCGGTACGCTCGTGATAGCGATATGAGTGTCATCGATGAGAACGTGCTCATTTTCGGCCCCAAATCGACGTGTCCATCCTTGCCGATGGTGGCCACCCAAGCGAGATTGCTGCTGATGAAATCCTTCATTTCCTCTGTAAGCTTCGCCATGATATCGTCCCTTTCGATGGTTGGCTGGCCGGCGGCTTGCAATATTGAAAGCGCCGGACGGTTATTTCGATGATACGGAGGCGTTGCTGCGACATGCGTTGTTTCACCAAACGAGAAATGTGATTGCAAATACAAAAAGCCGTCATTGCTGACGCATGATTCGTGCCCACATTTTGCCCATGTTTTTGAGAAATATCGCGATAAAGGGTGAATTGCAGCGAATTGCAAAAGTGGTGGAAACCGTTGGAAATAAAGGAAAAGCCGCCATTTCTGGCGGCTTTCAATCCGTGGAGATGCGGGGAATCGAACCCCGGTCCGATGACCGAACCCTCAGTCTTCTACGTGCGTAGTCTGCTGGCCGTGCGGCGGTTTTTCTGCCCCCATCGATGTCGCAGACAACTGATGGCGAGCATATCTACAGTAAAAGTCCCTTGCCGGCCCTGTGGCTCAGCCGGTAAGGCAAGTCTTCTAAACGACGCTCAACATCCCCCCAAAGACGAGGGGGAGTGAACGGAGCGGCTGCTCACTGGTTAATCCTGGCGCGAAGCTCAGGCAGCGAGAGCGAACTCAGTGCGGTTAGATTTAGCACTTATTCTTTTGTAGGGGGCATCCACGAGCGGACCCTACGTT
>ENA-OQAS01000231-OQAS01000231.1-human-gut-metagenome-genome-assembly--contig:-NODE-231-length-29660-cov-10.680391_pt1 | contig 29660 bp, 34 predicted proteins | sample MGYA00242733_ERZ504523 | MGnify/ENA primary metagenome ERZ504523 (study PRJEB26092, sample SAMD00036239) | human gut metagenome | host: Homo sapiens | study: EMG produced TPA metagenomics assembly of...
CCCCGGCCCGCGCCGGGGCAGGGGACGGAGCGGCGGCGCGTTTCCGCTCGACCGCGCGGGTCTGCGTCACCGTGGGCACGCTCGTCTGGTTCGGGAACACCGTCACCCGCTGCGGCCCCAACGTGATCCTGCACGGGTACACCTCCACGACCTCGGCCACGGCAAGCTTGAACTTCCGCTTAAACTCCTTCAGCTCTGAGTCGCTGCCGAACTGCCGGTAGAGCTGCTGCCAGGTGATAGTGACCCGCTCGCGCAGGTTGTAGACGCGCTTGGTCAGCCACCAGTACACATCGATCGCCATCGGCTTGCGCAACCGGGCTATCACCTTGAGGTCCACCGGCACCGGATGGTCCCGCAGCATATCCACGTATCTTTGGCTCAGCTGCACCCAGTTCTCGAACAGCCCATGGGACTGCGGCTCATTCCGCAGCCAATCGATCTGATATTTCTCCGCGACCGTGAAGTTTATGCCCTGGCTGGTGGTCTCGGTGTTGTTGCTGATGATGTACACGCATTTGAACAGCCGCTCTAGCTGGGGCTTGATGGTGTGCAGGCTCTTCCCGCCCACATTCACGCCGATGAGGCGCAGAAACTCGCGGAACGTGGTGCCCAGATGCAGCGTGTTCGTCTCCGGGTCGAAGCACGGGTCATCGGTCTTGATCATCGTGCACGCCCACAGCTCGAACAGTCTCGGGTACTTGCCATAGGGCAGACAGTCCGCACCGGACACGTAGCGCACGACCAGGCTGCCGTTGCGTCGTTCGATCTCCTTGACGCCGCCCTTCGGCTTGCGGTAGGGCAGGGAGACCTGCGCGGCGATCTTCGAAATGAAGCCGTGCGACATCCACGGCTCGTCCTCCGGGAGCGTCAAATCCTTGAAACGGGTATCATCATCCATTGCCAATCACGGTCCTTTCGTGGTTGCCACGCCTCCGGAGATTGCCGTCTCGCGGGGGCATTTTCACACCAAAATCCAGTGTGGACTTTAGCCACCATAGTAATCGAACAAGTGTGGACTTTAGCCACCGACATGCGTGGACTTTAGGTAGGTTCGGTGGATAACTGCCGTGGACTTTAGCCACCGCAATGTGCTCTTAGCCATTGTGGGAGTAGGGCTGGCAAGGAAAAGAACCTCTCTGTCGGGAACGGCGATTCCTCGTGCGCCGACGCCACAATCGACTGCCGCATATCGAAAGAGGATAATTGTGGTCTGTGGCGCCGGATTGTCGGCGCGATTGTCGTCATTGTTGCCATTGCCTTTGTCGTCGTAGGGGTTCTTGCTAGTTTTAATAAAGCGGAATGGCCGACCGCAGTGGGAGCGATACTTCTTATATTACTTTCTATATTGGTGCCTCTGTATAAGGGAGGCAAAGATTATTGGCCCGGATACCTCTTCGCGACAAAGGCGTCGGGTTTCATTATTCTTGCGATGCTGCGCTAACGATGAGTTTCATAGCGGCTGACGGCGACGGCAAGGCTGTGTATCACTTTGCCGTCGCTCTTACCCTTATGTATGTAGTGCTTTACTTTTTTACTCTTTTGCTAATGGGATACATTGCGAGGAAAGACGATTCGGGCATCAGGAAAATCCCTAAAGGCGGCAAGGGCAGCGTTGGAATCTGGCTGGGTTGGAAGAACGCGGAAGCAGCTCGGATTGGAGCGAGGTTTGCTATCTATCCGATGCTTTTTGACATAATCCTCATCCTCATGCTCATACCTTCCATGGATTCGCTGGTGAAGGAGATAATGAAAGTATTCTTTTCGCTAAGCACCGTCTCGTATATCTTGAAGCTATGGGATACGTTATGGGACGAAAAGGAAAAGATCGAAAAGGAAAAAGGAGAGAAATCTTCGGCCTCGTGTGCGTAGAAGGCAAAGGCAATCGTCTCTTGCCCGACGGAACCATTGCGTGTAACGAGGAATCGTATCATACCGGCCATGGCCTCTTGTCACATGCAAAACACGGTCGGCGATGCCGTCGCCACCGATCAGATACGACGGCTCATGTCATTTCAATGAGGATACAGGTGAGAAGCTGTTCGGCCATCTCTTCGGCAAGGGTCGTACGGTAATGGATTCCGAGGGCTGAAAACCGGTTTCGTTATCTCGGTTTTTCGGTATTTACCGGTTCCGGTATCGCGGTATCCAGTCGGTTGAAGCATTGCCTCGCGCTTCGACCGTGGCTGCCTCACACGTTTAAGCGTTGCCGCTGTACTTGTTGCAACACTTAGACGTGTGAGGCTGTTCCGTTTGATGCCGGTCTTTACCGGTTTTGGTTTTTCATTATTTCGGTTTTTCGGTTTTGTGGGTATGCCTATCCGGCCTGGTTTCGTTCCCTTCCGTCGTCTTCGAGCTCTTCCAGTCTTCTCCGGAGTCCGGCGACGGTCTGCCGCAGCTGGTCGATTTCCTCCTCCTTCTGGGTTATCTGCGCCTTGATGCCGGCCGGGTCCTCGGCGGGGAGGTATTCGAGTGCCAGCCTCTCGGCGACGTCGCGCCTGTGTCTCGGCACCACGCGTTGGTAGCATCGGACGGCTACGTCGACGTCCACGTGGCCGAGCTCGTCCATGGTCTCGCGCAGCGTGCCGCCCTGGATCATGAACATCGTCGCGTGCGTCGCGCGCAGGGAGTGGAACGTCACGTCCTCGCGGTTGATTCTTTTCCTCGCGGTGCGGAACTGCCGTTGGATCGTCGTCGGGTTCAGGACCCGTTCCGGGTGTCTGATCGCGTGGAAGAGCATCGTGTCGGGATCCCTGTCGGGACAGAACCTGTCGATATGTTCCCTGATGAGACGGCAGACCGGTGCAGGGATGGGCACGACTCGGTGGCTTTCCGGGGTCTTCGTCTCGTCGAGCCGGTATTCGCCCAGGTCGTCCGGACCCTGCGTCACGGAATGCCGTACGTACAGCAGCCTGTGGTCGAGGTCGATGTCCCTGAGTTGCAGTCCGCAGACCTCTCCGATGCGCAGCCCGCCCACCAGCAGCGCGAGATGGATCGACAGGCGGTAGTATTCCGGGAAGCCTTCGACCAGCGTGTCGATCTCCTGCCTGGTCATCGGCGCCTGCTCGCGTCTTTTGGACGGTCTCTTCCTCGTGACGAGGTTGCATGGATTCGAGGGCAGCAGTGGCGGACCTCCGTCCGGTTGCCGTTCGGTCGCGGCCCTCATCAGGCGCTTGAGCAGCCAGACCGCGTGCTCGAGCGCGGAGGGACGCACCTCGTCGCATGCTTTCGCGTACCATTCGTTGACGAATTCCTCGGTGATGTCGCACATGGGTGTCTCGCCGAACCAGGGGAGCAGTTTGTCCAAGGCCGCCTTCTGGATTCTCTTGCTTCTGCCGCTCAGCTCCGATCCGTCCTTCTTCCGCAGGTTGATGACGTACCGTGTCGCGTATGAGGAGAACAGGACCTTGCCGTGCATCGTCCTCGCCGACGGGTGCGTCCACCTGCGGATTCCCTTTTTATGGTCGATGACGAGCGCGTGCTCCTCGTCGAGCCAGCGGTACGCCTCGGTCTGGAATTCCAATCCGAATCGGCGGTAGATTCTTTGCCTGGGATTGACGGGACTCTGGTATCGGGCCTGCCAGGAGATGATCCTTCCGTCTGCGTCTTTGCGGGCGACGACGCATCCCCATTTTCGTCTTTTCCTGTCTCCGTTGGACATCGGTTGTTTTGTCTTTCTCTACTTCTTGGAAAACCATTAGAAGAAAGAGTAATTGCCTATGCCGGTGATTTTGGATAAGGTGCCATCCTGCGGCCTCGGGGATTCTATTTTTCGGGAAAATCGGGATTATTCAGAGTGGTTTTGATTGGAATTTCAACGATTTTCAGTGATGTCGCATCCCAGAGGAGAAGCATCATGCGCATGTCACCTTCGGAGGTGCGCATGATGATGGTAGTCATGTTCCCAAGTGTCTCATGGGCTTGAGACCGGGGGACTGGATATTCCTTTGGGCCGTGACTGCGATGCCGTGTTCCTCGATAATCTGTGTCACGTTGGCCCTGTGGATCCAGTTCGTGCCGCAGTAAGTGCCTGACGTTTCACCAAGGGCGGCGTAGACTGGTGGAATCAGCATATAAAGATTGGGGTTACAGGAGGGTGATTGTGGAAAACAAAGGTTGGAGAACTTTCCAAATCATTCAATTCATATTGTTTTTATGCATTAGTGCATTCCTATTTATAAGAACAGTGGACGGGCATGGAACTGTACAGACACTAGAAGTAAAGCTGATTAGTTTTGCTGTATGGGCGCTTTTTTACTTGGGTGTCTTAGCCATAGAGTGGTTGATTTACTGTATTGTCCGACACGCCAAGAAATAAAGCGATATACGGACTTGCCGAACTAATAGAACCCCTTTAGGCCTAAGAGGCATATTCTATATCCCCCTGTCTAGAGCAGCGTGTCCTGTGGAGTTTCATTCTCCGTCAGCAGGAGAAAGCCGCATGGTCGAGAATGACGCGTCACTTCGTTATCCGTGGGGGAGGAAGAAGGACTCTGACCATAATCCCATGTTTCCGGTGACAGTGAAGCCGAAATCCTGATTGCCATGGAAACGGTTGATGTGACGATTGAGAAGACGGTCAGGGGATTTGTCCTTTGCAAAGGATGATTATGACTGATTCTGTAGCGGCTTTTGGTGGGTACGGCGGGACGTTGGTTCTTTTGTTAGGATTCAAGAAGAAGGGAAGGTGTGATGGCTGGAGCGATATCTGAATCGAGATGCGCCGCCGTACGGAGAACGTCGGACTGTCGGTGCAGTCAGTGCGGTTGGAGGGCGGCGACGTGACGAAAGCGTTCATGCACGATGCCGGAGAGTACACGCGGGGGACCATAGGCAGCGCCGAGCTTCTTTCCCGCACCTGTCGTCGTTACGGATTGGAGTGACGATGGTGCGTGCTCCCGACCCGTATCTGATGTCTTTCGTCAAATAAATCTGCGTGTCGGGATACAGTGTCGCTTTATTGGATTTCTTTGTTTCTATGGTTTGATTATGCCACGAGTCCAACAAAACGTTACCGGCCCTACCGTCCTAACTTCTATTGAACAGACACAATAATGTTGGGTTCCCAAGCAGTGTGCTCGTGGTTTTTCATCAGGAGACTGGAATATTACTCGTTGCCGTCGCAGGAACGACGCGAGCCTTCCGCTCCTTGAATTGGGTCTGGCCTCTCCGGCAAGCCCTGCTACAATGAGACTCATTCTCCGCCGTTCGAGAATCGAGCCAGTATGATCAGAATCTGCCACGTCCTTACAGCTCTCCTAGTGTGTATTGGGCTCCTACGTACAGCAAGCGGCTTTATTTTTGACTACCTGCATCCGGAATACGTGTCCAGCTTTCCTTCATACCTTTATTTTTTACGAGCGGTTCCCTTCCTTATCGCTGCTGGCGCTGTCGAAACTGTTTTTCTCCTACTAAAAAGGAGAAAAATGAAGAACTCAAGCATCTCTACGGTAAGGGACGGCCATTTATCTGTTTAAAAGAAAACGCTCGTGTATGGGCGGCAGGACTTTATCGTGTTGTCATGGGCGTGATTGCCTGGAATGCGGGGTTCGGGCGCTGGCCGGTGCGGGATGTTGGGCTTCGGTGGGACGGTGGAATGTCACCGTATTATTTTTCGGGTGCCTGTAGGTGCCTCGTGGAAAACGAGGGTAATCGGCAGATTTCCCAAGAACGGAAAACCTTGGAATAGAGCCAAAAATGACCACATGTGATTATCGTCAGAGGTGCGCATGATAACTGTAGTCATGGCTCCAAGTGTCTCATGGGCTTGAGACCGGCGTGGATGCCGACGGCACGGATACAGGACGGCGGATTGGTAGACGCGTAGTATTAAGACGGTGTTCGAACGGTCAAGAAAAGAGGAACGAACATGTCGATGAAGGACACGCTGAAGAAAGCCAAGATCGCGGCGATGAAAGCCAAGGACAAGGCCAAGCTCAACCCGATCAACCTGACGTTGGCGGACATCCAGAACCTGGAGATCGCCAACGGTCACGAAGCGACCGACGAGGAAGTGCTCAAGGTCATCCAGAAGGGCGTCAAGACCCGTCGTGAGACCGCCAAACTGTACGAAGACAAGGGACTGGCGGACAAGGCCGCTCCCGAAACCGCCGAGGCCGATTTCCTGGAAACCTTCCTGCCGGCGGCCGCCAGCGACGAGGACTACGCCAAAGCCGTCGCCGACGCCGTGGCAGAAGTGAACCCGGTCGGCCCCAAGGACATGGGTCGCGTCGTCAAAGCCGCTCGTGCCGTGCTTGCCGGCAAAACCATCGATGGCGGCAAGCTGGCCGGTCTGGTCAAGGCCGAGCTCAACAAGTAATCGTCTACGAGCAGCGTCTCTTTCCGCGTACGAAAAGCGGGTCCAAACAACAAACGTTTGGACCCGCTTTTCATAAGGAACGCGAATGTGCTGGCTCAACGCTCGTGATGGTCGATATGGTCGGACACCACGTCGCCGATGGTCTGCACGATCTGCACGAGAATGACGCACAGGATCACGGCAACGGTCATCACGTCGTACTGGTAACGCTGGTAGCCGTAACGGATGGCGATATCGCCCAGGCCGCCCGCGCCGACGGTACCGGCCATGGCGGAGAAGCCGAACAGGGTGATGAACGTCAGTGCCGCACCGCGCACCAGCGATGGCAGGCTTTCGAACAGCAGCACCTTGAACACGATCTGCAGGTTGCTGGCACCGAAGCTTTGCGCGGCCTCCACCAGACTGCCGTCCACTTCGGCGAGCGACTGTTCCACCACGCGCGCCACGAACGGACCGCGGTGATGACCAGCGGCACGATGGCGCCTGGCACGCCGAGCGAGGTGCCGACAATCAGTCGGGTCAGCGGGATGATGGCCACCAGCAGAATGATGAACGGCACGGAACGCACGATGTTCACGATCCAGCCGAGCACGGTGTTGAGCGGTGCGTTCGGACGGATGCCCTTTTTCGCGGACGTGATGAGCAGCACGCCGACCGGCAGGCCGATCACATATGCCAGCAGCGTCGCCACAGCAGTCATGATGATCGTGTCACGCACGCCTTCGACCAGCAGTTCGCCATAATCGGCGATGAATTGCGAAACCACCTGTCCCATCTCACTTCACCTCTTTCTGGGCGGAATCATCGGCCGCCCCATTCTTCGCGCCATCCGCCGTTTCGTGCGTATGCCGATGGTTCGTCACCTTCGCGTCGGCGATCAAAGTCTTCAGAATGTCACTGTGCGGATCGGCGAACAGCGCTTCCGTATCGCCCATTTCCACAATGCGGCCTCCGTCTATCATGGCCACACGGTCGCAGATGTTGCGTGCCACGGACAGCGAATGCGTGATGACGACCAGCGTCACATTAAGTTCACGGTTGATGCGACGTAGCAGGTCGAGGATCTGCGCCGTCGTGGTGGAGTCGAGCGCGCTGGTGGCCTCATCGCACAGCATGATGGACGGATTGTTGGCCAACGCCCTTGCGATGGCCACGCGCTGCTGCTGGCCGCCGGACAGCTGGCTGGGGTAGCGGTCGGCAAGGTCAGCCAGACCGACCAGGTCGAGCAGATACCGCGCACGTTCCTCACGTTTGGCTTTCGGCGTGTGGTTGAGTTCCAGCGGGAACGTCACATTGCGCAGCACGGTGCGCTGCTGGAACAGGCTGAAGTTCTGGAAGATCATGCCGATTCCGGCGCGTACGTCCGCCAGCTCCTTGCCTTTCACGCCGGTGATGTCTCGTCCGTCGATGAGCACCTTGCCGGAAGTGGGACGCTCCAGCAGGTTGATGCAGCGCACCAACGTCGATTTGCCCGCGCCGGACGAGCCGAGGATGCCGAAGACCTCACCCGAATCGATGGTCAGGTTGATGTCGTGCAGCACCTCATGCGCTTCGGCGCCACTGCCGTAGCTTTTGTGCAGATGGTCGATCTGAATCGTCATAATGTCCTGTTCCTAATCGTGTTCCATAACAAGAATGCCGCAGGGTAGTATACCTGCGGCATTGAACTCCTACTGCCGAAACGGGTCTTAGAAGACCGGAACGACAGCGCCCTTGTAGTTCTTGTTGATGTAGTCACGCACCTCGTCGGACTTCAAAGCCTTCTTGAGCTCCTTGGCCTTGGCGGTGTTCTCATTGCCTTCCTTCACCACGAGGATGTTCTGGTAGGTCTTCGCGGCCAGACCGTCGGCCTTCTCGGTGGCTAGCGTGTCCTTGGTCGGGTCGAAGCCGGCCTGGATGGCGTAGTTGCCGTTCAGGGCTGCGATGTCGACATCCTTGATGACGGTCGGCACGACGGCGGCCTCAAGCTCTTGAACTTCAGGTTCTTCGGATTGGAGGTGATGTCCTTCGGCGTGGCGTTGATGTCCTTCGGATCCTTCAGCTTGATCAGGCCGGCATCCTGCAGCAGCAGAAGCGCGCGGGCCTCGTTGGTGGCATCATTCGGCACGGCCACGGTGGCGCCGTCCTGAAGATCCTTCAGCTCCTTGGTCTTGCCCGGGTACAGGCCGAACGGCTCGAAGTGGATGCCCTCCACGGACACCAGATGCGTGCCCTTCTCCTTGTTGAAGTTGTCGAGGTACGGCTTGTGCTGGAAGTAGTTGGCGTCAACCTCGCCATCCTCGGTGGCGGTGTTCGGCTGCACGTAGTCGGTGAACTCCTTGACGACCAGCTTGTAGCCGTCCTTCTCGACGAGCGGTTTGACCGCCTTGTTCAGGATCTCCGCGTGCGGGGTCGGGGAGGCGGCCACGGTGATGGTCTTGTCGTCCTCCTTGGAGGCGGCACCGTTGGAACCGGAATTGCCGCAGCCTGCCAGGCCGAAGGTCGCGAGCGTGGTGACGGCGAGCAGTGCGCCGAGAATCTTCTTGTTACGCATGGTTGAGTTCCTCTCTCTCAATTTCGCTACACGGCCCGGACGCTTATTGCGGTTGCGGGCCAACGATTGACCAATATAGAGGAACCTGTGACGGCAACACGTCGCGCGCTTATCGGAATTATTTATAAAGGGCGCAAAAACCGCAGGAATATGCGAAAAACAGACTTGTGAATCGTAAATAATCTTGCGGAAACACCGTCATATAACGCCGAAATGCTTAAGCGCGTTGGCTATGCCGGCGTCGTCGACGCTGTCGGTGACGTAATCGGCCGCCGCTTTCGGCTCGTCGGTGGCGTTGCCCATTGCCACGCCGATTCCCGCGAATCGTAGCATGTCCACATCGTTGCCGCCGTCGCCGAATGCGATCGCGTTGTCTTTCGTCCAACCGAAATGCTCCAGCATCACCTGCATACCAACCGCCTTGCCTCCATCGGCGGGAATCAGATCGGTGAAAGCGGGATGCCATCTGACGCCGCGCACGTTGCTGCACATGCTGGCGATTTCGGCTTCCATCGTCTCGTCCACATACGGGCTGATTTGAAACGTGGAATGGTTTGCGATGCGTTCGCGCGGATCATGCACGTCGATTTTCGGCGCGGTCTTGCCGAGACTGTTCCACGTGCGTTCCAATGCGGCGTTCGTGCGATTGAAATACCCGTAGTCGCTTTCCGCATAGTTGGCGACCACGTCGGCATGCGTTTCAAGCCAGTCGGTGATCAGCTTCACGTCGGCCTGGTCGATCGGATGCCGGTAGTCGAGACCGTCGCGCGTGGTGCAATACTGGCCGTTAAGTCCCACGATGCCGTCGAACGTGACGGGAATGGTATCAAGCACCACGCCCATGTAGGAGGGTGCGCGGCCCGAACAGACGAACACCTTCACGCCATTGCGCTGCAATGCATGCAACGCGTCGACGGTGGACTGCGGCACCACATGCGTGACGAAACTCGTCAACGTGCCGTCGATGTCGAAAAACGCCGTCTTGATGTCCTGAGCCATGCTGCCTCCATGAAAAACCATGTCAAACCCGGTATCCAGCTTACGAGGATATGTGCGAAAACGTCGTGCACGGCACGGAACACGACCACGAAAATAGGAAAAACGGCCAGATGTGCCTACAATCGTCAACCATGAGCGAACATATCGAAATCACGCCGGAGATCATCGAAATCAGGCACTATCTGCATGCGCACCCCGAACGCAGCTTCAAGGAATACGAGACCAGCGCCTACATTGAGAAGCTGCTGCGCGCACACGACATCGAAGTGCTCAACAATCCGCTCGAAACCGGCGTGGTCGGACTGATCCGCGGCGACCAGCCGGGACCACGCATCGCATTGCGCGCCGACATCGATGGTCTGCCCATCCAGGAAGACACCGGTCTGCCGTTCTCATCCGTCAACGACGGCGTGATGCACGGCTGCGGCCACGACCTGCACATGTCGTACATGCTCGGTGCCGCGTTCTGGCTCGCCAAGCGCCGCAAACACATCAAGGGCTCCATCAAACTGCTGTTCCAGCCCGCCGAGGAACTTGGCCTCGGCGCGAAGGCCATGGTCGACGCGGGACTGCTCGCCGACGTATCAGCCGCCATCGGCGCGCACAACAACCCGAACTACGCGCCCGGACAGATCGCCGTCGGCCCCGAACCGATGATGGCCGGCTGCGTGAAATTCCATGTAACCCTGCACGCCACCGGCACACACGCCGGCTATCCGCACAAGGCACCGGCCCGATCGAGGCGCTCGCCACCATGGTCCTCGCATTGCAGACCATCGTGAGCCGTAACGTCTCGCCGTTCCATCCGCTCGTACTGTCCATCACCGAAATGCACGGCGGCCACGTGTGGAACGTCGTACCCGACAAGGCGAGCTTCCAAGGCACCGTACGATACTTCCACAAGTCCGACGGTGAACTGGTGGAGAAACGCTTCAAGCAACAGGTCCAGTCCATTGCGGCCGGTTACGGCATCACCGCCGACATCGATTGGGACGACTTCCAGAATCCGCTCGTCTCCGATACGGAACTATCCAAGATAGTCGCCGACAACGTGCGCGATTACGCCCAGCTCGAACCCATCCACCGTCGATGGCGGGGGAGGACTTCTGCGATTTCATGCCCGTCACCATGCCGGTGTTCGCCTTCATCGGTTCCAACGGCGAGGAAGGCTGCCCGGATTGGCACAGCCCGCATTTCGTCGGTCTTGACGAATCGCTGCAAGCCGCGTGGAATTCTACGCCAACGCGGCGCTGACGGTGCTCAACGAACTGTCGTGACGTCACGTGCGGAACGCCGTAATCGTAATTTTCATAATCGTAAAAAACACAACATATCCAACAAATCAACGGTAAGTTAGGCAGCTATGACAGACATTCGCTTCGCACTCGCCCAAATCGACACCTGCGTCGGAGACCTTGATTCCAACGCCGACAAGGTCATGCGGTACGCGCATCTCGCCGCTCAGCAGGGCGCGCAGGTCGTCGTGTTCCCGGAAATGACATTGACCGGATACCCCATCGAAGACCTCGCCCTGCGTGCCACCTTCCGCAAAGCCGCATGGGACAAAGCCAACTGGCTCGCCACCGAACTGGCATCCGACAGTCTCGGCGAACTATATGTGGTGGTCGGCACTGTAGGCACCGACCGTGAAACCTCCAAACCGCGCAACCGACTCGTCGTCCTGCACGACGGCGTTGTCTGGGCCGGCTACGACAAGCATTTCCTGCCCAATTACGGCGTGTTCGACGAATTCCGCATCTTCAGCCCCGGCAACAAATCCATGGTGCTCGACGTGAACGGCGCGCGCATCGGCGTGGCCATCTGCGAGGACATCTGGCAGGACGGCGGCCCTGTGGCCGAACTCGCCAAGGAGAACATCGACCTGCTGCTGACCATGAACGGTTCGCCATACGAGGAAGGCAAAACCGACACCCGTCTCGACCTCGCGGTGCGCCGCGCGGCCGAAGTGAACGCCCCGATGATCTACCTGAACCAAGTGGGCGGCCAGGACGACCTCGTCTTCGACGGCGGCAGCTTCGTTGTGGACACCGACGGCACCCTGCTTGAGTGCTCGCCGATGTTCATGGAGGATCTGAGCTTCTTCGACTTGGACACGTCCGCGGAGCATCAGAAGGTCGGTACGATCGCAGCCAAACCCGATCCGGACGAGGAAGTGTACACCGCCTGCGTGCTGGGTCTGAAGGATTACATGGCCAAGAACCATTTCAAGGGCGTGTGCCTGGGCCTGTCCGGCGGCATCGATTCCGCGCTCGTGGCTGCCATGGCGGCCGACGCGGTGGGCGGCGAGAACGTGTACGGCATCTCCATGCCGAGCATGTATTCGTCCGACGGATCCAAGGACGATGCAGCTGATCTGGCGCGCAATATCGGCGCGCATTATGACATCCAGCCCATCGAGCCGCTGTTCGTCTCCTTCCAAAACCAGCTGGAACTGGAAGCGTCGCCGCCGAGAACCTGCAGGCGCGCATCCGCGGCGTCATCGTCATGGCCTACTCGAACTCCAAAGGACTGCTGGCCGTGGCCACCGGCAACAAGTCCGAACTGGCATGCGGCTATTCCACAATCTACGGCGATGCGGTCGGCGGCTATGCGCCAATCAAGGACCTGCTCAAGACCCGCGTGTGGAGATCTCCCGCTGGCGCAACAAGGCTGCCGCCGCCGGCATGGGCATCGGCGGTCTGCATGTCGTCGGCAACGAGCAGGGGAGCGCGGGCACTCCGCTGCCGGATGGTGTGATGATCCCCGTCAACTCGATCGAGAAGGCGCCGTCCGCCGAATTGCGCCCAGGGCAGAAGGATTCCGATTCGCTGCCGGAATACGCGCTGCTCGACCAAGTATTGGCAATGTACATCGAGCATGCTCATGGCCGCGCCGACCTGCTGGCCGACGGCTTCGACGAGGCGACCGTCGACACGGTCATGCGATTGGTCGACCGCGCCGAATGGAAGCGTCGCCAGTATCCGCTGGGACCGAAGGTGACGGCGCTGGCGTTTGGACGTGATCGCCGTCTGCCGGTCACCAATGCATTCCGCGAATAATCGGCGATCGCAAGTAGAACATCGAGAGCCGAAGGAAGCCGATATGGAAAAGCAGTGGTATTTCAACACCGTCACCGAGCAGCCGGAATTGGGCATGATCTCTCCGGCAAGCCACCGCATGGGGCCGTACAGAACCCGTGAGGACGCGCTCGACGCGTGGAAGATCGTGCAGGAACGCAATCTCAAATGGGAGGAACAGGACCGCGAATGGAAACGCTGGTCAGCGGACGGCTCGGCATCTTCCGAAAAGTGAATTCCATATGAAACACGCCCGATTGTGATTTATGTCACTAATTTCGGGCGTGGTTTTCAGGCTTTTCGCAGATGATTGCCGTTACAATCGTGAAGTAGCGACGGCGTAACGATGCGTCGCCAACCGACACCCAGTAAGGAGTGGAAATGGCAGCAGTTGATGCAACGGCGGTCTCCCAGGAGGAACTTGAGGCTAAGGCTTGGGAAGGCTTCACCGAGGGCAACTGGCAGAAGGACATTGATGTCCGCGACTTCATCCAGAAGAACTACACGCCATATGAGGGCGACGAGTCCTTCCTGGCTGACGCCACCGACAAGACCAAGCACCTGTGAAGTATCTGGACGACAACTATCTGTCCGTGGAGCGCAAGCAGCGCGTCTACGACGTGGACACCCACACCCCGGCGGGCATCGACGCCTTCCCGGCCGGCTACATCGATTCCCCGGAAGTCGACAATGTGATTGTCGGTCTGCAGACCGATGTGCCGTGCAAGCGCGCCATGATGCCGAACGGCGGCTGGCGTATGGTCGAGCAGGCCATCAAGGAAGCCGGCAAGGAGCCCGATCCGGAGATCAAGAAGATCTTCACCAAGTACCGCAAGACCCACAACGACGGCGTCTTCGGCGTCTACACCAAGCAGATCAAGGTAGCTCGCCACAACAAGATCCTCACCGGTCTGCCGGATGCCTACGGCCGCGGCCGCATCATCGGCGATTACCGTCGTGTGGCCCTGTATGGCGTGAACACGCTGATCAAGTTCAAGCAGCGCGACAAGGACTCCATCCCGTACCGCAACGACTTCACCGAGCCGGAGATCGAGCACTGGATCCGCTTCCGCGAAGAGCATGACGAGCAGATCAAGGCCCTGAAGCAGCTGATCAACCTCGGCAACGAGTACGGCCTCGACCTGTCCCGTCCGGCACAGACCGCACAGGAAGCCGTGCAGTGGACCTACATGGGCTACCTCGCCTCCGTCAAGAGCCAGGACGGCGCCGCCATGTCCTTCGGCCGTGTCTCCACCTTCTTCGACGTCTACTTCGAGCGCGACCTGAGGCCGGCAAGATTACCGAGACCGACGCACAGGAGATCATCGATAACCTGGTCATGAAGCTGCGCATCGTGCGCTTCCTGCGTACCAAGGATTACGACGCGATCTTCTCCGGCGATCCGTACTGGGCGACTTGGTCCGACGCCGGCTTCGGCGACGACGGCCGTACCATGGTCACCAAGACCTCGTTCCGTCTGCTCAACACCCTGACCCTCGAGCACCTCGGACCTGGCCCGGAGCCGAACATCACCATCTTCTGGGATCCGAAGCTGCCGGAAGCCTACAAGCGCTTCTGCGCCCGAATCTCCATCGACACCTCGGCCATCCAGTACGAGTCCGATAAGGAAATCCGCTCCCACTGGGGCGACGACGCCGCCATCGCATGCTGCGTCTCCCCGATGCGCGTGGGCAAGCAGATGCAGTTCTTCGCCGCCCGTGTGAACTCCGCCAAGGCCCTGCTGTACGCCATCAACGGCGGACGTGACGAGATGACCGGCATGCAGGTCATCGACAAGGGCGTCATCGACCCGATCAAGCCGGAAGCCGATGGCACGCTGGATTACGAGAAGGTCAAGGCCAACTACGAGAAGGCCCTCGAATGGCTGTCCGAGACCTATGTGATGGCTCTGAACATCATCCATTACATGCATGATAAGTACGCTTACGAGTCCATCGAGATGGCTCTGCACGACAAGGAAGTGTACCGCACCCTCGGCTGCGGCATGTCCGGCCTGTCGATCGCGGCCGACTCCCTGTCCGCATGCAAGTACGCCAAGGTCTACCCGATCTACAACAAGGACGCCAAGACCACGCCGGGCCACGAGAACGAGTACGTCGAAGGCGCCGATGACGATCTGATCGTCGGCTACCGCACCGAAGGCGACTTCCCGCTGTACGGCAACGATGATGACCGTGCCGACGACATCGCCAAGTGGGTCGTCTCCACCGTCATGGGCCAGGTCAAGCGTCTGCCGGTGTACCGCGACGCCGTCCCGACCCAGTCCATCCTGACCATCACCTCCAACGTGGAATACGGCAAGGCCACCGGCGCCTTCCCGTCCGGCCACAAGAAGGGCACCCCGTACGCTCCGGCGCCAACCCGGAGAACGGCATGGACTCCCACGGCATGCTGCCGTCCATGTTCTCCGTCGGCAAGATCGACTACAACGACGCTCTTGACGGCATCTCGCTGACCAACACCATCACCCCTGATGGTCTGGGCCGCGACGAGGAAGAGCGTATCGGCAACCTCGTTGGCATCCTGGACGCCGGCAATGGCCACGGCCTGTACCACGCCAACATCAACGTGCTGCGCAAGGAGCAGCTCGAGGATGCCGTCGAGCATCCGGAGAAGTACCCGCACCTGACCGTGCGCGTCTCCGGCTACGCGGTGAACTTCGTCAAGCTCACCAAGGAACAGCAGCTCGACGTGATCTCCCGTACGTTCCACCAGGGCGCTGTCGTCGACTGAACGGCACAATCAGCCAAATGAAAGCCGTCGCATGAAACGACGGTAATGCGAAGGGACGGAGCTCGTGGCTTCGTCCCTTTCGCTTTTCCCATATCGTTTTCCCATATGATTGGGATGGCAGATGAAAGGGGACATTGATGTCTGAACATATTTTCCGTTCCACGACCAGACACATGCTGAGGGATTCCAAGACTACGTCAACCAGACGCTGATGGGAGGCCTGTCCGGATTCGAATCGCCAATCGGCTTGGACCGTCTCGACCGCATCAAGGCGTTGAAAAGCGGCGATATCGGTTTCGTGCACTCGTGGGACATCAACACTTCCGTGGATGGTCCTGGCACCAGAATGACCGTGTTCATGAGCGGATGCCCTCTGCGCTGCCAGTACTGCCAGAATCCGGATACTTGGAAGATGCGCGACGGCAAGCCCGTCTACTACGAAGCCATGGTCAAGAAAATCGAGCGGTATGCCGATTTATTCAAGGCCACCGGCGCGGCATCACTTTCTCCGGCGGCGAATCCATGATGCAGCCGGCTTTCGTGTCCCGCGTGTTCCATGCCGCCAAACAGATGGGAGTGCATACCTGCCTCGACACGTCCGGATTCCTCGGGGCGAGCTACACCGATGACATGGTGGATGACATCGACCTGTGCCTGCTTGACGTCAAATCCGGCGATGAGGAGACCTACCATAAGGTGACCGGCGGCATCCTGCAGCCGACCATCGACTTCGGACAGCGTCTGGCCAAGGCAGGCAAGAAGATCTGGGTGCGTTTCGTGCTCGTGCCGGGCCTCACATCCTCCGAAGAAAACGTCGAGAACGTGGCGAAGATCTGCGAGACCTTCGGCGACGCGTTGGAACATATCGACGTATTGCCCTTCCACCAGCTTGGCCGTCCGAAGTGGCACATGCTGAACATCCCATACCCGTTGGAGGACCAGAAAGGCCCGTCCGCGGCAATGAAACAACGTGTGGTCGAGCAGTTCCAGTCGCACGGCTTCACCGTGTACTAAACGCCCGTCCTCTCAATGGCTTCCCCATATTCGCTGGATATGCGGAACGCCTCATATTGGTCCATGCCGCCGACTGAATCGATGGCATGGACCAATTTATTCATACGCTGAAAAATCTTCACATTCGACGCGTGGCAAAGTGGTTCGAAATACTACGAAATGCCCTTCTCTGTCGTAGCCTTGAACTATGGCAGACATCTTTGATTTTCCACGAGATGCGCGCAACGTGGCGCGCGCCGATGGCAAGGGAGCGGATATGGGCGGCGAAGCCCCACAGACCATGCTTATGCGACCGCAGGGCGTTCCCGACCAAGTCTGGAACGCGGTGCTTTCCGTGGACCGTATGCGGCGTTTGAAAGGCATGACATACCGTGAGATTCCGGTGCCCAATTCCATGGCGAACTTCGGCATCGGCGTCGCGTTGGAATGCGATGAAACATACGCATTCGGCTGGATCATGATCCTGTACTCGCTCAAATTCCGAGAGGACTGGCACTCCCACTGGCGTTGCGTGGCTTTCGCATCCCTGCCACTGCCCGACAAGGAGGACGACTGCCTGACTCCGGGCATGTACTGGGACATGATGATGGAACGTCTCAATCCAAACGATTCCGAACATGTATCCGGCACCGTCACAGTCACCCAAAACACAGCATTCGGCCATGACCCCGATGTGCCCAGGGTGGGCTGCGAGATCCGGGTGTCTTGGACTCCACTAGACTATGCCGATGGAGGCCTTGACGCCGGCTCCCAAGTCGGACAGTGGGCGTCGTTCCTCCGGTCCATGACGCAATCCGAGGAGGAAAACCCCGTTGACTGACGAGCCGAAGCTGCTGGCGGAACCGCGCGAAGGCGTGCCCAACGTGATCGACACGTTGCCGGCATTCCGTGACTATTGCAGTGAGCTGGCTTCCTCACATGGCTCCCTTGCCGCGGACGCGGAACGCGCATCCGGCTTCCGGTATGGGCATGAGGACTGGTTGGTGCAGTTCAAACGCGACGGAGCCGGCATCGGCCTGCTCGATCCGCAGGCGCTCGCCGCGGCCGGGGCGGATTGGAACGATTTCAACCGTGCCGTCGGAGATGCGGTATGGATTCTGCATGATTCCCTGCAGGATCTTCCGGGATTCGACGAACTCGGCATGGAACCGCAACGGCTGTTCGACACGGAAATCGCCGCGCGTCTGCTGGGATTGAAACGATTCGGACTTGCCGCCGTCACCGAGCACTTTCTTGGACTGACCCTTGCCAAAGAACATTCCGCGCTGACTGGTCGTATCGTCCGTTGCCTCGTGACTGGCGAAATTACGCGGCGTTGGACGTCGAACTGCTCATCGAGCTTGAAACGAAGATGCGCGCCGAACTCAACGCAAGGCAAGATGGAATGGGCCCAGGAAGAGTTCGATTACGCGCTCAAAGAAGGTCTGGGACCACGCAAGGAGCATCCGATTCCCTGGATGCATGTCTCACACATCACTGAAGTCATGCGTGACCGGCAGGCGCTGGCCATCGTCCGCGCGCTATGGACCCGCCGCGACGAACTCGCGCGCGAATACGACATCGCGCCGACCCTGCTACTGTCCGACAGCTCCATCATCGAAGTGGCGAAACGCAAACCACACAACGCTGCGCAATTCCGTTCGATTCGCTCCATCAACGAACGCGTGCGCATCCATACCGATTCCGAACAGGACAAGATGTTCGAACGGTACGCGCCGATTCAACGCAAAATCAAACCGAGCATGTGGAAGAACATCATCCAGGACGCGCTCGCCCTGCCGCCAAGCGAATGGCCGGACGTGGACGGCGGCGCCGCGCGGCGTCATGAATCGCAGTCCGCTTCGGCTCCCAAATCGATTCGCGTGTGGAAGGAACGGTATCCGGAACGTCTGCAAGTGCTCAACAGGGTGCGTAAAGCGGTCTCCCAGATAGCGGAGGACACGCGCACGCCTGTGGAAATCGTCATCAAACCGCAGTATTTGCGTAACCTGTGCTGGACGGACGAACCTCGTAAGCGTGACGTCGCGCGATTCCTCAGCGAACAGGGCGCACGCGATTGGCAGGTCTCCCTAGTTGCAGAGTCCGTAAGTCGCGCTATTATGTAGAGGTTGCTAACGGCAGAAATATGAAGAACCGTATTTTTCAGGAGCGCAAGCGTGAAAATCAGCGTCAGGAATCTTGAGCCGACCAAGGTGAAGCTCACCGTCACCGTCGACCCGGAGGAGTTCAACCCGTATCTCGACGAGGCTCGCAAGGAAATCGCAAAGCAGGTCAACGTGCCTGGCTTCCGTAAGGGCCACGTGCCCGGCAAGATCATCGACCAGCGTATCGGCTTCGGTGCCGTCGCCGGCGAGGCTGTGAACAACGGCGTGCCGGAGCTGTATTCCAAGGCTCTCGAAACCAAGAAGATCCACCCGATGGCCCAGCCGGAGATCGACGTTCAGGACGTGCCGGAATCCGCCAAGGATGAGACCAAGCTGAAGTTCGTCGCCACCGTCGAGCGTCGCCCGGACATCGAACTGCCGGCTCTTGACGGATGGAGATCGAGGTCGCCAAGGCCGAGGTCACCGATGAGGACATCAACAACCGTCTGGAAGCCCTGCGCCAGCGTTTCGGCACCCTCGTGAGCGTCGACCGTCCGGCCGCCAAGGGTGACTACGCCAACATCGACCTCAACGCCGAAATCGACGGCGAAACCGTCGACTCCCAGGAGGGCGTGAGCTACGAGCTTGGCTCCGCCACCATGCTCGACGGCCTGGATGAGGCCCTCGAAGGCCTGTCCGCCGGTGAGGAAACCAGCTTCGAAGGCACCCTCGAGGCCGGCAAGCACGAAGCGAGAAGGCCCTGATCAAGGTCAAGGTCAATTCCGTCAAGGCCGAGGAACTGCCGGAACTCGATGACGACTTCGCTTCCGAAGCATCCGAGTTCGACACCCTCGACGAGCTGAAGGAAGACCTGAAGAAGGTCGCCGCTCAGGACGCCGAAGGCCGTCAGGCCACCGCCGCTCGTGACGCGTTCATCGCCAAGCTCGAGGATGGCCTCGAGATTCCGGTGCCGAAGGGCGTCAAGGCCGAAATGGTCGAGCAGCAGCTCAAGAACGTGACCGCGGATCCGTCCAAGGCCACCAAGGAGCAGAAGGCCGAAGCCGAAGAAACCGTGGAGAAGGAACTGCGCGACCAGATGGTGCTCGACGTGCTCGCCGAGACCATGGACGTCAAGGTCTCCCAGGGTGAGGTCTTCAACTTCCTCGCCTCCATCGCCCAGCAGTATGGCATGGATCCGAACGCCTTCATCCAGGCCATCATCCGCAACGGCCAGATCGGTTCCGCTGTGCAGGAAGTCGGCCGTTCCAAGGGCCTGCTCTCCGGCATGCGCGCCGTGACCTTCAAGTCCGAGGGCGAGACCCTGGACCTGAGCGCCTTCCTCGGTTCCGCAGCTGAAGACGAAGAGTCCGAGAGCGTCGAGGCTGCTTCCGCTGCCGCCGCCGTGGCTGACGAGCTCGCTTCCGACGAGAAGTGAGACCGATTGGCCGCCTGTGGGCGTTGTATTGACGCAACACATGCGATAAAGCTGGAATCCTAAGGGTTCCAGCCTTTTTCTATGATTCCTTTGCCTTGCTTTACACTGGAATACAGTGTGTGACTGGAGGAACAATGAATCAGGGATTCGCGGTGGTTGATTTCGAAACCACGGGATTGAGTCCGGCGAAAGGCGATCGGGCCATTGAGATCGGCTTGGTGCACGTGGCTCCGGACGGCACGCTCGAAGACGAGCATGAGACGCTGATTCATGTGGATCGCAGTGTCGGTGCCTCCTGGGTGCACCATATCACCGCGCGCGATCTGCTGCACGCGCCGGATTTCGAAGGCATCGCACATGAACTGCGTGACCTGCTTGCCGGCCGCGTGTTCGTGGCCCACAACGTGTCGTTCGACTCGCGGTTCCTGCTCGCCGAATACTCGCGCATAGGCGCCTCCATACCTGTTCATCAGAGCACTATGCTGTGCACGATGAAACTGTCGCGGTCACTGATTGGTCGCGGCAAGCTTTCCGACTGCTGCGACTACTTCGGCATCGCCAATGAGGATGCGCACAGCGCGTTGAGCGACGCGCATGCCACAGCGCTGCTGCTCGGACGGCTGCTGGAAGCCGATCCGAATTGGCCCGGCTTCCAGCGTCGTCTCGAATCGGCCGCGGATGCCGCGGAACAGTGGCCCACATTCGCCGCATTGCCGAAAGGGCAATGGCTGCCGCGTGGTACGCACGCCGCGGCGCACGCCAGCTGACCTTCGGACATTGATCCAGCGGGGGAAGCGATTTCTAATATCCAAGCTCGGAACTTGCAGGAACTAGGACAGCAGGAATTTGATTTCGGCGAAGAATTCGCGGACCATGTTGTTCACCAGCATATCGGGCGGTGAACGGCCGCGATGCCTTGGGCTTCGTCAAGTCCATTGTCATGCGCGATCTGCAATGCGCGGAACATGTGGAAGTCATTGGTGATGATGCCGACGGACGCGTTGTCTCCGGCAATGAGCTTCTTGCTGTTGACGATATTCTCCTGGGTGGTTTTCGACTTGGATTCCTGAAGGATGCGGCCTTCCTCAATGCCATGTGCCTTCAGATAATCGGCCATGCCCTGTGCCTCGGGGAATGGCTCGTTCGCACCCTTGCCGCCGGAGACGATGCAGATGGTATCCGGACTGTTCCGCAGATAATCGGCCGCCGTGTCCAGACGATACCGCAAGGCCTTGCTGGGACCGGACTTGCGCACCTGCGCGCCGAGCACCACCACATAATCGAGATGCTGGTCGCCCCGCGCATGCATGTTGCTGATGATGCACCCCTCCACCGTGCCGAATATGGCGATGCCGATGCACACCACGGCGATGATGACCCCTCGTATGATGCGGGGGAGCGCCACCCACCAATTGGCGGCGATTCCAACCGCGAGGAGGGCGAAAACGGCGGCGATGACCAGCCAGACCTTCCAGAAGCCGGTACCCGAATGTGTCTTCATCACGGCGAACGCGTAGAACGCCGACAGCAAAGCCAGCGCCATGCACAGAACGGTTCCTATTTGCCGTGCCATCGTCTTCATGCCAACCTCTTATCGTGTGGTGGTATACGCCGCTTGAAATCCATGGTCAAGCGTAAGCGGAATGGGGTTGCGGATTGTTGCGATGCGGACGATGTAGACGATTCTTTCGCAAATGTGACGTGTATGCTGCTGATGCGTTTCATATGCGAAACGCTGGCGGACATGGGAACATGGCGTCCGTATAATGGCGCGCGTCGCTCCTGCCCGGGCCGCGCAGGTCGAGGAGCGGCCCACGGCGACCGCCGCGATCTCCAACTCACGGTGCGCGGCGTCAACCAAGGCAAGGATTCATCATGGCAGAGCATCCTCTGAAACGATTACCCAAAAACCACGCATCCCGATGCTGAAGCATGCTCCGCAAACAACGGAGGAAACACGCAGATCCCTGAAATGGCGTGTCGTCGACATCGCCGTCGGAGCGGCCGTCGGCGTAATGTCCGGCGTGATGTTCTGGGTGTTCGATGGCATGTCCTATGGCTTGTTTCCTTTACTGACTCTGATACTTCCAGGCTCCGCGGCACTGCTGCACGCATTGTTCTATTTCCCCGCCACACTGGGCTTGCTGATCGTACGCAAACCGGGCGCGTCGGCCTACGTGCTGTTAGTCGCCTCGTTCGTGGAAGTGGTGCTCGGCACGAAATACAGTGTGAGTCTGGTAGTGATCGCGTTCGTGCAGGCGCTCGCCGCCGAAACGGTGTTCGCACTGTTCCGCTATCGCCGTTGGACGCTTGGCGTCACACTGTTGGCGGCACTGGCGGTCGGCATCGTCTACAACTTCTATCTGCTGTTCTTCTACTACCAGGCGTTCTCGTTCTTCAGCCCGCGCGGACTCATCGGCACCGCATGCGAACTGCTAAGCGCGGCCGTATTCGCCGGCTTCGGATCATGGGGACTATACCGTGCCTTGGCCAAGTCCGGAGTCCTCGCACGTTTCTCATCCGGACAGTAATAACGACAGCGCCTGCGCGTCTGATGTGCGCGCAGGCGATTACAACGTGATACGACGATTCTTGAGCACGGGAAGTATTCGGCGCACGTCCTCCAGCCGATCCCGATTCAGGTCGGCGTAAATCAGTTCGTCGCGTTCGCCGGACTGCGCAAGAATTCGCGCGGCCGGATCAACTACCATACTATGGCCGATATCATGCCCGCTATGCTCACTGCACGCCATGAGATAACAGGTATTCTCCAACGCACGCGCCTTGCACAACGTCGTCCAATGATCCACCTTGCCCTCGCCCCGCGCCCAAGCCGCACTTACAACCAACGCATCGGCGCCGGCCACCGCGTGACGGCGAGCCAGCTCAGGGAAACGAATGTCATAACAGGTCATCACACCGAACTTCCAGCCATCGATATCCACCAGCGGCGGAACCTCATGCCCCGGAGCGATCGAATCGGATTCGCGCTCGCCGAACGCGTCGTAGAGATGGATCTTGCGGTATTCGAGAAGAATCCGGCCATGGTCGATGACGAGGAAACAGTTGTATGGCAGGTCGACAGTGTCTTCGTGAAGATGGACCGTACCCATGACGGCGATATTGTTGGCTTCGCTGATACCGCGCAGCGCGGTGACGAACGGGCCGTCTATGGTTTGCGCGTGGTCGGCCGTGTAGTGTGGGTCGTCGTCACTCCGGGCGATCAGACCTTCCGGCAGCAACAATATCCGTGTATGGTTGCGTGCTGCTTCGCTGGCGAACCCGCTGATGATGTTGATGTTGTGCTCCGGCTTTTCCGTTACGGTGAACTGCCCGACCGCCACTTTCATGTTTCGCATTGCCACATTGTTGCACGAGTCGAAGTCGGGCAGGTAAAGGGGCATTTCCGTGATTCGGCTGTGGCACGAATGTTTCGCATTCGTGCCTTTGTATCTGCATTGTTGCGTTTTGGTTGATGCGGCCGATTCGTCGGCAAACGTATCTAAAACCTCCTGCTTTTCGATTGGATTTGCGCACGTCTTGCGGTTTCTCGATTTCCTTCCAGACGTGAGCGAAAAGGGGTGTGCGGCTGAATTTCATCGTTTTTGAAAACCTTGATTTTCCAACGATTTTAGAAATTGCGATTGTCGGTTCGCGCGCACGTCCTGCGATTTCCCATCATTCTATTCGGATGTGAGCGAAAGGGGTTATGCGAAGTATGCGGATGCTGGGTCAGCTTAATGCGATGTACAGGCGTTTGGGATTCTCACAGAAACTTGTCGACGATTCCATATCAGAACGCGTTCGATGATATGTCACGGTCGATCACAGTGGAGCAAATCGCGCGGATTGCCAAGCCGATTGTGCTCCGTCGTCATGTGGCTGAACTGTACATGTTCGGGTCGATGTTACGCGGTGAGGTGTACGTGAATTGAGATATTGATTTCACCTATCAGCTTGGTTCTGAGGCAAATCCAGTGGTTGACACGCTCACACTTCGCGATGATTTGAAAAAGACTTTTGGATACGATATCGATTTGGTGAGGAAGAAGTATATTGCCGAACCTTTGTCTGACCGTTTGGCGGAGATATAGCGTGTGCTGTTTGTAGACTTCATAACATCCAATCTGATGTTCCGTATCGTCTGATGTGATTTATGGAACCATCCGCAAGAGTGTTTTTCATTTTGTGCTGATCGTACGGGCGTTCAAAGACGCGCAATGGTTTTTCGGACCACTCGGTGCTGAGGAATTCGCCGACAATGATGAGAAAGCGGAATGCCGTTGCCATAGCGATTGCACGAGCGGGGGAGCAAGCTAAGAAGCTGCCAGACGAGTTCCGGAATATGGCGCCAGATGTTCCTTGGTGTGGGGTAAGTGTGACATGCGCGATTGGATTGCGCATGATTACGATGAGTCTGATTGCGACTGGCTGTACTATGCCGTAACTCACGAAATACCACAGGTTTTTGCGATATTGCAGCCATATGTGGAATGTCAGACACAAGTGCCTAATCGCGATTGTTTCCTTGGGAGCGATTGCTGTCCACAGCGATCACTTCTACGGTTCCCGTCGACGTTTCCATACCATTTCGTTTTTGGTTGATACGGTCGATTTCCTCCTGAACGATGTTGCCCAAGCTTTTCTCATCCACTTCGACGTTTTCCGCTGCGCCGATTCGTTGGCGAACGCGTTGAAACTTCCTGCTTTCGTGCCAATATGTCCGTGATTTTCTCGTCAATCGTATTTTCGGCGAGTAGGCGGTAGACAAGAACGTTTCTGGCTTGTCCCATTCGATACGCTCTGGAAATCGCCTGGTTTTCGATGGATGGCTTCAACTGTGGCTCGCATATGATTACCACGCTGGCCGATTGTATGTTAAGTCCCGTTCCACCGGCAACGATTTGTGCCACCAGAACCTGCCCAGCAGGCGCCTTGTCGAAATCGTCGATGATTTCTTGTCTCCTCGTTGGTGTGATGGATCCGTTGATTGGTTCGGTGCATTGGCTACCCAACATGTCCGCGATTTTCCGGATGGTGTCAAGATAGAACGAAAAGACAAGGACTTTCCTGCCTTCCGACTTTGCCTCCTCAATGATTTCCAGTAGACGTTTCGCTTTGCCAGAGTCTTTCAGGTCCGGTACGTTCCAGGACACGCGTCGGATGGCGTTGTAATTTTTGCGGAATATCGTTTCTTCGTACCTGCGTTCTTCTGAATCGGAAAGTTGACACCATTCCTTGATTTCCGACAGTTCTGGAAGCTCCGTCAGCACATCCTCTCTTCTGCGCCGGTAATACACAGGGGCGACGGTCTCTTTGAACTGGGGAGCCGAAGAGAGTTCCTTCATTCCGGATATTTGCATGGCAATGCTTGGTTGCAATAGTTTGATGAGATTGATCATCTCGTCCACCTTGTTTTCCAACGCGGTGCCTGTCATGAATAGCAATCTTTCCGCGTGCTCCGCAATCGCCTTCGTATTTTTCGAACGGTTCGTGCTTGGATTTTTGATGTAATGCGCTTCGTCGACCACAAGCAGCGAATATGTGAAATTGTCGGGAAACTTGAAATACGCAGTGGTCTCATAGGTGGTAACGGCAACGCCGCCGGTTCGTTGCCAATCTTTCAACGCTGATTCTCGACTGAGGCCATGCACTGCTATGACTCGCAGTTTGCTGAACTTTTGAATTTCACGGCACCAGTTGACGATGACGCTTGCCGGGCATATGACAATGAAATGCGTTGCCCCGGTATTCCTTAACGAAACCATGGTGGCGATTGCCTGAATCGTCTTGCCCAAGCCCATTTCGTCGCCGAGAAGGGCTTTCTTTTGATGCAGTATGTATTTCACGCCCCATTCCTGGTATCGACGCAAATCGCACAGCAATCCGTCGGGAAAGAAGCACTCTTCCTGAACTTCTCTGGCAAGGTTTTCCGGAAGCCATACACGGTATCGCCATTGCCCAGCAGTCCCGGAACGATTTCTTCAAGAGTATTGGCATATGAGATGGGATGTTTCTTGAAGGAATCCCACGCATCGTCTTCCGCAAGGGCTTCGATAGCGACGGACCCAGACTGCAGCCTTTCCGCGGTTTGCCCGTACTCACCGTGCAGCGTCTCCTCAAGGAGTTTGTATGACTCAATGGCGTTTTGCTTTGTCTGTCGAGACGCGAACAGCCAACGGAATGTTCCGGTTGAAACCTTGATGTCTTCCAGAGCGTTTTGGATGGTGTTTGAATATTGCTGGGATAGCCGGTTGCTTTCCTCTGCCAGCGGTTTCGCCTGCTGGTATTGGGATACTGCGGTTATCAGACGGGTCATGTCCTCAGTCCTATTATCCGCGCTGAGCCGCAACTTCGTTGTCGTAGAAGCTTTGTCAGCTGCTTCGCTGACGATCCGTTTGATGATTCGCGCACCGTCTTCGCTGATACCTCGTATGGCCGCCAATTGATATATAGACGAGGTCAGCATGTCGGCGTACGTTACGTATCCACTATCGCGTAGCGCTTTCACACGGATGCCGTGTTTGTCCCGATTGACTTCTTCTACCGGGATTTTCTCCATGAGTTTCAGAACTTGCGTGGCAACGTAGCGGTTTGCCTCCTGCTGGATGGATTCCCGATAAATGGCGTCGGATTTTGCGATTTCGTTTAACGCTTCCTGGATTTTCTGGCATTGCTGGGATATGTTTTTTGCGTCAGAAGATGAAAAAGAGCGTTTCGTAGCGTGACTCTTCTTTTCAGCGGACACTCGGACATGTTTTCCAGCCATCCTGCATTCCTTCCGCGTTTTCTGTTTTGTTCCCTGTTAAGGAATTGTGATTTTAATTTTCGCATGTTTTATGTTTTTGTCATTCTACTCTGACGTACGCGAAAGAGGGGGTATGCTGCAAGTGAGGGTTGTTCAAGGAAGAAGGGTCGCAGTGATGCGTTTTGCCACCGTTGCTTTTGCTCAGTCGGATTTGACTATTTGGTATGTCGCGATTGTTCTGCCGATTCTGATTCTTGCGACAATCGTAACGATTTGGGGCAATCAAATTACTGGCAAGGCTGGTGAGCATTGGGCCAGTGAGGAACTGAGAAAACTGCCACAATCAGAGTACCGTCTGCTGAACGATTTGGTGCTCAAGGATTCGACGGGACTGCATCAGATCGATCATGTGGTTGTTTCGGTGTATGGCATTTACGTAGTGGAGGCGAAGAACTATACTGGCACGATTTATGGCGATTCCAAATATTCTGAATGGTTCATGTACCTTGGCAAGAACAAAAGAAAAAATCCATTCGCCTTTGCGGCAGAATTACGGGCACATTCAATGTTTGAAGGAATTATTGGGATTGGAAGATTCGGTTTTCATTTCGATTGTATGCTTTGCGAATCGTACCAAGTTCAAAGTGAAGACTCACTCCGATCGCGAGTTCGTGGTGCATACGAATGATCTGAGATCTACGGTGCTTGACCATCCGCAATGCATGGGGCCTGACATGAACGCAGTGGCGGACAGGTTGGAAAGCCTGAATATTATAGATAAGGCAGTTCGGCACGAACATATCCGTGATTTGCAGAACACATATTCCGGGAAACTCTGAGAGAGCTAGTTGAGAGTTGAATGTACATAATTTCGGATGGCTGGATGCGATGGCCAAACGATAATGCCGGTAGACTACGTAACGTAGGAAACAAGCAAGGACGATAGTAAATGATTACCGGAGCGACGAAGAACAAGGTTGACGACATCTGGCAGCGCATGTGAGGGTGGTGTCACCAACCCCATCGAGGTCATCATGCAGCTGACGTACCTCATGTTCATGAAATCCTTGGATGACAAGGAGCTCGAAGCCGAGAACATGGAAATGCTGGGGATGACTGCTAAGCATGTGTTCCCGCAAACGGAGGAAGGACAGGCAATCCGTTGGAGCCGGTTCAAGGATCTTCCTGCGGAGCAGATGTTTGACGTGGTCAGCCAGAAGGCGTTCCCGTTCATCAAAACCATGCATTCGGATAACGCCTTTGCGGAAAGCATGGAGGACGCTGCCTTCGGTTTCAACAAGCCCAAGACGCTTGAAAAGGCCGTTTCCGGCATCGACGAGCTGCTGTCGAACTACGTGCAGGACGCTGACGATCTTGGCGACCTGTACGAATACATGCTGAGCAAGCTCAATACCGCGGGCACGAACGGTCAGTTCCGCACACCACAGCACATCAGGAACATGATGGTGGCGCTTGCCGGTCCGAAACCCGGCCAGCTTATCTGTGATCCGGCGTGCGGCACGGCGGGATTCCTTATTTCCGCAGCCGAATCCATCAGAAAGAACCATGGCCAGGAGATGACCGAGGAACAGTGGAAGACGTTCTCCGGCGAGCAGTTCACTGGTTTCGACACGGATCAGACCATGGTGCGCATTTCCGCGATGAACCTGCTGCTGCATTCCATCGATCATCCCGACATCCGCAACCAGGACAGCTTGTCCCGTCTGAACACCATCCGCGACAAGTTTGATTTGATTCTTGCCAATCCGCCGTTTACCGGCAGCGTGGATGTTGAGGACATCGATGATTCGCTGAAGGCGGTTGTGGAAACTAAGCAGACGGAGCTGTTGTTCGTCGCATTGTTCCTGCGCATGCTCAAGCTTGGTGGCCGTTGCGTGTGCATCGTGCCGAACGGCGTGCTGTTCCGTTCCAACTCGAAAGCATACCGGCAGTTGCGCGCGAACTGGTGGACAACCAGAGGCTTGAAGCGATTATCTACATGCCGTCAGGAGTATTCAAGCCGTATTCGGGCGTAAGCACCGCTATTCTCGTGTTCACAAAGACGGACGCGGGTGGCACGGACAAGGTTTGGCTCTACAACATGGAGGGTGACGGATACACGCTCGACGACAAGCGTGACCCGGACGAGAAGCACAACGACATTCCCGACATTCTCGAGCGATGGGGAAACCTCGACGCGGAAGAACAGCGCGCCCGTACTGATAAGAGCTTTCTGGTGCCGAAGAGTGAGATCGCGGAAAACGATTACGATTTCAGCTTCAACAAGTACGCGGAAACAAAGTACGAACGTATTGAATATCCACCGACTGAGGAAATCCTCGCCGATCTTGATGATTTGAACAGGCAGATGACGGAAAGCCTCGCGGAACTGCACAAAATGCTCGGAGGAGGCCAGAATGACTGACAAACCCCAATTTGTCGGAAAGAAGGTGCGGCTTGGAGACATTGTCAAGATTGAGAAAGCTTCAATGCCATCTGGCAATAATGTTTGGGTGCTTAACTAGATGCGGTAGAAAAAGGTACAGGCAAAGTCATCGTAAAAAATCGGATGAAAGCTGATTCTGCTGGTACTTCGACTGTTGCGTTTACTGCTGATGCGGTTTTATATTCCAAGCTTCGCCCGAATCTAAATAAAGTGGTTGTAGCGGATGAACCGGGATTAGCGACATCGGAAATGTT
>ENA-OQAS01000232-OQAS01000232.1-human-gut-metagenome-genome-assembly--contig:-NODE-232-length-29658-cov-2.390437_pt1 | contig 29658 bp, 43 predicted proteins | sample MGYA00242733_ERZ504523 | MGnify/ENA primary metagenome ERZ504523 (study PRJEB26092, sample SAMD00036239) | human gut metagenome | host: Homo sapiens | study: EMG produced TPA metagenomics assembly of...
CTCATAACCGAATAACTGCTCCGCAGTTTATCAGAAGGAGCTTGCACTCCTCCTGATACAAGCAAGTCCCCACCCACTGCTTATTGCTTTTCGCAATTGAAGCAGGGGACTTACTTGATTCGTTAAATACTTATAAAAGCACTTCTTCCAGTACCTCTATCAGCTTTTCATTCTGTTCATGCAGCTTCACTGCCACACGGTAATATCCCTTTTTCAGCCCCGGATAGTTACTGCAGTCCCGGATCAGGATTCCCTTTGCAACACATCTTTCAAAGAGATCCTCAGGTCCGTAAAAGAATATATAATTTGCTTCAGAAGGATATACCGTCAGCCCAACCTGTCTCATCTTTTCCTTCATCCATGCAGATTCCCTGAAAATGATCTGCCGTCCTGCTTCCACATATTCTGATTCCTTCAGTGCTGCCATTCCTGCCTGCTGTGCCATGGTAGACACATTCCAGGCTGGGTGACTGCCTCCATCCGGTCAAGTACTTCCCTGTCCGAACAGAATCCATAGCCCAGCCGCACACCGGGGATCGCATATCTTTTGGTAAATGCCTTAAGAATAAAAAGTCCCGGATATTTTTCCAGTTTTCCCTTCAGCGTATGTTTCTCCGAATCTTTTACAAAATCCAGGAAGCACTCATCTACTACCATAAATATTCCCTGCATGGCACAGGTTTCCAGAATTCTTCCAGAAGGTCCTGAGGTATGGTGATCCCTGTAGGATTATTGGGATTACACAGGAAAATAATATCCGGCTTTTCTCTTTTCAGAACATCCGGATAATCTTTCTGTATGCAGAAATCATTTTCCTCTTTCAGATAATATCTGCTGATCTCACAGCCAACACTGACCAGTGCCTGTTCATACTCCGCAAAGGTAGGAGCAGGAAGAAGGGCCTTCTTTGGATTCAATGCCCTGCTGAGGGAAAAAATAAGGTCTGCGGCTCCATTCCCGCAGATCAGATATTCTTTTTTTGTATGTTCATAATCTGCGATTGCCTCTTTCAGAGGTCCGCATCCTACACGGGGATAATCACTCAGGTCCTCTACACTGTCTATGATCGCCTGCTTTACACTCTTCGGTGTTCCCAGCGGATTACAGTTTGCAGAGAAATCCAGACAGTGATCATATTTATAAACATCACCGCCATGTATATGTTTTGTCATCAGTTGTCTCCTGTCTTACTATACATGTTTTATATTAATTACTATTCGGCAATCCACTATTGAACCAACAAGCTGTTATCCTGCAAGATTATTACAAAAATCAACTTATCAGCACACTGTTACCGGAATTATAAAAAGAAACAGATGCGCACCGCGCTTCCGATCAGAAGGAATATCACAGCCCCCAGGATCGCTGTTGCATAAAGCAGACGGTTGGATCGTCTGATATCCTCCACCTCCACAGGGCGGATTCCATCTCCTATGGTTGGTTTCTCATAAAGCTTTCCGAAATAGTAAGCATTGCCTGCAAGCTGTACCTCCAGCGCACCTGCCATTGCTGCCTCTGTCTGTGCAGAGTTGGGGCTGGCGTGATTTCTTCTGTCTCTGCGGTAGATCTTCGCTGCATTTTTCACATCCATTTTTACAAATGCAGAGGCTGCCACCATCAGCCATCCTGAAGTCTGGCTGGAATATAATTGGCCACATCATCCAGTTTTGCAGCGCAACGGCCAAAATACAGATATTTATCATTCTTATAACCCAGCATGGAATCCATGGTATTGATTCCTTTGTAAAGAAACATCAGCCACACTCCGCCGATTGCCATATAAAGCATCGGTGCTATAACACCGTCTGAAGCATTCTCTGCCACAGTCTCTACTGCCGCCTTTGTAACACCCTCCTCTGTCAATGACTGGGTATCACGGCCTACGATCATAGATACTGCATAACGGGCCTCATCCAGAGTCCCGTTTTTCAGTCTGTCATAGACTTTCATGCTCTCTGTTTTCAGAGATTTCGTTGCCAGAAGCTGATAGCACCAGAAGGTTTCCAGTGCGAATCCCGCCCATACTGAGATTCCATAGAGAATGTGCAGGATCAGAAATGGGATTCCACCGCTTAACAGACAGACAAGGATCACTTCCACTGTACCTGCAGCCAGTTCGCCCTTATCTGTTTTCGGAAAAATCTTTCGGAGTATTTTTCCAGAAATGCGATCAGATTTCCGATCAGACATACCGGATGATACAGCCATCTGGGATCTCCTATCATAAGATCAAGTATGAAGCCTGCTGCAAGGGCAGGCATACTGTAATATAACATATTTTTAAAACTCCTTGTTATGATATTCCAGACATTTCATGAGAAAAGCCCTGGGAATCTGGGGATTTCCATAATAATAGATATGAGGATATCCTGCCAGCAGGTTACTGCTGCTGTGCATACAGTCCCAACCTCTTTTACTCAAAGGCTTCGCTGCATGGAAATCACTTCCACAGTTCTCTGAATCAAAATAGTGGAATTCATGAGCCGGAATCTCACCGATCTCCTCTGCACTTCTGCCGAAAACAGGCTTCCCGGCGGTTAATGTGATATATCCAAATCTGGTCAGTCTGGGAGTACGGAAACATTTTCCGGGGATCACTCCGCAGGTTTTCCGGAACACTCCGCCCATATCCTCCATCTGCTCATGAAGATACATAAAGCCTCCGCATTCTGCCATACATGGCATGCCCTGTTTAACTGCCTGTGCAATCTCTTCTTTCATGGATGCATTGCGTTCCAGTGCCTCTCCATTTAATTCCGGATAACCGCCATAAAGAAGAATCCCATCCAGATCTGCAGGAAGATGTTCATCATGAACTGGCGAGAAATCAACCAGCTCTGCCCCCATTTCCTGAAGGAGACGAAAATTGTCTTCATAAAAGAAACAAAAGGCTTCATCCTTTGCCACTCCGATACGCAGCTTCTGTGGCAGACAATATCCATATGTCCTGTCTTTCTGTATCAGAGATTCCGGCACCTGCAGATCCTCTGCATTTTGGGCAAGTGCAAGAATCCTGTCAATCTCCAGTGTATCTTCCAATATTCCGGCAAGCTTCTGCAAACGTTCCCTCAGATCAGAAATCTCCTCAGGAAGCACAAGACCCAGATGACGGCTCTCGATCACACAGTCCTCTACCTTTGGCACATATCCAAGAACCTCCACCTCAAGCTGTTCTTCCACCAGCTTCTTCATTCTGGGATAAAGCATGGGAGACATCTGGTTAAAGATCACGCCTTTGATATGGCTTTTCTCTTTGTACTCCATAAAACCTTTGATATAAGCTGCCAGGGAAATACTCATTCCTCTGCTGTTTACCACAAGGATGACCGGAGTATCTGTGGTATCTGCCAGGTCATAGCGCTTGCTTTCGTGGATATTCCACCCACGCCGTCATAATAGCCCATAACACCTTCCATCACTGCAATATCGCAGTCTGCTGCATTTTTCCAAGCAGGTATCGGGTAGTCTCGGCATCTGTAAAAAAGGTGTCCAGATTACGGGATTTCGTCCCGATGACTCTGGAATGAAACATGGGATCTATATAATCCGGTCCGCATTTAAAAGATGCCACTTTCATTTTTCGATTGACCAGTGCCTGCAGAAGTCCGCAGGTGATCAGTGTTTTGCCACTGCCGCTGGCTCCTGCTGCAAGAAGTATTCTTGGAATATCCATCCCTGTTCTCCTCTGTTTCTGTCCTATATTTTTTCAACAATTTCAGGGCATTCCAATCTATTAACTGTTAATCTGCATTCCCTTAACTGTTAATTTGTAATCCCTGATATCTGCATCATTTGTTATTTCCCGGGATTCTGAAGTGTAATAATATAAATAGGATTCTCGCCCATCATCATATGATAACGTCCGATTGCCTTTGAACGTGCCGCACTTAGCTGCACGATTTCATTTTCTTCAAATCCAAACTCTTTCGCTGTTTCCAATGCTTCAGACACAGTTTCAAGAGTGATACAGTTGATCACGATCCGGACCTGAGGGTTCTTTTCAAGCAACAGCTTCACGATCTCTTTCAGATTTCCTGACGAGCCTCCGATAAAAGCATGGGTTGGTGCCGGAAGATCTTTCAGAGCCTCCGGTGCAAGTCCTTCCACAATCTCCAGATTATCCGCTGCAAATTTCAACTTATTCCGGTGGATCAGTTCAACTGCATCTTCCTTTTTCTCAATTGCCCAGACCTGTCCCTGATGAGCACGAAGTGCCATCTCTATTGACAGTGAGCCTGTTCCTGCGCCCACATCATAGCAGACAGAATCAGCAGTCAGCCGCAATTTGGAAAGAGATACCGTACGCACCTCTTCCTTTGTCATGGGTGCTTTGCCTCTGATAAATTCCTCATCTCTGATCCCATGTGTCTCCAGACGTGTTCCTGCATTTTCATTTACTGCACAGATGACGGACAAAGGATCACCCTTATATTCTGTCAGTTCACTGGCTGGTTTTACAAAAATCTTCTCATTTTCATAAGACAGATTTTCTCCCACATAAAGGAGCACATCACCCATCCCGTATTTTACCAGTTTCTCTGCCAGAACTGCTACACCGTCTGAGGTTCCAAGTATGGAAAATACTTTCTCCGCATAACAGATATGTGAGATAAGATTACATCCTCTTCCATGTGCACTGACGATTTTGGCATCATCCCAGGACAATCCTATTTGGGACATAAAATATACAACTGAGGAAATCCCACACTGAATCTCTATCTCTGTATTATTTTGTGCTGAACTATCCCGTTCTTCCTCACTCTTCTCTGATCCGTTCTTTCTCTGTACTCTCAGATCCGCACTGTCCTGACACAGTACTTCCAGAAGCTTTCTGGCTCCGCTGTAGAAGCCCACATCTCCGGAAAGGACGATCACAATATTGTCATACTCCGGGTGTGCATCAATATAATCCCTGATCTCCTGGCTTCTGTATTCCACGAACACATCCTGTCCCGGACGTTCACAGAATCCACCATCCTCCTGGCACCGATCAGAAGATCCGCCTGATCCAGGCTGTTCTTACCCTGGACAGTGAGAAGTTTTTGACTTCCCATTCCAATTCCCAGCAATGTAATATGCGGTCTGTGGCTAAGCTGAAATGCTCTGTAAGAAATCTCTTACATTCTCTCACAGACATTCCTTCCTCTTTCAGAGGACGCCCGATGATCACAGGAACTGCATCACATTCCAGGGCAGCATCGATCTTATCCTGAAATCCACCTGCTTTTCCTGTATCCTTTGTGACCAGATATCTGCAGTCATACTGTCTGAGCATTGCAGCATTCAGCTCTCTGGAAAAAGGCCCCTGCATTCCTATCAGATGTTTCCCCTCAAATCCCAGCTCTGCACAGGCTTTCATCACATTGGGCAGAGAAAGGACTCTTGCATAAAGACGGTTCTGATAATCCTTCATGCCTGTGAAACCGGCCAGTTCCTTGCTTCCTGTTGTCAGTAATACATTTCCCTGGGTCTGATCCAGATAATCTGCAGCAACCTGAACACTGTCCACATATACTGCTCTGTCCTCATGTTCTCCTGCTTCTCTCAGCACCCTGTAATATGCTGTCTGCGTATTCTCACAGGCTGTCCTGATATTTACAGTCACCTCAGCAGCATAAGGATGAGTAGCATCCAGCACCATTTCCGGTTCTCCTGTAAAAGACCTCTTCCATGTCCGCTGCATCCAGTCTTCCGGTCTGAACAGTGAGAAATTCATTTTCTGTAAGAGATTTACTGCCATATTCTGTGGCAACAAATCCCTTTGTCTCTATCTTATGATCTGCCAGAAACCGGCAGATTTCGTATCCTTCTGTTGTTCCCGCAAAAACAAGAACTTTATACATTCCTATATCCCCTCGGTGTTACCATCTTATTGTTGATTTCCTTTGTCTGAGAATTACCGATAAATACTGTGGTAAACATATCCACCTGTGTATCTCTCAGTTCCTTTAATGTCATTACATGAGCTTCTTCGCCTTCTCTTGCAATATTGGAAACTGTTCCGCAGATGGTATCCGGTGATTTGTATTTCATCATCAGATCACAGGCTTTCTGCAGGTAATCATGACGTTTTTTACTTGACGGATTGTAAAGGCATACAACAAAATCTGCCTGAGCTGCTGCCAGAAGTCTTGCCTCTATCTTTTCCCATGGTGTGAGAAGGTCACTTAAGCTGATCAGACAGAAGTCATGGATCAGAGGTGCACCCAGAACAGCAGCTCCGCCTGTTGCAGCTGTCACACCCGGAATGATCTCCAGTTCTGTTTCCGGATAATTGACACCAACCTCATACATCAGACCTGCCATACCGTAAACCCCGGCATCACCGCTGCAGATCATGGAAACAATCTTACCTTTCTTTGCCTCTTCAAAAGCAAGGACACAGCGGTCCACTTCCTTTTTCATAGGTGTAGTCATAAACTCTTTTCCCGGAAAATATTCCTTCACCAGGTCTACATATACGGTATATCCGATGATCGCATCACTTCATTCATGGCGCGGATCGCTTTTCCTGTCATCTGGTCATAAGCTCCCGGTCCGATTCCGATTACATATATTTTACTCAAAATGTATCCTCCATTCCCTGGCAGCCACTGCTGTGGTCACACCATTTTCTCCTGTTTTTCTCTGCAGCAACCTGCCATTTCCACTGGCAAGGACTGCACTTCTCTCACAGACATTGTCCACACCTGTGATCTTTTTTACAAAAGGTGAGGGAGTAAATTCTCCAGGCACCTGTTTTAATTCTTCTTCTGTATAAGTCACAAAAGGAATCTGCCAGTCCTGTGACAATGACAGGATTCCCTTTTCTTCTTTCTTCAGATTGATGCTTGCGATCTGCTCAAATGCTTCTTTATGAAATCCGGATCTGTCCAGCACCTTCTGCGCTGCCTCTGCGATTCCACGGGCATCCTTGTCTTTCCTGCAGCCCATACCCAGAGTCAGACATTTCGGAACTACCTGCGTGGTAGAAATAAAAGGATTACAGGAAGTATGTACAGTAACTGCAACTCCGCAGTCTATATTCGTACAGTCTGTCCCTGTTCCATTAAAACCAGAGCTTTTCTGTGTTTCCTCTTCTGATCTGTCATCCATACTGCTGACAGGATTCCCATATTCATCACACCGGACCAGCCCCTCCGGCAGTTCACCGTCCGTCGGAAACTCACTGTAAAATCCAACTTCTTTCCTGCCAGAAGTGCAGCAGAGACTTCCTTTGCTGCTTTCATGTTAAAGATATTGCAATTATTTTTCTTTGCAAAAACATCTACTGCAAAACGGTGATGCAGGTCTGTGGCTGTTGTGACCACTGGTATTGCTTCCAGAATTTCTGCTGTTTTTAGCGCCAGTTCATTGGCACCGCCAGATGTCCTGACAGAAGGGAAATGACAAACTTTCCACACTCATCTACGACCAGCACCGCAGGGTCTGACTTCTTTGACGCTACATAAGGCGCAATGCTGCGGACGGCAATTCCGGTGGCACCGATAAAGATCAGTGCATCTGAATCAGAAAATTTCTCTCCTGCCCATGCAGAGGTACTGATCTGAATGGAATCCGGAAGATATTTACTTTTTATCCAGTTCTGCTGTCAGCCCGGCAGCTTCCAGCCCCCGGCATAATCTCTCCCCGGTCTGCTGACCGGTAAGGCTGAAGCATATAAGTGCAACCTTCACTGTTATATTCCTTCTCTTTCTCCTGTTTACAGTATCTCATAAACGATAGCAATTCCTTAAGGTTACCAGATTCTATGAGTGATGTGTTTTTGATTTCACAGCTTCACGAAATTCTGTGGTAAACTCCGGATCATACAGCTTGGAACGGTCATAGTGTGCTGCTGCAACTGTATCTCCGATGATCATCAGAGCAGTTTTTTGTAATATTATTTTCTGCAGCCGTTTTTGCCAGTGTTCCCACTGTGCAGACGAAGGTCTTCTGTTCCGGCCAGGTTGCCTTATATACAATGGCTGCTGGTGTATCTGCTGTATAACCACCTTCAATAAGACGTCTGCTCAGCTCTTCCAGCATTCCTGTACTTAAGAATACAACCATAGTTGCCTGATGAGCCGCAAATGACTGAATGCTTTCCTTGGACGGAACCGGAGTTCTGCCTTCCATTCGTGTAATGATCACACTCTGGGAAATATCCGGCAGAGTATATTCCAGATTCAGGGCACTTGCAGCACCGCAGAATGCACTGACACCCGGACAGTAATCATAAGCAATATTTTTCTCATCCAGAATATCCATCTGCTCACGAATCGCACCGTAAATACATGGATCTCCGGTATGAAGTCGGACAGTTGTCTTTCCCTCTGCTTCCGCCTTCTCGATCACATGGATCACTTCCTCCAGTGTCATTTTTGCACTGTTGTAGATGGTGCAGATGTCCTTTGTGTATTCCAGAAGCTTTGGATTTACCAGTGATCCTGCATAGATCACCACATCTGCTTCCTCCAGATACTGTTTTCCTCTTACTGTGATAAGATCCGGTGCTCCCGGACCTGCTCCTACGAAATGTACCATAATCTATCATTCTCCTTTATAAATTTATTGTAACTATGCTTCGTTATTCTGTGCATTGATCAGTGTTATCAGCTTCTCTGCGTCTGCAGTCTGCCCCAGATACCCGTAGGTGTTATTAAAGATCACTGCCCCCAGAAGAATCTGCTCATAGGATCTGTGATTTAAATAAAACTGGATCCTGTCCAGGATCTCTTTCATGGTCTTCTGAAGTATCTGATATTTTTCCAGAATGTCTATTGCTTCATCTGTAGTAGATGCATTCAGGATTTCCTTTGCACACTCCAACGATGCTCCTGCCCGGATCGCATTGGATGCCAGCACTTCCATCCTGGCATCTGCACTGTGGGAATGGGTATTCATGATCCCTGCTGCAACTTTTACAAACTTTCCGATATGAGCAATGAAAAGGATTCCCTTAACTCCCATATCAATTGCCATGTCAATGGTCTCACCTACATAATTGCTGCATTTGATATTTTTTCATAAGGGAGATCCATATGCTCCCGCAGATAATCTGCCCCGTAATTTCCCGGTGTTACCAGAAGATATTCTTCTCCCTGAGAAAAATGCTGCTTCATCTCTACATTGATACTCTGTACAAGAGCAGCTTCACTCATAGGTTCTACAATCCCGGAAGTTCCCAGAATGGAGATTCCTCCCACAATTCCCAGACGTGGATTAAAGGTTTTCTTTGCAATTTCCACACCTTCAGGAACGGAGATGATGATCTTCAGTCCGCCCTCATAATCATATTTCTCAGCAATTTCTGTAGCTTCACGCAAAATCATGGCCTTTGGCACAGGATTGATGGCTGCTTCCCCGATTTTCTGGGAAAGTCCGGCTTTTGTTACCCTTCCCACACCAACGCCTCCGTCGAGGATGATTCCCGGTTCTTTTGTTTTCTGCACCGTAGCATAAACCAGTATTCCGTTTGTAGTATCCGGATCATCTCCTGCATCCTTCTGAATTGCACAGGTCACCTGATTTCCTTCAATCCGGATGTCTTTCAGTTCCAGTGTAAGCAGGATTCCCTTAGGAGTCATCAAGGTGACAGCCTTATGCATGACACCACCCAGCAGGATCTCTGCAGCACCCTTACATGCAGCTGCTGCGCAGGAGCCTGTTGTATAGCCAAACCTCATTTTTTTATTGCCACGTATCACGTAGTAATCTTCCAGTCCGTTTTTCATGATATCTCCTTTGCTGCATTGTTGTCACATCCTGTCTGCAGATTACTATAATGTCATTTATATAACATCTACATAAAAAGGAGGGATTTCTGTGTGCAACAAAATCCTCCTGAAAGCTCTTTTCCCGAAATATCCTCTGGTTGCCGCAGATCATATTTCTTATATACAATGAAAAGCAGACAGTATCTGGCTGTTACAGTAACGGACTTGCGCAGGAATTTCACCTGACTTCCTGTAATGCTTTTCCAGAATTATTTCCGAGAATCATTATATAATTTTGAGCAGTAAAAGTCAACGCATTTCATGGCTATACCACCTTGTTATACTACCTTATGCTTCAGCCATTTCCTACTGTGGAAGCGAAGAGAAAATACGATTCCCCGCACTGTCCAGTCAGTAAACATTCCAATCCATACAGCCATTGGGCCGAAGCCTCTGAAACGGATCAGATATACACAAAGGCAAAAACGGAATGTCCACATAGTGATACAGGATGTGATCATGGAAAATTTTACATCTCCGGCTGCTCTAAGGCCATAAGCAGGGATAAATGCCAGGTCCATACAATAGGTTTGACAACCGTTATCCAGGATATCATATGGAAACACATTCTTGCACTTTCCGGTTCCATACCACCCAGCTTTGTGACCGGAATGGTTAAGGCAAACACCAAAAGACAGCTTGCAACAACAATGATTTCTGCAAGGACACTTAATTTCTTAATATAGTAAACTGCCTCATCCTTTCTGCCCGCTCCCAGACACTGTCCTACTACAGTCATCAGACCGATTCCTACACCGATAGCTGCAATACCGTTAAGGTTCTCAAGGATATTCGTCATTGCCTGAGCTGCAATGGCTACCGTTCCCAATGTAGATACGGAAGACTGTATTGCCAGCTTTCCAAGCTGAAACATGCTGTTTTCTATGCCGGACGGGATTCCCAGAGCCAGAACTCTTCTGATCATTTTCCATCCGGACGGATCTGTCTGTAATTTCTGACTACAATAGGCTGTCTGTCCATACGAAGCTGCCAGAGTACCACTACAGCACAAAAGACTCTGGATGCAAGAGTTGCGATGCAGCTCCTGCCACTCCCATATTGAATCCCCAGATCAGCGCCGCATTTCCGCCGATATTAATCACATTTGAAATAACCGATACTGTCATTGGCCCTCTGGTATTTCCCTGGGACCGGAATATGGATGCTCCCGCATCATAAAGTGCTATAAATGGGAAGGATAATGCGTATAGAAGAAATACACCTGAGAGGCAGTCATAACATCTGATTCTACTTTTCCGAATATCAGTTTTAACAGCGGCACACGAAACAGCAGGCACAGAGCAGTCACTGCTACAGATATGGCAGTAATGATAAATAATACCTGTCTTGCTGATTTATTTGCCATTTCATGATTTTTCTGACCTATGTACTGTGAACAGAGGATTGCACCGCCTGCTGCCAGCGCTGAGAACGCTGGATCACCAATACATTGATGGAATCCACCAGAGATACCGCGGATATTGCAGCAGAGCCTACATTGCTGACCATCATGGTATCCACAGTTCCCATCAGGGAATTCAGTACCTGTTCAAAAATAACCGGTATCAACAGGGTTCGGAGCATTTTGTTTGTAAAAATATGTTGCTGTTCTTTCATTTTTTCCACCTGAATCTATTTTCTTTTTTTGATTATACGCTTAATTTTCTGTGATGCAATAGAATAAAATGTATTTTTTAACGTTTTCAGGGTTACTGTTCACCCGCCACTATTCCGCGAGGTGTTTGGCATGAATATGCCAAAATCCCGAGACATACAAGCCAAAATTCCATTGCCGCAGGCAATCTGGAATGAATTTTGGCTACATTACTGTGAACAAAGTGAACAGTAATTTTTCAGGAAATCTGATAATTGTTCTTGTTATGTTCTTCAAAATCTGATACAGTAAATCTGTTAAAAATAAGGCAGGGCATATCAGCCCGCAATTCTTAAATCTTATACAAATCAAGAAAGCAGACAGATCATATGCAAAGAATCCTTAAATATATTATCTCCGAAAATACAACTCCGGTCACGATTCTGGACTTTCTAAAAAAAGAGGGGTTTTCCCGCCACATATTAAGCTCAATGAAGAACACTCCCAACACCATCATTCTCAATGGTGAACGTGGTTTCGGACGATCAGTGCTTAAACCGCAGGATCATCTGATCGTCACTGTTCCTGAAACCGAATCAGGAGAAAACATTATCCGTACAAAGATGGATTTGAATATCATTTATGAAGATGAGGATATCCTTGTGATAAACAAGCCTGCAGATATGCCTGTGCACCCTTCTGCGGGAAATTATGAAAATACTCTGGCAAATGGAATCGCCTGGTATTTTGCAGAAAAAGGAGAGGATTTTGTTTACCGCTGTATCAACCGGCTGGACCGGGATACCACCGGTGCTCTGATCCTTGCCAAAAATCCCCTCAGCGCAGCGATTCTGTCAGTTCAGATGAAAAAACGTCAGATTCTCAGGACTTATCTCGCACTTGTAGACGGGCTTCTTCCTGACTCCGGAACGATCAACGCTCCTATCGCACGAATGGAAGGCTCCGTGATCACCAGGGAAGTAAATTTCGGAACCGGGGAGTCTGCAATAACTCATTATGAACGGCTGGCGGCAGGAAAAGAATATTCTCTGGCCGAACTTCATCTGGAAACAGGCCGCACACACCAGATACGTGTGCATATGAAATATATCGGGCATCCTCTGCCCGGAGATTATTTATATAATCCTGATTACCGTCGGATAAACCGTCAGCCCCTTCATTCTTATCAGTTGGAGTTTACTCATCCTATAACCGGAAAGGTCATGCTTTTACTGCTCCGCTTCCTATTGATTTTATTTCTGCCTTTTATAGCAATTCTCTAAATAATGCATTTATAGCAACCCCATAAATTACTGCAAACAAACAGTTCATCAGTTTTATGTCTGATGAACTGTTTTGATATGAATGCATATACATTCTTATTTATTTTTCTCATAAATGATCAAAGACCTCTCAGAAGAAAGTTCCTCGTCCAGAATGATTCTCTCTTACAATGAGGAACGATTTTCTTTGCCAGACCACCGGTTGCCACTACAGTTGCCTTCTCCCCCAGTTCCTCTTCGATCCTGTCAATGATTCCATCCAGAGCTGCTGCATTGCTGTAAAGAACCCCGCTCTTCATACATTCGATCGTGTTTTTCCCGATCACATGTCTTGGCGCATCAATACTGATTCCGCTGAGCTGGGAAGCCCTCGCAGTAAGTGCATCCAGGGAAACCCCTACACCCGGAAGAATCATTCCTCCTACATACTGCTTCTTACTGTTGACAACAGACGCTGTGGTTGCAGTTCCCATATCAATAAGGATTAACGGCACCGGATAACCGGCAATTCCTGCCACTGCATCAGCAACCTGATCTGCACCAAGCTGTCCCGGATTATCCATCATAATATTCAGTCCTGTCTTTACACCAGGTCCGAGAACAATTGCATTTTTCTTAAGAATTTTCTCTGCGGCAAGTTTCACAATATTTGTGATCTGCGGCACTACAGAAGAAATAATACAGCCCTCAATCTCTGTTTTTTATATGATAGATATCAAGAACATTCTTTAAATCCACCGCATATTCCAGTTCCGTCTTTGTACGGTTAGTAGAAAGGCGTTCTATAAAATATGTTTTCCGGTCATCAATACATCCAACTACAATGTTGGTGTTTCCAACGTCAATTGCTAAAATCATAATTATTTATCTCCAATTTCTTAATCGTCCTGTTCCTTTAACAGACAGAATCCTGCATCAGCGAAAGGATTTTATCCAGGATCCTAAAAGCTGCGTCTTCTTTACTCATAAGCGGAAGAGAGATTTCTTCATCCTGTGTGATCAATGTCAGTACATTGGTATCTCCCTGAAATCCGGCGCCCTCCACTTTCACATTGTTGGCAGCCACCATATCCAGATTTTTCTTTGCCAGCTTGGCTCTGGAATTGTCGATCACATTCTGTGTCTCCATGGAAAATCCGCAGAGAAACTGTCCATGCCGTTTGTGTTCCCCAAGAAACTTCAGGATATCATCTGTTCTTTCCAGTTCTATGGACATCTGTCCGTCACTTTTCTTAACTTTTTCTTCACTGATCCTGGCAGGGCGGTAATCTGCCACAGCAGCAGCTTTAATAATGATGTCCTGTTCGTTGCTGACAGAAGTTACAGCTTCATACATGTCTCTTGCAGTCACAACAGGTATCAGATTTACAAACATGGGAGGTTCAATTGAAGTACGTCCGCTGACCAGCGTGACATCTGCACCTCGGAGCATGGCAGCTTTCGCAATAGCATAACCCATTTTTCCTGAAGAATGATTTGTAAGATAACGAACAGGATCGACAGATTCCTGTGTAGGACCTGCAGTTACAAGGATTTTCTTTCCTTTCAGATCTTTCTCACAGGCAGCTTCGCGCTCAATATAGGCAAGTAATGTCTCAGGTTCCGGCATTTTTCCCGCTCCTGTGTCACCACATGCCAGATATCCGCACGCCGGAGCGATCACTTCATATCCGTAATGCTCCAGAATCTTTAAATTATCCTGTACTACAGGATTCTCAAACATATTGGTATTCATGGCCGGGGAAATGAATTTTTTACATTTGCATGCCATGATCGTGGTAGTAAGCATGTCTCTGCGATCCATGTGCCAGTTTACCGATCACATTGGCACTTGCCGGTGCGATCATCACCGCATCTGCTTTCTTTGCAATCGATACATGCTCTACCTGAAACTGAAAATTCCGGTCAAAGGTATCCACCAGACATTTATTTCCTGTGAGAGTTTCAAAAGTGATCGGATTGATAAAATTCGTGGCATTCTCTGTCATCAGCACATGAACATCTGCATGGCGTTTCTTCAGCGCGCTTGCCAGATATGCAATCTTATACGCCGCAATGCTGCCTGTCACTCCCAGTAATACTGTTTTTCCTTCCAGTGTCATTTTCCTTTACCTCTTTCTCCGAACCATATTATTTCTGGCTGTTTCTACGTCTTTATACTTACATGTCAAAATCTATCATAATTCATCTTTGATAACAGGATTCTGACTTTTACAATTCTATTTATTATAGACTAATTATTATCAAAAATGCAATAAGTGATTTGTTTTATTTGCGAAACAATCTTGGATGGAATTTTGCATATTCATGCCAAAACACCTCGCGGGATAGAGGTATGTGAACAGTAACGGTGAACCTCAGCAAGATTACACTTAACCGTTGTTTATAAAGATTTCCTGCATTATAATAATAATCAGTCAGATATCCATAATTTGCGCTGGACTCTACCTGACTTAACTGACAGACCGGATTACTATAATATACTGATATCAACATATAAATCCGGTGTATGACTTTGTGGAGGAATATAGGAATATATGAAGAATTATCAGATCACGCAATGGTGCGCAGCTTTATCAGACAGCAGGTACAGGAAGGAGACTTCTGTATTGATGCTACAATGGGAAACGGAAATGATACGCTTCTGCTTTCGCAGCTATGCGGAGAATCAGGAAAGGTTCTTGCCTTTGATATTCAGGAGCAGGCACTGACTGCAACCCAAAAGAGACTGAACGCCGGACATGTTCCGGAAAATTACAGACTGCTTCTGGAATCTCACGCAAATATGGCAGAATATGCCACACCAGACAGTGTAAGCTGCATTGTATTTAATTTTGGTTATCTTCCCGGTGGAGATCATTCACTTGCAACCAGAGGTGAAACCAGCATTCAGGCATTGACCCAGGCTTTAACCCTTCTGAAAAAAGGCGGAATGATTTCTCTTTGCATCTACAGTGGCGGCGATTCCGGATTTGAAGAGCGGGATCAGATCCTTGACTGGCTGAAAACCTTGATTCCCATCAATATCTGGTAATCAAAAGCGAATATTATAATCGCCCCAACAACCCACCGATACCAGTGCTGATAATTAAAAATTAACTGTATCTGTTCCAAAAAGCAGCAGAAAAGATTTTTCATATCTCTCCTGCTGCTTCTTGTTATGCCTTTTCTTCAATTTTAGTTTGCTCTCCGGGCACTTATACTTCGATTTCTGTTTTACTTAATCTGTAATGGTAATCTTCTCAATAACCGGCTGCTGATCTGACGGGATTGTTCCATTGTCGTCTGTCGGTTTTGCATCCTCGCAGATCTTATCAACAATATCCATACCTTCTGTCACATGGCCAAATCCTGCATAATCGCCGTCCAGAAATGTACTGTCTGCCTGAACAATAAAGAACTGTGAGCTTGCGCTGTCCGGATCACTGGCTCTTGCCATGGAAATAGTTCCTCTTGTGTGGGAAATATCATTGTCTACTCCATTGTTGCTGAACTCACCCTTAATATTCTCTTCAGATCCACCTGTTCCGTCTCCATTGGGATCACCACCCTGGATCATGAATCCATCCATGATACGGTGGAATGTCAGTCCGTCATAAAAACCTTCCTGTGCGAGTTTCACGAAATTTGTCACTGTGATCGGTGCTGTATCTGCATCCAGTTCCACATCAATCGTACCGTAATCCTTTACTTCGATCTCTGCGTGATGAGTTCCTGTCAGTTCTTTGGAAGTATCCAGAAGCACACTGGTTGTACTGCTGTCTGAAGAATCTTTATTTTCAGAATCTGTATCAGCAGAATCACTCTTTTCATCAGAACCATCAGAAAATCCGGCTTTTTCTGCCTCTTCTTCACTTGCTACATTATCACTGTCAGAAGAAGCAGCTTTTGTCTCCGTCTCTTCCTGAGAAGAAGTCTCCTCTTTCGCTGTTTCCTCTGTTTTGTACTCTCTTCTGTTTTATCACTGCTGCCACATCCTGCCAGTAAACCCGCGGACATAGCTGTAATACAAAGTGCTGCCAGTAATTTTCTTTTCATTTTCCTTTACCTCCGAAATCATTTACAACAATCTGATTATAACCTATCTCAGAAAAAAAACAACTCTTTTCACAAAATGTTCAGATTGTGAATGTTTCCTGTGTTTACTTCTTTCTGATTGCCTGTTAAAATGTATATGGCTGTTCAGTTCTGTACCTTCCCTTTTTGCAGTGAAACCGGAACAACAGACTGATGAACAGTCAGAATATATCTGCAAAAGAAAGCGAGGAATCCAAAATGGAAAAAATAACAAGTTTTACCATTGACCATATCAAATTACAGCCTGGAATTTATGTTTCACGTAAGGATCCGGTTGGCGGCAGTATGATCACTACCTTCGATATCCGTATGACTTCTCCTAACGAAGAACCTGTGATGAATACCGCTGAGCTTCACACGATCGAGCATCTGGCAGCAACATTCCTGAGAAATCATAAAGAGTTCGGCTCTAAAATGATCTACTGGGGACCGATGGGATGCCGTACAGGCAATTATCTTCTTTTAAATGGAGATTATGAGTCCAAGGATATCGTTCCGCTTATGATCGAGACTTTTGAATTTATACGTGATTTTGAAGGTGAAGTTCCGGGAGCATCTGCAAAAGACTGCGGAAATTATCTGGATATGAATCTGCCTATGGCAAAATATCTGGCAGGAAAATTTCTGGATGAAGTTCTTTATGATATCAAGCCGGACAGACTTATTTATCCACAGTAACATTCTACAGTATTATAGCAATCCTCATAAACAACACACCGAAAAAGATTTCTATCGTATTTTTCAGACAAAAAAAGCAGAAGCTGACAGGTCATTATCCCCTGCAGCTTCTGCTTCTGCTTTTACTTATACATTTCTGTCAACATTTTTCCAAAAAAGCCTTTATTGTACCTCTCATAGAAATATATTCAAAGAAGACTGATACAAATTTTTATATCATCAGATTATTCTGCACTTTCATCATAAGACGTATCTGCTGATGTATCTGCTGCAGTCTCACCTGCGTCTGCTGCCGGAGCTGTTGTTGTCACAAAATCTCCGCTTGCGTAACAGGTCTGTCCATTATAATCCACACGGATCCATCCATTCTCGCATACACCTGTACTGTTCAGCTGAGTTCCGGCTGCCACACTTGAAATCAGATCTGCATCTGAACTTGCATCAGAACGAAGATTTAATTCTGATGACGCATAATAGGTACCGGATTTCACTTCTACTTTTACACCACTGGCTGTCTGCTCTGCTGCCGGCGTTGGTGTTGCTTCCGGTGTTGGTGTTGCCTCTGAAGCCTCAGGAGTAGGTGTGACTTCCGGTGTTGGTGTTACTTTAACGATCATAACGCTGGAATCAATAGTAGGATCAAATCCGCATCCCTGAGCAGCAAATGCAAGTCCCAGTACAAGAACCAGCCAAAGTGATTTCTTCATAAGTAGTTTCCTCCTTTATCAAACACGCTCTGTCCCCTCGTGTTTTCTGTGTTCGCTTTATGTATTAATATACACGATTCTTACAGATAATTCAAGTATGCGTTTTGTCCTGCTTTGTCTGCTTTCTTCCATTTGCGCGGAATTGCTGCAGGGTTACTGTTCACTCCGTTCTCAGTAACGTAGCCAAAATTCATTCCAGATTGCCTGTGGCAATGGAATTTTGGCTTGTATGTCTCGGGATTTTGGCATATTCATGCCAAAACACCTCGCGGGATAATGATATGTGAACAGTAACGCTGTAGGTTCTGTGTTTATCTACAACAATTCATAAAGGACTTCCACCTCGCCGCCACAGATCATTCCCAGATTCGCACCGCCCTGATTAGACAGATTATATTTTCTGATTTCACCATGCTGCGCTTCTGGTGCATATTTCAAAGCCTGAAATTCTACATTTCCGCCTCCGATGCTTCCATATGAATTCCCGTCTTTATCAATAAACATTTTACTTCCTGTCCCTCTTGGAGAAGAACCACTCTTGGATATGATCGTGATCATAATTCCATTTTCTTTTTTCCTGACAGCATCCTCCACAGCTCCATCAATATAAGAAACATCATACCTGTTCTTTTCCTGAACGATCTCCGCAGCAATACTTACAGCAATCTCTGCCGGCATATGTCCTCCGATCGGCAATCCAATCGGTGCATGGATACTGTTGAGCTGTTCTTCGCTGAAACCTTCTCCGAGTAATTTTTCTCTGGTCAGTTTTACCTTATTTTTACTGCCGATCATTCCCAGATAAGTATAAGGGCGTCTCAGGATCTGTCTGGCACAGGCACTGTCTCCGAGATGACCTCTTGTCACGATCACATAATAAGCATTTTCATAGGCCGGTATTTTGTCTGAAAGTTTATCATAGCTGCCTTTGATCAGCCGATCGCATCCGGAAATCTCTCTGAAGTCACAAAATCTTCTCTGTCATCCATAACAGTCACATGAAATCCCAGCATTTTTCCGATTTTTGCAACAGGCTGCGAAACATGTCCGCCTCCAAAATGATAAGCTGCGGATTTTTCACATAAATTTCCACAAAGAAATCTACATCTCCCATATGAACAACTTTTGTCTCCTGGCACTCCGCCAGATCAGCTTCATATTTTTTCCAGAAATCTGCTGTATTTTCATCGGATGATAAACAATGGTTTTCTTTTATCAGACATTTTTCGCCCTTATGATTCCCGTTTAAAACCATTGCTGTTTTTACTTTTCCTGTTTCTTCCAAAATCTGATAAATTTTTCTGTACATAACTCTCTCCTGTTTCGATATAAAATACCTTTTGACCATGACATCATTATATATTATAATTGACAGAAAAAGGGGGATTATTATGAAAAAAACTTTTTTCTACACAGTCTGCCCTTCAGACTGCTTGTCGGCGTGGCTTTTGGAATCTGTATCGGACTTCTTCTTAATATAATAGATGAATCTGCCATTACGACTGCAGTACTGAATGTGGTTGTAACATCGAAGTATATTCTTGGTCAGCTGATCAGCTTTTCTGTTCCGCTGATCATCATTGGATTTATCGCACCATCTATTACCAGACTCGGAAACAATGCTTCCAGAATGTTAGGTGTTGCAGTCAGTATTGCTTATGCTTCCTCACTGGGAGCTGCTTTATTCTCTGCATTATCCGGATACCTGCTGATCCCACATTTGTCCTTCAGCTCCACTGCCAGTCATCTCAAAGCTTTGCCGGATGTAGTTTTTGAACTTTCCATTCCACAGATAATGCCTGTCATGAGTGCACTTGTACTGGCCATTATGCTGGGACTTGCATCTGCATGGACAAAAGCCAGTCTGATTTCTTCTTTTCTTGAAGAATTCCAGAAGATCATACTGGCTATTGTATCAAGAGTCATTATTCCGATTCTTCCATACTTTATCGGACTGACTTTCTGTTCACTGGCATACGAAGGAACAATCACCAGACAGCTTCCTGTATTCCTTCAGGTAATCGTCATTGTTCTGATCGGACATTTTATCTGGATAGCTCTTCTGTATATACTTGCAGGAATTTATTCCAGAGAAAATCCTCTGAAAGTTGTAAAACATTATGGTCCCGCCTACCTCACAGCTATAGGTACCATGTCATCTGCTGCCACATTGCCGGTCGCCCTCCAATGCGCACACAGGGCAAAACCTCTCCGAAAGGATCTGGTGGATTTTGGTATTCCGCTGTTTGCCAATATTCATCTCTGTGGTTCTGTCCTCACAGAAGTATTCTTCTGTATGGCAATCTCCAAAATTCTTATGGTGCAGTTCCTGCGCCGGGGGCCATGGTTCTTTTCTGCGTCCTGCTTGGAATTTTTGCCATTGGTGCTCCGGGTGTACCGGGAGGCACTGTTATGGCATCTCTCGGTATTATCACCGGTATCCTGAAATTCGGCGATTCTGCTACAGCTCTGATGCTGACTATCTTTGCCTTCAGGACAGTTTTGGGACAGCCTGTAACGTAACAGGCGATGGTGCCCTGACTCTGATTCTTACCGGATATGCCAGATACCACAATATCAGAGAACAGAAATTGCAATAAAAGTTCAAAATACCATCATATCTGTCTTTTTTCTCAGATATGATGGCCTTCATTTTCTTACGGACGAATCACTTTATCTGCACCTGTCATACGCTCTGCAATCGTATACATATCGGTAACTTTTCCAACCATCAGTTTCTCCATCAGTCCATAATGCTTCAGGCAGGTACCGCAGGTCAGGATTTCCACGCCCTCTTCTTCCATCTTTTTCAGATCTTCCAGACTTTCAGAGTCTTCTGTTGTAAGTTTTGCACCTCCATTATAGAAAAGGATTGTATCCGGATGTGTTTCCATCTGAGAAAGGGCATAGATAAATCCTTTGATCAAAATCTTTCCCAGTTCATCATCACCATTTCCCATAACATTTGAGGAGATTACCGCTACCGTCACTTTTTTATGCGGTGCTTCGCAGACAAATTTCTCTTCTTCCAAGGTACCACCTGTCTGTTCAGTCTTTACTGCCATCTTCACCTGATACTTTTTGTCTCCCAGTTTTTCAGATACAAACGTACAGCCTGTTTTATTTGCAAGTCTGCTCAGATTATTCACTGCGGTTTCATTATCGATCAGAATTTCAATCTCATCACCGACTGCCGCATTATCAATAACCTTCTTTGTCATCACTACCGGAATCGGGCACTGTTTTCCCATTGCATTTACTTCATGTTTCATTTTCTGTCACCTCTTGTTATTCTTTATATTCACTGCTTATTACTCTTCGCAATCTCCCTGATTACAGCAATTCCATAAAATATATATTTTACATCTGATTCTTACCGCGTTTAATATATTTTCCTGTTTTCTCCAGAATTACTTTTCCATCCTGCACCACATGAGCTCCTCTTAAATATACGCTGTCAATATCTCCATGAAGCTTAAATCCCTCATATGGATTATTATCCGTATGATACAGATGTGTCTTTGCAGAGATAACGTTTTCCTTCTCAGGATCAAATACAACAATATCTGCATCACTTCCCTCACGTATCACGCCCTTATTGGGATACACTCCGTAAAGTTTAGCTGCATTCTCACTTAACAGACGGCACATCTGTTCCTGCGTGATCCTGCCTGTGCGTACACCGTATGTATAAAGCAGAGTTCCTCTCGTCTGTACTCCCGGCAGCCCTCCCGGAATCTTCGTGAAATCATCTTTACCAAGAGCTTTCTGCTCCATTGTAAAGCTGCACTGGTCAGTTGCAACCGTCTGGATCTGATCATTCGCCAGTGCTTTCCACAGGCAGTCCTGATCTGCTTTCTTACGGATTGGAGGTGCACACACGTATTTGGCACCTTCAAAATCCGGTTTTGAATATACACTGTCATCCAGAAGCAGATACTGCGGACAGGTTTCCGCATATACCTTTTGTCCGTTCATTCTGGCACGCATCACTTCTTCAAATGCTTTCCGGTTGGTAAGATGTACTACCATTACAGGAGCATCTGCTGCATCTGCGATCACAAGAAGGCGGTGAACTGCCTCTGCTCCATAATATCCGGACGCACCAACGATGATTCTCAGGTCCCAGACGTCCCTCTTTTTTGGCTTCTGCGATCAACGCATCGATTGCCCCTGCATTCTCACAATGTACCCCTGCAAAACATCCGTATTCATTTAATTTCTTAATAATCTTATAAAGGTCACCGTCATCTACGATCATTGCCGGATAAGTCATGTAAAGCTTAAAACTGGTAATCCCTTCATTGATCATATCCTGTATTTCTCTCTCAGTTTCCTCATTCCATTCCACAACAGACATATGGAAAGAATAATCACAGGAACATTTCCCATCTGCTTTCTTATGCCACTTCTCAAGGCCTTCCTTCAGCGTATGACCACCTTTATCCTGAGACGCATAATCGATCACCAGAGTTGTTCCTCCTGCAATGGCAGCTCTTGTTCCTGTTTCAAAATCATCTGCCGTCACTGTTCCTGCCACTTCCAGGTCAAAATGTGTATGTCCGTCTATAAATCCCGGAAAAAGCAGCTTACCGTTTACATCAACTACCTGTGCATCCTCTGCTTCCAGATTCCGGCCTACTTTTACAATCTTCTCTCCATCTATAAGAACATCTTCTATAACAGACATATCCCCCGATACTACTGTACCATTCTTCAGTAAAGTTTTCACTGTTTCTGACACCCCTTTCTTTATTATAAGTTAGGGACAAAAAGTATTTTACCCCTAACTTATCGCAATTCTCATGTTTAAAATATACCACGATTCCTATATCACTTCAATGATTTATGATTATAATCACAAATTTTTTAAGGTATTCACATTTATTTTTTTAGGCTCTTTTTATTTCCTTTTTTTTATGATAGAATATAAAAATGTGCAGTTTCCGTATATCTGCACTGAACGTTTTGACGATAAATTTATCCGCTTTACTACATGCTCATAATCGAATGACTGTTACTGCTCAGACTATAGAAGCCCCTGCCTGATTCGGTTATGATCCGTTTAAAAGTTATATTAATAGGAGGAAATCAAATGGGACGACTTACTGTGTTAAAACAAATCGCTGCTGATCTTGCTTCCCAGTTCGGACCTGACTGTGAAGTAGTAATCCATGATCTGAAAACTTCGGAGCCGGAACATTCCATCGTCTACATCGTAAATGGTCATGTTACAAACAGAGATATCGGAGACGGACCATCCAATGCTGTTTTTGATGCGATCCGCAATCAGGAAAAAGGAGCAACCCCCGAAGACCATACCGGTTATCTGATGAAAACAGCAGACGGCAAGATCCTGAAGTGCAGCACTTCCTACATTCATGATGACGATGGTACCCTTCATTATGTTTTCGGAATCAATTATGACATTACCAAGCTTACTATGATCGAATCTGCCTTCATTCTCTTGTCACTCCGGAAAATAAGGAAGAGAAGCCCAAAGAGATCACTCATAATGTCAATGATCTTCTTGATCATCTGATCGAAGAATCTGTAGCTCTGGTAGGCAAACCTGTTCCTTTAATGAATAAGGAGGATAAGGTTACTGCTATTCAGTTCTTAAATGATGCAGGTGCTTTCCTTATTACAAAATCCGGAGATAAGGTTGCAAATTATTTCGGAATCTCCAAATATACATTGTACAGTTATATTGATGTAAATAAGTAAAAACAGGAAAGAATGATATAAAAACAGACCTGCATGGTACTTTTCCATCAGGTCTGTTTTTCTTCTGTTTTCTTTTTTCATCTAGCGCCGGTATATCGTTAAATATGCTCTCTCTTTCATCTCCTTCCTCGTATGTTTTTTCGATATTCCTTTATAGACTGATTATAACACAGAACAACAGCATTTTTTCTCTTTCACGCGAACAGTAATTATATGGCGTGAATGGTATGGAAAAGGTTGTCTTTAAATTTGAAATCTTTTATACTTGATATATATACAACATTTTGATGATAAATTTTATTAATCCTTATCAGACGGAGGTGCTGTTATGTCTGAACAGATTTTATCTGCTGTTCATGGTGTCACTACCATGCTCTTTGGAATTTACTGTTCTGCATTTTCTTGGGATCAAACCGATCAGAAAAAATATCCTGACTATGTTTCTGTTATTTTTAGGGCAGGGACTGTTATATGTAATTGATCTGGCATTATTTGGGGAAACTCTTGCAAATATGTCCTATCCTCTGATCGTACATTTTCCATTGGTTTTATTCCTCTCCGTTCATTATAAATATCCTCTGATTTCTTCCGCTGTTTCTGTCTTTTCTGCCTATCTGTGTTGCCAGATAAGCAACTGGACCGGATTATTCGCTTTGGCAATAACAGGATTACAGTGGTGTTATTATTCTGTGCGGATCTTAACAACAACCTTAACTTTGTCCTTCTTTATCGATATGTATTTCGATCTACAAAAACAATTTTTACAAAGAATGCACGTGAGCTTTCCATCATCGGTTTCCTGCCATTTGTATATTACGTTTTTGATTATGCTTCCACCAAGTTTTCAACTTTACTTTATTCCGGAAATAAAGCAGTTGTTGAGTTCATGGGATTTGCATTCTGCATTGCCTACCTGGTATTTCTCATCATCTACTTTCAGGAATATGAGAATAAACAGGAGATAACGCAATACAGCAATCTTCGTGAAATGCAGCTTCAATCCATGCAAAACGAAATTGAACAGGTAAAGATCAGCAGCCAGAGACTGGCGATCCTGCGGCATGATATGCGCCACCATCTGAGTATTATTCTGACCCAGCTGCAAAACGGACATCCGGATAAAGCACAGGAATACATCCATGAAATTAATTCTGCATATGACGATACGATCATCGCCGCCTATTCTGGAAATGAAATGCTGAACTCTGTGCTTTCCATTTATCATTCCCGTTTCACAGACAGAGGATTGTCTCTTATATGCAATGTTTCTACAGGAAAAGAACTTCCATGTTCCGATTTGTCCTTCTGTACAATCCTGTCCAATGCGCTGGAAAACTCCATGCATGCACTGGAGCAGCTGGAATCACCTTCAAAATGGGCCCGGCTTACTCTTTCGCAGAAAAAGAATCACATTCTTTTCCAACTGGAAAATCCCGTAGAAAAGATTCCGACATTTGTAGATGGAGTTCCGGTTTCTATCAGAAACGGACATGGAATCGGTGTCAGGAGTATTATTTATTATGTGGAACAATTGCATGGACAGTGTCATTTTTCTATCGTGGACCATTGCTTTGTCCTGCGAATTATCATCTGACACAGGATTTCCACTGCCGGATACAATACATAACATTTATTCACTCACAGAAAGGTTTTGATAAAAATTATGAATATTGCAATTTGTGATGATGAAATACTCTTTACCCGGGAATTAAGTTCACTCCTGACGCACTGGGCGAAAAAAATGATTTTCACTTACCCTGTATCCATATTCCAACGGCGATGATCTGTTAACAGCTCTCCGGACAATTCCGGTAGATCTGATCTTTCTCGACATCATCATGCATTATTAAACGGCATAGATACAGCAAAAGAAATACGCAGCATGGGACTGACTGTTCCTGTGATTTTTCTGACTTCTTCCAGAGAATTTGCCCTGGATTCCTATGATGTAAAAGCTTTTCATTATCTTTTAAAACCAGTAAATACTCTGAAAATTTTTTTCTGTTATGGATGATTTTTTTAAAACTTATCATGTTCCGGCGGAATTTTCGTCGCACATACTGCAGACGGATTCTGCTCAATTACGCTCAATGATGTAGATTATCTGGAAGCTCAGAATAAACAGGTTCTGGTCTGCCTTTCAAATGGAACTACTTTAAAAATCCGCGAATTATTTGCAAAGTGTGAAGGGGTCTTTACTCCGGCAAAAGGATTCTTTAAATGTCACCGAAGCTATATTGTAAACCTGTCGCACATAAAACAGTTCACAAGAACTATGGTCACTACCGGCATTTCCTCTGTCCCTATTTCCAGAAATAACTATTCTGCATTCAAAGATGCCTATTTTTCATATATGTTTGATTCTAACTCCGGTTAATCCGATAATTACAGCATTTGTGGGTTACTATCCCCTCCGTTCTCAGCAATACATTTTGCAGTTCACTGCTTTTCGTACACCCTCACATATTCTTATCGTTCCATTTCATGTGCCTGTTTGTAGATTTCACAGGCAGCATAATTCACACATCTGTCATGTGCACAATCCATAAATGTGAGGGTTCTTTTATCTCCTTCCATCGTATATTCGCAGCAGACAGTCTGCCCTCCATTACATGTTCTGCAAAATCCCGAAATAAACTCTTCTTCTATCTCCATTTTATTCCTCCTCAATTTTCCTTATATCTCATTATCCTTCCGAGAAACAAAAATACAGGCAACAATATATTCGTTACTGTTCACAAATATTTTTTATTTATTCGTCCGTTTTTTGTTGCATTTTACAACAAACAGATTTATAATCAGTATAACATAGAAATGTGCGGAAACACTATAACAAACATAAAATAATCGTAACTGTTCAGTACCTTCACAGTTAGAGTCAAAATCCATTAAAAATCGCCTTCGGCGATGGGATTTTGACTTGTATGTCTCGGGATTTTGGCATGTTCATGCCAAACACCTCGCGGGATAGTAGACTGCTGAATAGTTACAAATAATCAAAAAAGAGGGAAAATGTCATGAACAAAGAACTTTATGATGAGGCAATACGCTCCAATATCCTGTCACGCAAACTGATCGAACAGTTGATGGAAAGTATGAATTACAGTAGTATCTCTTTTATCAACTGGACTGTAGAGGTACTAAAGATTATTAAAACACGTCTGGAACGCGGAGATAAAATCACAGACGAAGTATCCGGAATTACTTATGATATAAAATCTTTCCGAAATTTTGTAAGCACCAATTTTTCTTCCTATATTACAAGTCAGGTCTTTGATGCTCCTGATAAGGCAGAGAAAGTATATTTTTCTCTGGAAGCCACCGAAGACGGACATGCCTACAATATGGTTATGGCAAATTCATCAAAGGACAAAACATATAAGTGGATTTCCAGTCTCAGCGAACGCTTTTCATTAGTGGAGATGATCGCTACCGGAATTGTATATCTTAAAGATAACAGGACAGATACATAATCAGCCATTTATTTCCGGAAATGGTAAGTACTGCAGATATGACGTAGAAAAAGGGCAGATTATCGAATTATAAAACGTTGAGATTGATTTGCATCTTATTATATTATGCATAATCTTAAGAATTGCATAATACAGAACAAACAACCATCATTGAGTCAGTACATACAAGAAAGAATCCTGCTTGCAGGATTCTCCGCCTGCGGCGGTCGCTTCAGCGACATAATTCCTCTCCGTCGCAGTGCGATCCTGCTCGGAGGGCTTTTTATGTTATAGGAACATTACAGAGTAATTTCCTATAACATAAAAATCCCCTGCCATTCAGCAGGGGATTTTAATTTAATCATATTCAGATTAGTTGTTGATAAGTTTGTCTTCGCCATTCCAGCTGTAAAGTTTACGGATTTCTTCGCCAACTTTCTCAGACTGATGCTCAGAAGCTTTCTTTCTCATAGCTTTGAAGTGAACCTGTGCACCTGCATCAGACATATCAAGTAAGAAGTCTTTTGCAAATGTACCATCCTGGATATCAGAAAGAATTTTCTTCATAGCTTTCTTTGTATCTTCTGTGATGATCTTAGGTCCTGTGATGTAATCACCATATTCAGCAGTGTTGGAGATAGAATATCTCATTCCTGCGAATCCTGACTGATAAATCAGGTCTACGATCAGCTTCATTTCATGAATACATTCAAAGTATGCATTTCTTGGATCATAACCAGCTTCAACAAGTGTTTCGAAACAGCCTGCATAAGTGCGCAAACACCACCGCAAAGTACAGCCTGCTCACCGAAGAGGTCTGTCTCTGTCTCTACACGGAATGTAGTTTCAAGAAGACCAGCTCTTGCTCCGCCGATTCCAAGACCATATGCCAATGCAAGATCCTGAGCTTTTCCTGTGTAATCCTGCTCTACAGCGATAAGACAAGGTGTTCCTTTTCCAGCCTGATACTCACTTCTTACTGTGTGACCAGGTGCTTTAGGAGCGATCATTGTAACATCAACATTCTTTGGTGGTTTGATGCATCCGAAATGGATATTGAAACCATGAGCAAACATTAACATGTTGCCTTCTTCAAGGTTTGGCTCGATGGATTCTTTGTAAAGTTTAGCCTGTAATTCATCATTGATAAGAATCATGATGATATCTGCCTGTTTAGCTGCTTCAGCTGCTGTATATACCTTAAAGCCCTGCTCTTCAGCTCTCTTCCAGGATTTGCTGCCTTCATAAAGACCGATAATGACATCACATCCGGAATCCTTTAAGTTCAGAGCATGTGCATGTCCCTGGCTTCCGTATCCAATAATTGCAATTTTTACCATCCAGTAAGCTTAAATTACAATCTTCCTGATAAAAAATCTTGTTAGCCATTTTATTTTCCTCCTGCTAATCGTAAAAAAATTTATCGTTAAGGGATGCTCCCCTAGCAAACTATAATATGTACTGTTTCTGAGATATTTTTCAATTTCCTGCGTTCCGAAAAGCCTTCCGGTCTTTTCATCAGAAATAGGTTACATCCTGCGAACCTCTTGATAAACCGGTCATTCCTGTACGTGCAAGTTCGAGAATCTCGTAATCACCCATCAGCTCAAGAAATGCCTCCAGTTTATTATGGTTGCCTGTCATCTCCAATATCATGGAATCCACACTTACGTCTGCAACTTTCGCATGGAAAACATCCGCTATGGAAATGAGTCCCTGTCTCTGCTCCGGTTTCGCAGCCACCTTGATCATCATTAATTCATGGCATACGCTGTTGTCCGGCTCCAGGATCTTAATATCTCTTACATCTACAAGCTTGGCAAGCTGATTCGTGATCTGCTCCAGAATCAGTTCATCCCCGCTGCACACAACGGTAATTCTGGAAAAACGCTCGTCCGCTGTTACACCTCCGGTAATGCTGTCGATGTTATAGCCTCTGCGGCTGAATAATCCAGATACTCTGGTTGTTACACCTGCAGTATTATCTACTAACAGGGATAATACTCTCTTCTGCATGTCCCACCTGCTTTCAACGTGTACATTTTCACCACGTTAATATAATAAATAGCTCGTATGGTTACCATTATATCAATAATCGTGATTTTGTCAATAAATTTTTCGCACAAAAACAAATGTCTTTCTGTGACAGCTTTTGTAAAAACATCAAATTAACTGCCTATATCAGATATTTATTTCTGAACTCTTCGATCATTTTCGGTTTCAGATAAAATACGGTCTGGAAAAACTTTTCCATAGAACCATAAGTCTTTTTCACTGTTTCAAAAACAGCAGCCAGATACTCCTCTTTACATTGTATATAATCGGAAGCTTCTCGGTCATTTTCTCATCTGCCTCCGGCCAGGTCTGTACAAGTCTCTGCAT
>ENA-OQAS01000233-OQAS01000233.1-human-gut-metagenome-genome-assembly--contig:-NODE-233-length-29645-cov-3.824107_pt1 | contig 29645 bp, 47 predicted proteins | sample MGYA00242733_ERZ504523 | MGnify/ENA primary metagenome ERZ504523 (study PRJEB26092, sample SAMD00036239) | human gut metagenome | host: Homo sapiens | study: EMG produced TPA metagenomics assembly of...
TTGCCAAGTGGCGCGTCATCCGCGGCTACCGGGCAGTGACCGAACCATGACCGTGCAGGTAAAATAGCCCCACAGCACAAGGCCCCGCAGACTTTGAAAAAGGTCTGCGGGGCCGCTGTTTGTTTATGCGTGGCGTGCAGGGAAAGTTTGAGAAGGCGTACAGCAAACCTGTTCCGCGCATTACATCTCATGTGCTGCGACACACCTTCTGCACCAATGTCCAGCAGGCCGGGTTGGATGTGAAGAGCCTGCAATACCTGATGGGACACTCCAATGCCAGTGTGACGTTGGATGTCTACACGCACAGCAGCTTTGAATCGGTTGAAAGAGCCTTTGAACAGATCGCCGGCAACCTGTGATTTTCGACGCATGAAGCGGAATTGCTTACTCAATAAGTACCTTATGGAGACGGGATCTCTTCGGAGACCCCGTCTCTTTTTGTATAGAAACCACAGATGCAGCCCACTCTATCAAAAAGGGGTGAGCAGATGTCCGGCAAACGGGTATTGGCGTTGTATGCAGCTGTTCTGCTGGGGTTTGCGGTAGTTTTGTGTCGCCTGTATTTTCTGGCAGAGAACCATACCTATGCTGCCCGGGCCGAAGCGCAGAGCACGGTCCGGCTCTCGCTGCCTGCCCGGCGGGGCAGCTTCTACGACCACAGCGGCCTGCTTCTCACCGGGCTGGAAAGGCGGTATCTTGCCTCTGCTTCCCGGGCGAAAACAACTACACACGCCTGTATGCATTTACGGACAGTGCCGGGCAGGCACTTTTGTACCGGAACCGCAACCGCTCCGCACCGTTTCTGCTGGAAGTGGACCGCGACCTTTCCGGGCGCGGCATACGCTGCTTTGCAACGGCACGGCGCTGCGCAGAAGTTCCGCTGTGCCAGCATCTGATCGGCTATCTGGATGCAGAAGGCCGCGGCACTGCCGGGCTGGAAAAGGCGCTGGACAGCCAGCTGGCCGGGACAAAGGAGCATGACACGCTGGTGTGCGCGGTCACAGCACAAGGACGGCTGCGGGCCGGGGAAACACCGCAGCTCACCCGGCAGGACAGCAGTGCGGTGGGCGTGCAGCTGACGATCTCCCGCCCGGTGCAGCGTGCCGCCGAAGCGGTGGCCGCAGACACCATGACCAGCGGCTGCATTCTGGTTCTGGACACGGCCACTGCTGCGGTTCGCGCCAGCGTCAGCGTACCGGGCTATGACCCGGATGACCTTGCCGCAAGTCTGGATGCACCGGACAGTCCGTTCCTGAACCGCGCACTGGAAAGCTATGCTGTGGGTTCAGTGTTCAAGCCGGTGCTGGCTGCGGCAGCGCTGGAGCAGGGCATCCTGCCGGAGTACGAATGCACCGGTGCGGTGATGGTGGATGGACAGATCTTCCGCTGCGCAGGCGGTGTTCCGCACGGAACGGTGGACATGACTGCGGCTCTGGAAAAAAGCTGCAACGGCTATTTTATCCGGCTGGGGCAGCAGCTGGGGGCAGAGACGCTTTTGCAGATGTCTCGGCAGCTTGGCTTCGGGCAGGAGGTGCCGGTGGCAGGTGCGCTGCACGCCGATGCCGGAAAGCTGCCGTCTGCCGGGGAGCTTGCCCAGAGCGGCCAGCTGGCAAATTTCAGCTTTGGGCAGGGCGGTCTGCTGGCATCACCGGTACAGATCGCCGCCATGATGAACACCATGCTTCCGGTGGAGTGTACCGCACGCCTTTCTTTGTGTGTGGCTCGGTGGATGAAACTGACGGTACGCCGCTGGAAACGCTTGCACATCCGCAGTCAAGGCGGGTGATGAGTGCGGAAAATGCAGCGCTCCTGCGTAAATGCTGCAGCAGGTGGTGGAAGAGGGCACCGCGCAGGATGCTGCCTGGCTGGAAGAAGGGGCTGGCGGCAAGACCGGTACCGCGCAGACCGGGCAGTTCACACCGGATGGCACGGAACGCAAAAACTTGTGGTTTGCAGGGTTTTACCCGACGCAGCAGCCGCGCTACACCATTGTGGTGCTGCAGGACGGGCAGGTGAGCACGGAACATTCCAGCGCTGCCATCTTTGCCCGGCTGTGCGCAATGCTGGACCTTCTGGCATAAAAATGCACGGTTTCTGCTTGCTTTTTTGCGCTTGTTATGCTACTATATATTTGTATTTCTGCGTAGTTTTTGTTGAATTAAAATAAAGGAGCGTTTCAATCCATGTCTGTTATCGAAATTGTTGGCGGTGTGATCCTGCTGATCGCTTCGCTCGTCATCGTTTTCCTCACTCTCATGCAGCACACCCATGGTCAGGGCCTTTCCGGTGCCATCAACGGCAGTATGGGCGGCGCAAACAATGCCCGTTTGACCCCGGCTGATCAGATGCTGGCCAAGACCACCCGCATTGCAGGCATTGTTTTCTTTGTGGTTGCCATTCTGGCATGTCTGTTTGCAGGCCGTCTGGCAGGTTGACAAGGTTCGTGCAGCCCCGTGTAAAGGACGGGGCTGTTTTTCTGTGTTATGATAGGATGTCAGCGGCAGTCTGACCGCTGGGCAGGGTGGGGCAGCTGGCCCACGATTGGCAGCGCTGCGGCACGTTGGAGCTGCGGCCATGGAAGAGCAAGGAGAAAAAATATTATGGCAATGCGCGATAAAATTGAGCACGCGATCCAGAATCAGCCGTGCACCGTCAAAGACCTCAAATCCAAATTCGGCGGGGACCGCGGCTCGGACCGCAAGGTGATGGAGGCTGTGGATCAGCTGGTGCACGAGGCGGTCATCTGCCAGCGTCAGGGCGTGTTCTTTACGGTGCGCTCCGGCCGTGCAGACAAGGCTCTGCTGTGCAAGGTGGTAAAACTGGGCAAGAATTTTGCCTTTGTCATGCTGGAGGACGGCACCAGCGATATCTTTATCCCGGGCCGTTTTACCCGCGGTGCCATGCCCGGCGACATGGTGCTTGTGGAAAAGTTTGAGCACCCCCGTGTGGAGGGCAGCGATGAAGGCGAGATCCTGGCCATTCTGGAAGAAAAGAACGATCTGGTGGGCACTGCCCGCCGCATTGAGGGCCGCCTGAAGTTCGTGCCGGACGACTGCCCGGCCATCTCCATGCAGTTGATGCGTGACTGCGAGGGCGGTGCAAAGGACGGCGACAAGGTGGCCGTGGAGATCCTGCAGCGCGGCAATCGGCAGGAAGATCACCGCGTGGGCGTTGCCATGCGGTTTGGCAGCTCGGACGAAGCAAAGCGCTGCGCAAAGGCCCTGCTCTATGCGCAGGATATCCGCAGCCGCTTCCCGGATAAGGTTCGTGAGGAAGCCAAGAAGCTGGAGAACGCTGAGGTCTCTGAAAAGGACACCGAGGGCCGCATGGATCTGCGTGCCCTGCCCATCTTCACCATTGACAGTGCTGAGACCAAGGACATCGATGATGCCATCAGCCTGACCAAGACCCCGGAGGGCGGCTTTGAGCTGGGTGTCCACATTGCAGATGTTTCCAACTATGTCAAGCCCGGCAGCGAACTGGACAACGAAGCGTTTAACCGCGCAACCAGTGTCTACTATGCCGATCAGGTGGTGCCATGCTGCCCAAGCAGCTTCCAACGGCATCTGCAGCCTGAATGAGGGCGTGCTGCGTCTGGCTTCTCCTGCCTGATGCATCTGGATAAGGATGGCAACCTGATCGATTACCGCTTTGTCAAGTCGGTCATCCGCAGCCGCGTCAAGGGTGTTTACTCCGAGATCAATGCCTTGCTGGCCGGCAGTGCTGACGACGAGCTGAAGGGCAAGTACCATGAAGTGCTCAGCCAGCTGCCCGCCATGAAGGAGCTGTACGGCCACCGCGCCCGCCTGCGCAAGGAGCGCGGCTGCATGGATATCGAGAGCGGCGAGGTGAAGCTGATCCTCGACGAGGACGGCCACTGCATCGATGTGAAAAAGCGCACCTCCGGCGAGAGCGAAGCTATGATCGAAGAGTTCATGCTGCTGGCCAACCAGTGCGCTGCCCACTTTGCCCGCGTGAAGCAGATCCCCTTCGTGTACCGTGTGCACGAGGAACCCAATGCTGAAAAGCTGGAGCGTCTGCACACTCTGCTGCAGCCTGCGGCATCAACGATCACTTTGCCAAGGATGTGCCACCCCCAAGGAGCTGAGCGCATTCTGGAAGGTGTGCGCGGCGGCCCGTATGAGCAGATCATCAATACCGGTATGCTGCGTTGCATGTCCAAGGCTGTGTATGAGGAAAAACCCAAGGGCCACTACGGTCTGGTGCTGAAGGACTACGCTCACTTCACCAGTCCCATCCGCCGCTACCCGGATCTGGCCATCCATCGCATCATGACCGCCCAGCTCAAGGGCATGGATAAGGATACCATGGTGCTGCGCTACAGCGACTTTGCCGAGAAGGCAAGCAAGCAGTCCAGTGAGCGCGAGATCATTGCAATGCAGATCGAGCGCAAGGCTGAGGACTGCTACAAGGCCGAGTATGCCCGCCGCCATCTGGGCGAGTGCTACGAGGGCCGCATTTCCGGCGTGACCCAGCGCGGCCTGTTCATCGAGTTGGAGAACGGCGTGGAGGGCTTTGTGCCGGCTTCCAGCCTGACCCCCTCCGGCACCATGCTCACCGAGGGCATCCGCCTGTCCGACCCCGTCTCCGGCAAGAACTGGAGTCTGGGCGACACCATGATGATCACCATTGTGCGTGCGGATGTGAACCTGGGCAAAATCGACTTGAGGTTGCTCCGGCAAGCACAAAGTAAGCAAAAAGATCAGAACACCTGTACGGCGTTTTCCTGCATAGGAAGAGACTGTACAGGTGTTTTTTGTCCGCGGACAAGAAGCGATGGAAAAGGGGAGAACGACATGCTGAAAAACGAAACACTGCGCAGAGATGCAGATGCCATCATCCGTGCCAGCCTGAACGCTGTTCTGCCGGACGAAGCGGTGCGCCGCGCGTTGAAAAATTTCCGGCCGCAGGGCGGCAGGGTGCTGCTGGTGGCTGCCGGTAAGGCAGCATGGCAGATGGCCCATGCGGCGGTGAAATTTCTTGGCCGGGTGGATGGCGGTGTGGTCGTGACCAAATACGGCCACGTGAAGGGCACGATCCCCGGCGTGGACTGCTGCGAAGCCGGGCACCCCGTGCCGGATGAGAATGGCTTTGCCGCCACCCGGAAAGCGCTGGAACTGGTGCAGGGCTTAACGGCAGAGGATACGGTGCTGTTTCTGCTGTCCGGCGGCGGCAGTGCACTGTTTGAGAAGCCGCTGATCCCCGGCGCAGAGCTGCAGCAGATCACGGGCCAGCTGCTTGCCAGCGGTGCCGATATCGTGGAGATGAACACCATTCGCAAGCGCCTGTCCGGGGTCAAGGGCGGGCGGTTTGCACAGAGCTGTGCGCCCGCACAGGTGTTCAGCATCGTGCTCAGCGATATTCTGGGCGACCCGCTGGATATGATCGCCAGCGGCCCGGCGGTGCCGGATACCTCCACCTGTGCACAGGCCCTTGCCATTGCGGAAAAATATCACCTGCAGCTTTCGGCACAGGCCAAGGCTCTGCTGGCACAGGAGACTCCAAAGGTGCTGGACCGTGTTGCCACGCAGATCACCGGCAGCGTGCGGGAGCTGTGCAGCGCAGCAGCCAACGCCTGCCGGGAGCGGGGCTATGAGCCGGTGATCTTGACCGACAGGCTCTGCTGTGAAGCGCGGGAGGCTGGCAGCTTCCTTGGTTCCATAGCCCGCACCCACGCGGGGCAGGGCAAAAAGCTGGCCTTTCTTGCAGGCGGTGAGACGGTCGTCCACCTGACCGGAACAGGTCTGGGTGGGCGCAATCAGGAGCTGGCCCTTGCTGCAGCACCAATGATCGCCGGGCTGGATGCAGCGGTCTTTTCGGTGGGCAGCGATGGCACCGACGGCCCAACCGATGCTGCGGGCGGCTATGTGGACGGCAGCACGGCCGCGGCACTGGCGCAGAACCAGCTGAACGTGTACGATGTGCTGCAGAACAACGATGCCTACCATGCCCTCAAGGCGGTGGATGGGCTCATCATCACCGGCGCGACCGGCACGAATGTCAACGATGTGGCCGTGGTGCTGATCGGAAATCAAGAATAGAACAAAGCCACCGGGAGTTCTCTGCAAAAAGCGGAAGCGGAACGGATGGAGCTACAGCGCCGCAAGGAACTTACGGAACAGATGTTCCACGGGATGGCCCGCATCGTGGACCGGTTTGTGGTGTGTGATCTGGAAAATGACCACTATGAACCATGCCTTGCAGGATCATGGATTATATGGGTAAAAATAAGGTGCTGTCCGCACAGACAGCACCTTATTTTTATGGTTTACATGTGCAGCAGGCTGCGCTGCTCGCTGGCGCGGAACTTGAGTGCCGCAGCAATGAATGCCTTGAACAGCGGGTGAGCACGGTTCGGACGGCTCTTGAACTCCGGGTGGAACTGTGCGCCCAAATGGAAGTCACGGCCGGGCAGCTCTACAGTCTCTACCAGACGACCGTCGGGGCTGGTGCCGGAAATAACAAGACCGGCGTCCTGCATCTCCTGACGGAACTCGTTGTTGAACTCGTAGCGGTGGCGGTGGCGCTCCCAGATCTCGGCCTCGCCGTAGCACTCGGCCATCTTGGTGCCGGGCATCACCTTGCAGGGGTATTTACCCAGACGCATGGTGCCGCCCTTGGGAATGTTGCCCTGCTGGTCGGCCATCAGGGCGATCACATTATGCTTGCCATCCGGGGTGAATTCGCTGGAATTTGCATCCTTGTAGCCCAAAACGCCCCGGGCAAACTCCATCACCATGATCTGCATGCCAAGCAGATGCCAAAGTAGGGAACATGGTTCTCGCGGGCATACTGTGCAGCCTGGATCATGCCCTCAATGCCGCGGTCGCCAAAGCCGCCGGGTACGATGATGCCGTCCACATCTGCAAAGGCTTCCTTGCAGGCGACCTGGTCGGTCAGGTCTTCGCTCTCCACCCAGCGGATCTCCACCTGACTGTCGTTCTCAAAGCCGGCGTGGTACAGGCTCTCCATCACGGAGAGGTAAGCGTCGTGCAGCTTGACGTATTTGCCCACCAGTGCAATGCTGCAGGTCTTGCTGCGGGTGGCAATGCGGCTGACCACCTGCTTCCACTCGGTCAGGTCGGCAGCGGGCACATCCAGCTTGAGCTTCTGCACCACTACCTCGTCCAGACCACCGGTGTGCAGCATCAGCGGGCACTGGTACAGGCTGGGCATGGTCAGGTTCTCGATCACACACTCCGGCTTCACATTGCAGAAAGTGCTGATCTTGCGGCGGATGTCGCCGCCCACACTGCCGTCTGCGCGCAGGATGATGATGTCCGGGTTCACGCCCATGCCCTGCAGCTCTTTCACAGAGTGCTGTGCAGGCTTGGATTTGTACTCGTCCGAGCCGGAAATGTAAGGCACCAGCACCACATGAATGTAGCAGCAGTTGTCGCGGCCCTGCTCCAGACCCACCTGACGGATGGCCTCGAGGAAGGGCTGGCTTTCAATATCACCGGTCGTGCCGCCGATCTCGGTAATGACCACGTCAGCCTCGGTGGAAGAGGCCAGATTGTAGATATAGCTCTTGATCTCGTTGGTGATGTGGGGAATGATCTGCACGGTCTGGCCCAGATATGCACCTTGACGTTCCTTGTTCAGTACGTTCCAGTACACCTTGCCGGTGGTCAGGTTGGAGTATTTGTTCAGATTCTCGTCGATAAAGCGCTCGTAGTGGCCCAGATCCAGATCGGTCTCAGTGCCATCGTCGGTCACGAACACCTCACCGTGCTGCAGCGGCTCATGGTACCCGGTCTACATTCACATAGGGTCCAGCTTCTGGCTGCCACCTTCAGACCGCGGCATTTGAGCAGACGGCCCAGCGATGCGGCTGTGATGCCCTTGCCAAGGCCGGAGACGACACCGCCGGTGACAAAGATGAATTTGGTTTGTTTCTCTGCCATAGAATTTCCTCCTCTATTTTTGTTTTTCTGAATTCTTTCCCTTATAAACCTTTGTGAATTCTTTCAGGTGAACGGTCTTGCTCTCAGCCTTTCCCAAAATGAGCCGGTGAAAGCAAGGATACTTTTCCCAATCCAATATTATACACCCATGTCCTCATAATTTTCAAGGACTTCCTGTGCAATTTCTGTGCGGTCACGACGGGTATCCATGGCCTGTTTTTCTATGTAGCGGTGTGCCTCGGCTTCGGTCATGTGCTCGTGCTCCACAAGGCAGCATTTTGCCCGGCTGACCAGCCGCACCTGTGCGATCTTTTCCTGTAAGCGGGCGTTCTCCTGCCGGGCACGCAGCAGGCGGTGGTTGCCCGCCGCCGCCATGTGCATGGCCTGCACAAAAAAGGCGGTACTGAAGGGCTTTGACAGCAGCAATACCCCCTGCTCACTCAAAGGCCCCAAAAGCTGCTCAGCCTGTGCGGCCTTGACCAGAAACACGACACCGGCATCTGTTTTTTCCACAGCATTGATGCACACCTCATGCCCGAATTCATCGGGCAGGGGAGAGTTGACCACGATCAGCTCAAAATCCGATTCCGTCATGCGCCGCCGGGCTTCGGCCCCGCTGGGAATGATCACCGGGCGGCTGTAGCCCATTTCGGTCAGCCGTGCAGCGATATACTCGTTGGAGCTTGCACCGCACTTACGATCAGTGCACGTCCCATTTCCTTCGCTCCTTTCTCCTACACACTCTCTTTTGCAGGGGTCAGATGGCGTTGAAGTAATGGGTACGCTCGTACTCAACAGGGTCGGATGCGTGTTTCAGTGCTTCGCAGCGCTTCAGTTCTTCCGTAAGTAGCGGCTGGCAAGCTGCTCGGGCAGCACTCTGCGCAAAAATTCGCTCTCCTCCGCAGCCTGCACGGCCTCTTCCAGACTGGTGGGCAGAGTCTCAAGACCGAGCCCCTCAGCCATGGAGGGGTCGAACAGATTCTTGTTCACGGGGGCAGAGAGCACCATGCGGTTCTCGATGCCGTCCAATCCGGCAGCCAGAACCAGACCAATGGCCAGATAGGGGTTGCAGGCAGGGTCCGGGCTGCGCAGCTCCATGCGGCAGTTGTCGCCCTTTACCTGCGGGATGCGCACCAGCTGGCTGCGGTTCTGGCGGCTCCAGCTCACATAGCGGGGCGCTTCATCGCAGCCAAAGCGCTGATAGCTGTTGGGCAGAGGGTTGGTGAACACGGTCAGCTCCCGGCTGTGGGCCAGCACACCGGCCATAAAGCTGCCTGCAATGCTGTCCGGGGCAATGTCGCCCTCAAACAGGTTGCGGCCATCCATGTAAAGGGACAGGTTGATGTGCAGGCCGCTGCCTGCCTGATCCGGCAGGGGCTTGGGCAGGAGCTTGCATGGATGCCGCTGCGGGTGGCAATGGCGCGCACGATCTGCTTGAACATCATCACGTTGTCGGCGGTCTTGAGGGGGCCTGCGTGGTGGCAGTCGATCTCGTTCTGGCCGTTGCCGCTTTCGTGATGGCTGTGCTGAGGCTCATGCCCATCTGCTCCATGGTCAGGCAGATGTCCCGGCGGAGGTTCTCGCCTGCATCCAGCGGGGCCACGTCAAAGTAGCCGCCAAAGTCGATGGGGATACGGGTGGGGCGGCCCCGGTCATCATTCTCGAACAGGTAGAACTCACACTCTGCGCCCACATTGCAAGTGATGCCCAGCTTTTTGAATTTGCGATTCACGCTGCGCAGAAAGCCGCGGCAGTTGCCGCCAAAGGGCTGGCCGTCCGGCTTTTCCACATCACAGAAAAACTGCATCACCCGGCCTCGGTAGGCCGCCAGGGAGAATGGTCACGGTGGAAAGATCCGGCCGCAGCACAAGATCGCTTTCCTCCACCTTCATAAAGCCGGCAATGGAACTGCCGTCGAAGCAGACACCGTCTTCCAGAGCTTTGGGCAGATCGTTTGCCAACACGGCAATGTTCTTCTGAGTGCCAAAAATATCGCAGAAGGCAAAGCGCACAAATTTGACGTTGTTGTCCTCCACAAAATCAAGGATGTCCTGTTGGGTCGAATAGCTCATAATGGTTTCCCTTTCAAATAAAAACGCCTAAAGGCCTGCCCTCAGAATGGGAGCAGGTCTTTAGGCTGGTGTAAGAAATAGGAAAAGGAGAATGGCAATTTTAAATTCCGCAGCCTACGGATGCTATTCTGCTGTTACGCTGATGAAAGATCAGACGTAGTAGAGCATCTTGCTGTAGCTGGGCAGAGGCCAATAATCCTCACCGCAGATGGTCTCGGCGTCGTCCGCAGCGGCACGCAGAGCATCCATTGCAGGCAGCACGTTGTCGTGGAAAGCAACGGCCTTTTCTGCCTCGGTGGGCAATGCCTTGGAAGCATCCACTGCATCCTGCAGGGTATCGACAGCGTCGCTCATAGCATCGGCATCAGCAGAGAGCTTGGTCAGGGTCTTGGTCTCACTGCGCACGCTGATGTTCTCGCTCACAGCCAGTTTGGATGCTGCGGTATTGGCAAGCTCGCTCATGTAGGAGTTGACGCAGGCAGCAGCTGCTTGCGGGCCATTTCCAGCATGGTCAGAGCCTCGATGTTGATGATCTTGGAGTAGTGCTCCAGCTCCACCTCGTAGCGGCTCTCCATCTCTACCTTGGTCAGCACGCCGAACTCTTCCATCAGGCAATGTTCTTGGGCTCGATCAGGGCAGGCAGAGCAGCGGGGGTGTTCTTCTTGTTGGGCAGACCGCGCTTTGCGGCTTCCTCTTCCCACTCGGCAGTGTAGCCGTTGCCGTTGAAGATGACGCGGCGGTGGTCGCGGATGGTGCGCTTGACCAGAGCAATCACGGCGCTGGTAAAGTCCTCAGCGCTCTCCAGCTCGTCGGCGTAGCCCTTCAGTTCCTTTGCAACGGCGGTGTTCAGGATGGTGTTGGCATCACTCAGGTTCTCAGCGGAACCGGGCATACGGAACTCAAACTTGTTGCCGGTGAAGGCAAAGGGAGAGGTACGGTTGCGGTCGGTGGTATCCTTGCTGAACTTGGGCAGGACATCAACGCCCAGATCCATCTTCATCTTGACGGGGCCGGCATAGGGGGAATCGGATGCGATGGCATCGATGACAGCTTCCAGCTCTTCGCCCACGAAGATGGAAATGATAGCCGGAGGTGCCTCGTTGGCACCCAGACGGTGATCGTTGCCGGGAGTGGCAACGGAGGTGCGCAGCAGATCGGCGTACTCGTCAACAGCCTTGATGACAGCAGCCAGGAACACCAGGAACTGCAGGTTCTCCATGGGGGTGTCGCCCGGGTCGAGCAGATTCTCGTGGGTGGTGGACATGGACCAGTTGTTATGCTTGCCGCTGCCGTTCACGCCCTCAAAAGGCTTCTCATGCTGCAGGCAGACCAGACCGTACTTGGGAGCGATCTTCTTCATCATCTCCATCGTCAGCAGGTTGTGGTCGATGGCAACGTTGGTGGTGTCGAAGATGGGAGCCAGCTCATGCTGGCAGGGAGCAACTTCGTTGTGCTTGGTCTTGGCGGGAATGCCCAGCTTCCACAGCTCCTCGTCCAGCTCCTTCATAAACTCGGAGACCTCGGGACGAATGACACCGAAGTAGTGCTCTTCCAGCTCCTGACCCTTGGCAGAGGGGGCACCGAACAGGGTGCGGCCGGTGAGGATCAGATCTTGACGGGCTTCGTAATCTTCCTTCTTAATAAGGAAGTACTCCTGCTCGGGGCCGACGGTGGTGGAGACGTAATCCACATCCTTGCCGAACAGCTTCAGGATGCGAACTGCCTGATTGGACAGTGCGTTCATGGAACGCAGCAGGGGGGTCTTCTTATCCAGAGCCTCGCCGGTGTAGCTGACGAATGCGGTGGGGATGCACAGCACGTCATCCTTCACGAATGCGTAGCTGGTGGGGTCCCATGCAGTGTAGCCGCGGGCCTCGCAGGTGCGCGCAGACCGCCGGAGGGGAAGGAAGATGCATCGGGCTCGCCGCGCACCAGCTCCTTGCCGGAGAACTCCATGATGGCGGTGCCGTCGCCCACAGGGGAAACAAAGCCATCGTGCTTCTCACTGGTGATGCCGGTCAGCGGCTGGAACCAGTGGGTGTAGTGGGTGGCACCCAGCTCCATGGCCCAGCGCTTCATCACGCTGGCCACAACGTTTGCCACCTCAATGTCCAGCGGAGCACCCTTGTGCAGGGTGTTCTTCAGGCTCTTATAAGTTGCGCTCGGCAGGCGCTCCTTCATCACATGTTCGTTAAAGACCTTGCTGCCGTAGATTTCCATAACATTCGCTGCCATAAATCCTACTCCTTACTTGATCTTATTTTTCTTACCCTTTCGTCTGCATTCTGATCTGCCGCAATGCCGCACCCAGAAGTACGAAAGCATCTTAACAAAAACGGCGCTGCGAGTCAGGAGGTGACCCACAGCGCCGTTGCTGTCTATGGTTTGATTATAGCCTCTGCCGGGCAAAAAGGCAATTGACAAATCTGACGATTCTGTACAAACGCTCTTTGCGAATTTTGGCACAACTGAGCTTGGTATGACTTTTGAACCTTTAAACCGGAACAGAACGATTTGAAATTGCCTCCGCTTGCGCTCTGGCAATATCAGCGGAAATAATATTTTTAAATTTGCAGTTCCGGCAGGCCTGCGGGCCAGCCGGAACTGTTTTTTCACGGGAGGAGTCGTTACGGACAATTGCATTTGCAAAATCTGGCTTATCCGTTGCGTGACAGCCGCAGATGCTACTACCCGCTACGACCCCTTTTGTGAAAATGCGTTTGGAGCGGCCCGCAGGCCGCGACAAACGCCAATATAAAAATAATATTTCCTTTAAATATGCCCAGAGCGAAGCGGAGGGCATTCTAAATGGTCAGATCACCTGGAACAAAAAGAACTTCAGATAATTCGTCTCCGGCACACCCCACAGGATCGGATGATCCGGTGCCTGCTGCTTCACCTCGATCTGCCGCAGCTGGCGGTGCGCATCCTTTGCAGCGGCGCGCAGCATCTTGATGAACAGCTCCTCGGTGGCAAAGTGGGAGCAGCTGGCAGTTGCCAGATAGCCGCCGCGGGGCAGCAGCTTCATGGCGCGGTAGTTGATCTCCTTGTAGCCCCGCATGGCGTTGTCCACCGTGCGGCGCGCTTGGTAAAGGCCGGCGGGTCCAGAATGATAAAATCGTAGGGGTGTCCCTCTCTTTCCAAGCGGGGCAGCAGCTCAAAGGTGTCCTCGCACAAAAAGTCCATATTGGTCAGACCGTTGCGCTGGGCATTGCGCTGCGCCATGGCAATGGCCTCGGCGCTGATGTCGGCGGCGGTCACACGGGCAGCGCCGCCCGCAGCGGCGTTCAGTGCAAAGCTGCCGGTGTGGGTAAAGCAGTCCAGCACGGTGTGGCCTGCAGCAAGGCGTGCCACCGCCCGACGGTTGTACTTCTGATCAAGGAAGAAACCGGTCTTCTGCCATTCTCGAAGTCCACATGATAGTAAACGCCGTTCTCGCAGATCTCGGTCTGGGTGTTTGCCGGGTGAGTCTCACCGGGCAGCTCAAACCAGCCTTTGTTCTGCTCAAGACCTTCCTTTGCGCGCAGAGCCTCATCGTTGCGCTCGTAGATGCCGTCGATGGTCTGGCCGTCGGCGCGCAGGACTTCTGCCAGAATGGGGAAGAGGATGGGCTTGAGCTTTTCCGTGCCCACGCTCAGGGTCTGCGTGACGAGGATGTTGCTGAACCGGTCCACAGTCAGGCCGGGGAACTGGTCGCTTCGCCAAAAATGACGCGGCAAGCGGAAAGGTCGGCGGGCTCCAGCACGGTTTTGCGGTAGTTCCATGCATATTCCACCCGGCGGCGCCAGAACGCAGCATCAAAGGTGTCGTTGGCATTGCGGGAGATCAGCCGCACGCGGATCTTGCTTTTGAGCGAGACAAAGCCGGTGCCAAGGTAGGAACCCTTGGTGCTGACCACATCGGCCAGCGTGCCGTTTTCCGGCTCATTTTCCGGGGAATGGAGGATGTCGTTCTCATACACCCAGGGGTGCCCGCCCACCAGCAGGCCCTCGGCGTGTTTGTTGACGGTATACACAGGGTAAGCGCGTTCTTTCATATGGTTCTCCTTATCATGGACGAACTCCCTTCGTCCCGCATTCGCTCGACACGCTTACCGTGCGGGTAGGCTCCCTCACTGAGGGAGCTGGCTGCGAAGCAGACTGAAGGAGTAAAAATCTACCCTTATAATAGCACAAAATCATGTTATTATAAATAAGAAATGCCAAAAAACCGCATGAAAGAGGGATGCATTATGGAAATCGAACGCAAATGGATGGTGAAGGGCTGGCCGGAGGGGCTGCCCCTCAGGGAGGAATTTGCCATGCGGCAGGGCTATATCAGCGTGCGGCCCACTGTGCGCATCCGGGAAGAAGCCCTCACCGGCGGCAGAACGGACTACATCCTCTGCTTCAAATCCGGGGGCGGCCTTGCCCGTGAGGAGATCGAGCGCAGCATCGACAAAGAACTGTTTGATGATCTGGAATACAAGATTATCGCTAAACCTCTCATCCGAAGCTGCGCCGCAGCTACACCCTGCCGGACGGTTCTGTGCTGGAAGTGAACCATGTGGACGAAGGCCAGCCCACCGAGTTCTGGTATGCCGAGGTGGAGTACCCCACGGTGGAAGCAGCCCTTGCATGGCAGCCGGAAAGCTGCGGCCTTGGCGATTACCTCAAGGATGAAGTGACGAACCAGCGGCCAGAGCATGGGCGAATACTGGGTGGAGACAAGAGGATGAAAAAAGTAAAACTCAAACTGGAACTGCAGTACAACTCCCCGGTGATCCTCACATTTTTCCTGCTGTCACTTCTGGTGCTGTTCCTCGACCAGTGGACGGACGGGTGGACGACGATGCATCTGTTCTGTGTCTACCGCTCCTCGCTGAAGGACCGCTGTTCTACATCCGGCTGTTCGGCCATGTGCTGGGCCATGCCAGCTGGGACCACTTTCTGAATAACATGCTGCTGCTGCTCGTTGTTGGCCCGCCAATGGAAGAAAAGTACGGCAGCAAGCCGCTTTTGTGCGGCATGGTGTTCACCGCTCTGGTCACCGGCGTGCTGCAATGCGTGCTGTTCCCACGTTCGGGGCTGCTGGGCGCGTCCGGCATCGTGTTCATGCTTATCATGCTTTCGTCGCTGGCGGGCTTCTCCGGCGGCATCCCGGTCACCATGCTGCTGGTTGCAGCGCTGTACTTTGGTCAGCAGGTGTACGATATCATTTTTGTGCACGACAATGTAGCAAACTTCATGCACATTGTGGGCGGCTTATGCGGCACTGCCTTTGGTACTACAGTGCGTTGCACAGCCGCCGCAGGCCGGCAAAAGCGGTGAAGTTTTCCAGCACGAACAGCCGCCGGAAGCGCTGAACCCACTGTGGACATAGGCTGATTTTGAAAAATTTGCAAACAGGTATTGACAAACGAAAAATCCGTGGTTTAATATAGCCAAATTCAATACACTAAACCGTTGAAGCGGAGATAACGGCGAACCATGCCTGTACAGAGAGCCTGCGCAGCTGAGAAGCAGACCGGAAACAGTTCGTCAAGGAAAGTGTGACTTTGCGTTATATTTTCCCGAAATGGACCGCTGAGGGTGCAGGGAACTGCGGAGAACTTTCGCCGCACAGTATTCTGCAACGTAGGGCATACGTCAGTTGCCGGGGATGTGTTGGCATCCCGCCAAGTGCATGGGGTCATGTCCATGAAGTCATGGTGGCACCGCGGATAAAAGGCCAAATTTTATTCGTCCTTGACAGAAGAGAGTTCTTCTGTTAGGGGCGTTTTTCTTTTCCACTCCCTCGGCAGAAGAGCCGGGGAAGTTTTTGTTTTAGGGCTCCCTTGTTTCCGGCACTAAGGCTCATGCCTGCGGCTGCGGCCACGAAACCCTGAACAAAACAAATGCACCCGGTTGCTGCGGTTCTGCCCACAGGCCGGGTGCATTTTATATTTTAGGAAAAATTACAGGTCACTGCGCGGGGAAGCTGCCATGGCCCAGAAGTTCAGCTCGTGCGCCGAACAGGCATGGAAAATCTCGCGGCAGCGGGCAAGGCGCTCGTCGCTCAGGCTTCGCAGACTTTTTCTGCAAACGCGGCCCAGTCGCGGCAGGCCGCCTCATAGCCCTTGTCAGCATAGTCCACCACCAGTGCACCATAAAGGGTATCCTGCACGGAAGGTTTTTCTTCCAGCAGTTTCTGGAAGATCCAGCCATAGCTCAGCATACAGCAGGCAGGCCATCATGCACTCGGCTGCGCCCTCGCCGTTTTTGGCGGCTTCGATCATAGAGTCCACATAGGCACGGTTCTCCGGCCGCAGCGGCAGGCTCTGGATGCTTCATCGGTCAGTCCAAAGTGCTTGAGATAGTGCAGGCGGGCTGCATCCTCGCTCTCATTCACGAAGGAAAGCAGGGAATAGTAGGTGCGGATGGTCTGCATATCCTTTGCCTTGGTCATGCCCCAGGCAAACACCTTGGCATATTCCCGCAGGTAAAGACTGTCCTCCACGATGTAGCCCTTGAAGCAGGCTTCATCCAGTGTGCCATCCGCAAGGTGGGTCAGAAATTCTGAGTGCAGACATTTCTCCCACACAGGCAGACTTTCCTGCACCAGCTGCTGCACAAAGGTCTGCTCACTCACCCACAAACTCTCCCTTCAGTGCAAACATGTGTTCATGGGGCCGGAGCCATGGCCCAGATCCAGCATGGCAGAAAGACAGCCGGAAATGTAGGCCTTTGCGCGCTCCACAGATGCATCCAGATCATAGCCCTTTGCCAGATTGGACGCAATGGCGCTGGATAGGGTGCAGCCGGTGCCGTGGGTATTGGGGTTTGCAATGCGCTTGCCGCGGAACCATTTGCCGCAGCCGTCCCGCCACAGAAGGTCGTCGGCATCGTTGATCTGGTGGCCACCCTTGCACAGCACGGCACAGTGGTATTTCTCGCTGATCAGCTTTGCAGCGGCCTCCATTCCGGCCGCATCGGTGATCTTCATGCCGGAAAGGATCTCAGTCTCCGGAATGTTGGGGGTGACCACCTCTGCCATGGGCAGCAGCTTTTCGGTCAGTGCCTGCACGGCATCGTCCCGCAGCAGCTTGGAGCCGGAGGTGGCAACCATCACCGGGTCCACCACGATATGCTTTGCGCCGTAGGTGTGCAGCTTTTCGGCAATCACACCGATCAGTCTGCCGAGGATACCATGCCGATCTTGACGGCATCCGGGTAGATGTCGGTAAAAATGGCGTCGATCTCCTGTGCCAGAAATTCGGGCGTGGCTTCAAAAATGCCGGTCACACCTGTGGTGTTCTGGGCAGTCAGTGCGGTAATGGCGCTCATGGCGTACACGCCGTTTGCAGTCATGGTTTTGATATCGGCCTGGATGCCAGCACCGCCGCTGGAATCGCTGCCGGCAATCGTCAATGCAGTTTTCATGGTTACAACTTCCTTTGCAAAAAATGCGGAAATGCCCGCAAGGAGCATCTCCGCACTTTGAAGCAGCAGTATCTCCCTACGTTGGCATTGTCCAAATCAGGTCACAGGTCTGGGCAAACAGCCCACTCTCAGCCTGCTTTTGCAGGCTCCCTTTTTCTGCGTTCAAGAATACCACAGTGCCGCTGCATTTGCAAGGGGATGGCCCTTTTCAATCGGCCCGCTGCGTGGTAAAATGGAAAAACAAAGGGGGAAATACCATGAACATCACGGTCTATCTTGGAGCAAATGCGGGCAATGATCCTGCGCTGGCGGAAGCTGTCCGGGAACTGGGCAGCTGGATCGGTGCAAATGGGCACCGCCTTGTGTACGGCGGCTCCCGCAGCGGCCTGATGGGTCAGCTTGCCCAGAGCGCGCTGGACGCAGGCGGCACGGTGACCGGTGTGGAACCGCAGTTCTTTGTGCAGCAGGAGCTGCAGCACGATGGCCTGACCGAGCTGATCGTCACCAAGGACATGACCGAGCGCAAGACGAAGATGATCGAGCTGGGCGATGCCTTCATCGCATTCCCCGGCGGTACCGGCACGCTGGAAGAGATTGCAGAGGTAATGTCCAAGGTCTCGCTGGGCCAGTTGGACGCGCCCTGCATCCTGTATGATCTGAACGGCTACTACGACAGCCTGAAAGCACTGCTTGCCAAAATGATCGAGAAAGGCCTTTCCACGCCGCAGCGCCAGCAGGGCATCCGATTTGCGGCGAATCTGGAAGAGATCACAACAATTTTGAATAAAGCCTAAAAGGAAACGCTTCCCCGGCCGGGAAGCGTTTCTTTTTATATCATTCTCCCAGTGCAGTGCGGATATTTGCCAGCACCTTCTGGCTCAGCAGCACAAAAGCCTGCTTGGTGCGTCCGGCAGAAACATTCGCGCAATGCACATTCTCACGGGCAAAGAAGTCTTCACCCACCGGGCCGGCAGCGGCACGGGTGTCACAGAAGAAGTGGGTGCCCGGCAGAGCAAGCCACTGTTCCAGAGCAGCAGAGTCAAAGCCCGGGCCGATGGAGGTGTTGAACAGCACCTTGCCTGCGCCCAGCTGCGCAAATTCGTCCTTGCCCAGCAGTAGGACATTTTTGTTCAGGCAGGTGAACACCACCTCGCTCTCGGTCAGCAGCTGTGCCAGCGGCTTGTAGGACATGCCCACAGCTTCGGCATCCGGCTTGCGGGTGCGGCTGTAATAGGCAATGTCGGCACCCATGAACTGCAGCGCGTCGGCGATCATTTTGCCGGACACACCCAGCCCGATGATGCCTGCCTTCAGCCCGGTGATCTCCACCGGCTCGTCCCGCAGCATGGGCATCCCAAACCGTGCAGGATGCCGGTGAGCTCATGCAGGACGTACTCCACAACGCCGCGGTCGCCGTAGTCCCGGATGCCCAGCACTTTGATGCCGCGGGTGCGGGCGTAGGCGATATCCACATTGGCGCTTTCCTCAGAATACAGGCTGCAGCACATGCCGATGTAACGGATATTCGGGCAGCGCTCGATCACGCTTTTGCCCATGCGGGAGGTGTAGCTCAGAAGCACGGCATCGGCATCTCCGATGCGCTGCACGATCTGGTCATCGCTGGCCGGGATATCGCGGTACAGCACCACTTCTTTTGCGTACTGATGCAGCTCTTCCTCGGCGGAGGGGATCAGGCTTACCGGCTCAATGGCCACCAGTTTGTTGAACATCTGCAAAGCCCTCCTTTAATAGAAGCATACGGGGGAGGAGAGGTTGCGCAGCAGGGCAACTACGCTCCAACCGGCAATGGCGCTGGTGGAAGAGCAGATATCCACCACGGCCTTCACGCCCTCGATCTCGGCGGTGATGCAGTGGTCGTCGCCCACCCAGCCGGGTACCGAGTGCATGGTCACGCCGGTAATCTCCGGGCCGGTGGTGGCCAGCGAGGTGGCAACAGCCACATTCACGCGGCGGGGGAAGGTGGCAATGGCCTGCTTGGCATTGCCGGTGAACACGGTGGTCTTTTCGGTATCGGTCAGCAGGTGGTCGGCCCATACCGGCGTGTTGCGGAAGCCTTGGCTCCGGTGTGGGTCTCAATGCCTGCCGTCTCGGCCAGCTTCTGGCCTCGGCCATCAGAGTGACGGTCTGCAGCACATCAAAGCCGCCAATGGCACCGCTTGCCAGATGCACCTTGCACCGCCCTCCACGGCAGCGGCCTTGACCTGCTCGTAAAAATCAAGGTCCGCAAAGGCACCAATGGAAATAATGACCAGATTCACGCCTTTTTTCAGTACAGGCACAGCCATGGCGCGCACAGCCTCCACCGAAGCAGTCTCCACAATGTATTCCGGCTGCAGTGTCAGCAGAGCATTCACATCATCGCAGACGGGACAGCCTACCTCGGCGGCAAGTTTTTCTGCCGAAGCACGGGTGCGGCTGGTCACGCCCACCAGCTCATAGTCCGGCAGCAGACCGTTCTTCCATGCGCTGGCCACAATGCCGCCCAGAAGCCGCAGCTACAATGCCAAATTTTGTTTTCATATCCTAAACTCCTTTTTCTGCTTTTTCCAAAGAAAGCAGCATATTCCATTAAAGTATATCATATCAAAACAAAAAATGATATAATAAGGCGCAAGAAAGGAGAAGGCTATGTCGAAAACAAAGGAGCTTTTCTGGACGTTTTTCAAAATTGGAGCGTTCACGTTTGGCGGCGGTTATGCCATGGTGGCTTTGCTGCAGAATGAATTTGTGGAAGAGAAAAAGTGGGTGACAAAAGAAGAATTTCTGGACATGGTGGCAATTGCGGAGTCTACGCCCGGCCCGGTGGCGGTGAACAGTGCCACCTATATCGGCTACAAAATCGAGGGTGCGGCAGGTGCGGCAGCGTCCACGGTGGCGGTATGTCTTCCGTCCTTCGCGGTCATTTATCTGATCTCGCTGTTCTTTGACCAGTTCCTCCGCCTTTCGGTGGTGGCAAGTGCGTTCCACGGCATTCAGGTGTGTGTGATCTATCTGATCCTTTCCGCCGGACTGAAAATGCTGAAGCAGCTGGAACACAGCGTCTTCAATATTGTCATCCTGACCACGGTTGCGGCAGCGATGGTGGGCTGTTCCATTGCAGCAGTGTCCTTCTCTTCCATTTTTTACATCCTGTTCAGCGGTGCGGCCGGGCTGCTGGTGTATGCAGTACAGCAGCTGCGGAAGGGGGAGAAGAAGCCGTGATCTATGTAGAACTTTTCTGGAATTTCCTCATGATCGGTGCGCTGTCCTTCGGCGGCGGCTACGGGATGATCTCGCTGGTGCGGGAAACGGTCTTAGGACACGGCTGGCTGACGGAAGGCGAATTCCTCAGCTTCATTGCCGTGTCGGAATCCACACCCGGCCCGCTGGCCATCAATATGGCTACCTTCATCGGCGCTTCACAGGGCGGCTTCTGGGGTGCGCTGTGTGCGACGCTGGGTGTGGTGCTGCCGTCCTTTGTCATTATCCTGCTCGTTGCATCGGTACTGCAGAATTTGATGAAATATGCCGGTGTCAACGCAGTTCTTGGCGGCGTTCGTCCCTGTGTGGTGGCGATGATCCTGGCAACTGCAGTCAACATGGCGCTTTCTACGCTGGCCGGGTTTGCAGCGGACAAGGCAGGCATTGCACCGGATCTCCGTTCCATTGTGGTGTTCCTGCTGCTGTGGGGGCTGCATGCCCTTTGCCGCCGGAAAAAGGGCAAAGCACCATCGCCCATTGGGATGATCCTGCTCTCTGCAGGACTGGGGATCCTGTTCTGGGGAATATAAGAATAAGCATTGCACGCTGCCTGAGGGGCATCCTGCTTCTGATGACAGCTTCTGAAAAATGCGCCGGGAGGTTCCCAATAAACCTTTCCGGCGCATTTTGCTACAAAAAGCCGGGCACAGGAAAACTCATGGCTCCCTGTGCCCGGCTTCAGCTTTTATTGGAATTTAGGCGCTGTGCGATCAAGCTGCAACGGAAGAAGCAGCTTCGCTGGAAGCAGCCTCAGAAGAAGCGGCCTCAGAAGAAGCGGCCTCGCTGGAAGCAGCCTCAGAAGAAGAACCGTTCTCCTCTGCAACAGCGGAAGAAGCGCTCTCCTCGGCCTCAGCAGCAACAGAAGTGCTGGTAGAAGCAGCCTCGGAAGAGGATGCAGCAGTGGAGGAAGCAGAACCGCCGCAAGCGGTCATGCCAACAGCCAGAGCCAGAGCAACAACAGCAACACAAACATTCTTGAGTTTCATATCTAAAATCTCCTTGCCATACGCAAATGTATTTTGCAGAAGGCCCTACAGGAAGTGCCTTTCTGGCAAGTGGATATTCTAGTCTTTTTTGCGAAAAAAATCAAGAGCTTTTTTGGCTAAGAAGTGAGGTTTCAATGATAATCTACGATTTTGTTATAATTTATCGCTAAAAGTCAAAGAGTTTTTGTTAAACTGATCGAAGCACAGGGAGACTCAGGAAAGAATTTTTTACCGCGTTGTAATCACTTTGTAATTTCTTTCATTGTTTGTTCACTTGAATCAAGACGGGAATGCATGTTCCCTAAAGAGAAATAAAGAAATGCAAAAGTGAGGATGATGCGGCTCCGGAAACGGAAAAGAACCATTTGTCACCTGACAGTGGACCTGCGGAGAAAGAAAAGATGGTAAACTTTGTGCAGCGAACCTGAACAAAAATATCAAAAAATGACAAGTGTTATTTGAAAGTGATTTTTATTGGACATAAAAAGTGGATAATACAGACACAGCAGGGGATGAACGGGCTCCCTGAAAATAAAACATGTGTTTTGGAGGAAATAAAGATGAAGTACTATGTTACATTGACCGGACTCAACTACCGCTTCGGCACTCAGCCGTTTACAGTAGGCCAGAAGGTAAAACTGGTCAAGGAGCCGGAGAATGACTTGACCACGAAGCCATCCGCGCAGAACTGCCGGGTCTGGGCAAGGTAGGTTATGTGCCAACAGCACTCACACCGTGCTGGGCGACTGTTACAGCGCAGGCCGCATCTATGATAAGATCGGCGCTGCTGCCACCGCAAAGGTGAAGTATGTGCTTGCCAATGCGGTGGTATGCAGCGTAAAGGCGGCGGATATGGGGCAGGCTGGCCTGCCGCCGGTCGATCCGGCTACGGGTCTGCCCTTTGGCAACGAAGAAGATGCAATCGCATTCTGACAGAAAAGCCCATCACACTGTATTTTGTGTGACGGGGCTTTTCTGCACCTTTTTGCTTCGGCGCACATACACCGGGCAAAGGGGGAATGTATCGTGAACCAGATCGTTTTCACTGCGTGGGTGCTGCTGTTCCCGGCGGCGTGCACTACACTGGGGGCAGCAGGCGTGTTTTTGCTGCGGCGGCGGTCGCGGCCCTGTACGCAGCGCATCCTGTGCGGCATGGCAGCGGGCATCATGCTGGCGGCCAGTGTGTGGAGCCTGCTGCTGCCTGCTATCCAGCGCGGACAGACTTTGCCGCTTCCGGCATGGATCCCATCGGCAGTGGGGCTTGTGCTTGGCGCAGTGGGCCTTTTGCAGGTGGAACAGTTTGCCGGGCAGCTGCTGGCAGGCGGGGCCGGGCACGGCGGACGTATGGTGCTGGCTGTAACATTGCACAACCTGCCCGAGGGTATGGTGGCGGGCCTTGCCGCTGCACTGGCATTGACCGGGGAGCCGGATGCCATCAGCGGTGCACTGGCGCTGAGCTTGGCATCGGCCTGCAGAATATCCCGGAAGGTGCAGCAGTCAGCCTGCCGCTGGCCCATAACGGCCGCACCCGCAGTCAGGCGTTTTTTGCGGGAGCGGCTTCGGCTGGTAGAGCCGTTGGGGGCATTGCTTGCCTTTGCTCTGGCCGAATGGGTCAGTACTGCGCTTCCGTGGCTGCTCAGCGCAGCGGCGGGCTGCATGGTGTGCGTGACCGCACAGGAGATGATCCCGCAGGCCGTGGAGGGCGACGAGCCTGCCGGTGTTGTAAGCATCGTGCTGGGATTTGCGCTGATGATGGCGCTGGATGTGGCATTGTAAGAAAAAAGGGCTGCTGCAAAATCAATGCCGTTAAACTAACAGGATAAAAGCAAAGCGCAGTACAAAACGCGAAAGCGCAGAGAATGTACTGCGCTTTTTGGATTTTAGAGAACATCACATTTTCTGACTTTGGGCTATCCTATTTGATCGTTTCATGCGTGGGCCGTGAATGATACCTCCCACCCCTTGCAATCTGCCTGCGTTTATGGTACAATATTCTGGCATTCAGAAGGATGTGTCGGACAGCGCCTGCTGCGTGGTTCGGCATACGGATGCGGGTCCTGTACGATGGATTCGCTGTGAACCAGGTCAGGTGGGGAACCAAGCAGCCTTAAGCAGTGCGTTCGTGCGTTTCAGTAAGCCTGCATCCGTATGCCGAGTTACGCAAGGCGGGGACAAAACCCCGTCAGCGCTGTCCTTTTTATTTTGCAGGAAAGGGGAGAGAACCATGTACCGTGCCTTGTACCGCAAATGGAGACCGCAGCGTTTTGAGGATGTGGTAGCCAGCGGGCCATTGTTACTGCGCTGAAAAACCAGATCACGCAAACCGTGTGGGCCATGCCTACCTGTTTACCGGCGTGCGCGGCACCGGCAAAACCACCTGCGCCAAGATCTTTGCAAAGGCAGTCAACTGCCTGCATCCGGTCAATGGAGACCCCTGCGGCGAGTGTGAGATCTGCAAGGGCATCGATAACGGCAGCATTCTGGACGTGGTGGAGATGGATGCGGCTTCCAACAACGGTGTGGACGATATCCGCGACCTGCGCGACGAAACAGCTTACACTCCCAGCGCCTGTAAATATAAGGTATACATCATCGATGAGGTGCACATGCTGTCCACAGCAGCATTCAATGCGCTGCTCAAAACGCTGGAAGAACCGCCTGCCCACGTCATCTTCATTCTGGCAACCACTGAAATCCAGAAGGTGCCAGCCACCATTCTTTCCCGCTGCCAGCGGTACGATTTTACCCGCATCGGGCCGGAGGATATCGCCCGCCGGGTGGAATACATTGCAGGGGAGGAAAAGCTGGAGCTTTCGCCGGACGGTGCGGAACTGATCGCCCGTCTGGCCGACGGTGCACTGCGCGATGCGTTGTCCATTCTGGATACCTGCGCAGGCGTTACGGCGAAAATCGATGCCGATGTGGTGCGCCGCATGGCAGGTGTGACCGACCGCAGTTATCTGTTCCGCATTTCGGACGCACTGGAAGCGCAGGACGGTGCCACAGCACTGGCCCAGCTGGCACAGCTTCGCCAGCAGTCTGTGGATGTCAAGCGTCTGACAGAGGAATTGATCGCGCATTATCGTGCTTTGATGCTGGCAGCATTGCCGGGTGGGCAGAGCCTTCTGTCCGGCGTTTCGCCGGAGGAGGAGGCTTTGTATCTGGAAAAAGGCCCGCAGCTGGGCCAGCGGGAGGCCATTCGTGCCATCCGTGCGCTGGGCAGTGCGCTGGAACATATGACCCGCGGCAGCGACCAGCGGATCGAGCTGGAACTTGCACTATTTGGCTTATCCGAACCGCCCCAGCAGCCGCAGGCAGTTCCTGTGCAGGCCGCGCCCCGTGCTGCAGCTCAACCCGCAGCGCCGCAGCCGTTTGCCTCGGCAACTGCTGTGCAGCCCTTTGCAAGCGCTCCGACTCCCCAGCCGCCAATACCGTCCGTTCCTGTGGTGCAGTCTGCAGCGGAACCGAAACCTGTAAAGGCAGAACCTTCCGTGCCGTCGGAAATATCTGTAGAACAGACTTCACCCGTCCAGACCGAAGAGCTGCCGCCGCTGCCGGAGGAACCGCCCGTGCAGCAGGCCGGAATGCTGCCTTGGGACGAGCCTGCCGCGCAGGCCGCACAGCCAGCTGCACCCGTGCCGGCAGATGTGGAACCTGTTCCGCAGCCAGAACCACCCAAACCTGCACCCACGCCCGCTGCAAAACCTGTGCCGGAAAAGCCACAGGATGCCGGGCAGGAAGGGACTGCGCTGTATCCGTACTGGCCGCAGGTGTACAGCAGCTGCAGGAAAAAGATCCCATGCTCTACACCTATCTGCGCAAGTCCAAGGCTTACTTTGATGGCACCCGCGTGCTGATCGACGGCGGCAAGACCTTCCGCGATTTTATCCGCGCCAACAAGGACAGCCAGCGCCTGATTAAAAAGCTGATCAAGGATGTGTCCGGTACGGCGGTGCCCATTGGTCCCTATGAACCAAAGAGCGCTGGCAAAACGGTCTCCAACGCAGAGCAGTCGCTTCGTGCACTGGAAAAGCTGGGGTTGGATGTGTCCATTGAGGATTCCGCAAGGAAAACGAGATCATAAAAATACATTGCATCAATAAGGAGAAACGATTATGAAAGCAAGAATGCCCGCAGCTTTGGCCGCCCCGATATGAACGCCCTCATGCGTCAGGCACAGAAGATGCAGGAAGATATGAAAGCCAAACAGGCCGAGCTGGAAGCTGCCGAGTACACCGCAGCGCTGCCGGTGAGATGGTCACTGTTAAGATGAACGGCAAGCACGAAGTGCTGTCCATCACCATCAAGCCCGAGGCTGTGGACCCGGATGATGTTGAAATGCTGGAAGATATGGTGGCTGCTGCCATCAACGCAACCGTCAAGCAGGTGGACGAAACTGCCGAAGCTGAAATGGGCAAGCTGACCGGCGGCATGAACATCCCCGGTCTCTGATCCGGCAGGAGGGAAGAACATGGGCTATACTGCTGCCCCGCTGGAAAAGCTGATCGAAGAATTCAGCAAGTTTCCGGGGATCGGGCGCAAGGGCGCTACCCGCATGGCGTATCAGGTGCTGAGCATGTCGGACGAAGATGCCGCCGCACTGGCGGGAGCCATTCAGGGTGCCCACACCAAGCTCCATCGCTGCCGTATCTGCCAGAATTATACAGAAGCGGATATCTGCCCCATCTGTGCCAGTGCAAAACGCGATCCTTCTGTGATCTGCGTGGTGGAAACGCCCCGCGATGTGCAGGCGTTTGAACGCACAAGGGAGTATCACGGCTTGTACATGTGCTGCACGGCCTGCTCAGCCCGATGGACGGCATTACTGCCGAACAGCTGTGCGTCAAGGAACTTCTGGCCCGCCTGGGCGACGGCAAGGTGAAAGAGGTCATCATGGCCATGAACCCCACGGTGGAGGGTGAAGCCACCGCCATGTATCTGGCAAAGCTTATCAAGCCTCTGGGCATCAAGACCACACGTCTGGCCTATGGCCTGCCGGTGGGTGCAAGTCTGGAGTACACAGACGAGACCACCTTGTACCGTGCACTTTCTGGCCGTGGTGAGCTGTGAATTGGGAAAAATTTACAGTTTCTTCAAAAACAGCCCTTGCAAAACCATAAAAAAATGGTATACTGATACAACAAACCACAATGGAGAAAGGAGGCGCGCGGAATGGCACCCACTAAGGAGCGTCCGGCAACAAAAACCATTGCCACAAACCGTGAAGCGCGCCATGAATACTTCGTTCTGGAAGCGCTGGAAACCGGCGTTGAACTGAAAGGTACGGAGGTCAAGAGCTGCGTGCCGGAGGGGTCAACCTGAAGGACAGCTGGGTCGATATTGAGGATGGTGAACTGCTGGTAAAGGGAATGCATATCAGTCCCTACGACCACGGAAACATGTTCAATCAGGATCCGATGCGCGTCCGGCGCCTGCTGGCACACAAAAGTGAGATCCGGCGGCTGCATCAGCAGTGCAAGCTGCAGGGATATACCCTTGTGCCGCTTTCGCTCTATTTCAAGCATGGCCGTGTGAAAATGGAAGTGGGCCTTTGCAAAGCAAAAAGCTCTACGATAAGCGTGCCGATGCCGCACAGCGTGACGCAAAGCGTTCCATTGACCGTGCCATGAAGTCCAACGGCAAATACTATTGATCTTTTCAGACCGCTTCCTGAAGCGGAACTTTTTTCAAAGCTTTCTGCACACCGCAAGGTGTGCTTTATAAGGGGGCGTAAAGGTTTCGACGGGGAGAGCGAGGTCTGGGCAGCGGGTAGCAGTGGGGAACTGCTCTATAACTCCTCCAAAAAAATTAACTGACAATAACAATTCTCAGTTGCTCGCAGCCTGAGTGCTGCGCGTTCCGCCCACTCTTGTGTCGTGTGGGGCCGGGGCGTCCTTTAGACACAGCACCTGAACGGACTTAAGCTTTGCGGACCGGCAGGAACTCATGAAGCTACCAATGCGCTAGCCTGACGATCGGCGTGGCGCGGCGGGAATGTTGTAGATCGCCTGCACCCGGAGATACCTACACTGAACTCTTTTCGGACATGGGTTCGACTCCCATCGCCTCCACCAAAACAGAACTCCCCTGCCGCGCTGCGGTGGGGGAGTTCTTGTTTTTGTGGTCCCGGCGATGAGGAGGCAAACAGCACGACCCTGCGCAGCAGGGACAGCAACAGCCCAGTGGGCTGTTGCCGAGTGCGCAGGTCCCAGTCCCAACTATCCGGAATGTCTACTGGGGCAGTGTTATCTGGCAAAGTTCCAGTTTTTACGAAATAACGTTATAAATAGAATTTTGCCAGATATTTCACCCCAGTAGAGGTTTGCGAAAGCATCCAGTTTTTTTGTACGCCAAAACGCCCATCCGCCAGATATTGCAGTCTGACAGACGGGGCGTTCTCTGTTCACTTAAGGCGGTTTACAGCTCTCCGCGGCCGGAAAGCGCACGGTAAAGGGTGGTCTCGTCGGTATACTCCAGCTTGCACCCACCGGCAGACCGTAGGCCAGACGGGTGGTCTTGATGCCCAGCGGCTTGATGAGCTTGGCCAGATACATGGCGGTTGCCTCCCCCTCTACGGTGGGGTTCATGGCCATGATCACTTCCTTGACCTTGCCGTCACCCAGACGGGCCAGCAGTTCCTTCACGCTGAGCTGCTCGGCCCCGATGCCATCCATGGGGCTGATCAGGCCGTGCAGCACATGATACAGGCCGTGGTACTCCCGGGTGCGCTCAAACGCCTGCACATCCCGCGGCGTTTCCACCACGCAGATGACCGACGTGTCCCGCTTGGCACTGGCGCAGATGGGGCAGATCTCGGCCTCGGTGTAGTTCTGGCAGATGCGGCAGCGGTGGAGCTTGGTGTGCGCGTTCTGGATGGCCGAAGCCAGGGCCGCCGCGTCCTCATCGGACATGCTCAACACCTGATAGGCCATGCGGGTCGCGCCTTTGCGCCCGATGCCCGGAAACTTGCCGAACTCTTCGATCAGCTTTTCCAGCGGGGCAGCATTGTAGCCCATGTTCTTCCCTCCAGCCGGATCAGAGACCCGGAATGTTCATGCCGCCGGTCAGCTTGCCCATCTCGGCCTCGGCGGTCTCGTCCACCTGCTTGACGGTGGCGTTGACGGCAGCAGCCACCAGATCTTCCAGCATCTCGATGTCATCCGGGTCCACAGCTTCGGGCTTGATGGTGATGGCCAGCACCTCGTGCTTGCCGTTCATCTTCACGGTGACCATTTCACCGGAGCACTGCCGGTGTACTCGGCGGCTTCCAGCTCGGCCTGCTTGGCCTTCATGTCCTCCTGCATCTTCTGGGCCTGACGCATCAGGCGTTCATATCGGGGCGGCCAAAGCCTGCGGGCATTCTTGCTTTCATAGTTTGTTCTCCTTTGTCTTATCCGGTTGAAAAGCCTTCCCCAAAAGGGGAAGCCTTATTTCTGTTTTCGGGCGGTGTCCTCAATGGACACATCCAGCCCCAGCTTTTCCAGTGCGTGGAGCGACTGCTCCGCGTTGGACACGGCTTTCCCTGCGGTTCTGGTTCGTAAGGGCCGATGGGGATCGCCTTGCCGGACACCTGCAAAATGAGCTTTTTAATCAGCCGCTGGCTGTCCTTATTGGCCCGGATGAAATCGCGGAAGGTCTTGCCGCCGTCGATGAGCACCCGGGTACCGTCAAAGTACGCCTTGGATTTGCGCAGGTAACTGTACAGCATGGGGTCCACTTCCTGCAGCTTCTGGGTGATCTGTGCCCACTCCGGGTATAGGGCCAGACTGCCCGCTGCCGGTCTGGGCTGTGCGGGAGCGGCTTCCTGCTTCGGGGCCGGGGCCGTTGTCTGCAGCGCAGGAGACGGTTCCTCACGGGGCGGCGGATCCCTCCAATCTGTTTCGGATTGCAATATGTACGGCGACAAACGCCGCCTTAAAATCAGATAGGTTCGGTGTCCTGCTCGTCCGGGCTTCGCCCTCATCCGGCATATCGGTCGGAATCTCAAAGTCGCCCTTG